>ENA-ORXM01002566-ORXM01002566.1-marine-metagenome-genome-assembly--contig:-NODE-2566-length-20613-cov-4.975555_pt1 | contig 20613 bp, 13 predicted proteins | sample MGYA00237867_ERZ511480 | MGnify/ENA primary metagenome ERZ511480 (study PRJEB26309, sample SAMN06266103) | marine metagenome | isolation source: Algal blade | place: United Kingdom:Sidmouth, United...
TTTTGCAATTGATATTGATTTTGATGGTGATGAGGATATTGTTGTAGGGGAGTGGAGAGGTGACCGACGCCTAATCGCTTTTGAGAATGACCTTTGCGATTCAGGAGAATTTAATCTAAAAGTGCTTGACGACGGTTCTTTGGATTTGGAACATCACGACGGCGCACGCGTCACCGATATCGATAATGATGGAGATTTAGATGTTATTTCCAACGGTTGGCTTAGAGATATGGTGCCTAGGATATATGAGAATACAACAGCGCAGCCTGATGATGACAAACCTATTGTAAATGCGGGTGAAGACCGTACGGTTTTACCATCGGAAGTGACATTGAACGGTTCGGGAAGTGATCCCGATGGTGGTCAAGTTACCCTCGAATGGAGTCAGCAAAGTGGTCCCGCTGCAACTTTGACCGGAGATACTACAGAAAGTGCTACCACAAGCGAATTGGTAGATGGTGTATATGTATTCCGGCTAACGGTTACCGATGACGAAAGTGATGTAGCTTTCGACGATGTAACAATCACTGTCTCTAGTCAAGCTGGTGGTGGTGTTCGGATAAATTCTGGAGGACCTAGTTTTACTTTTCAAGATAATACCTGGGCCGAAGATCAATATTTCAACGGAGGTGTTAATTTTACCACTACCGCTCCAATAGCCAACACGACAAATGATCAGCTGTATCAGACCGAACGTTACAGAACAAGTGGAAACATGATTTACGAAATTCCGGTTGCCAATGGTGAGCATAGTGTCAATTTGCATTTCGCCGAGATTTTTCATGGGTTACCTGGTGATGGTGCGAGTGGTGGAGCAGGTTCACGAGTATTTAGCGTAGATATAGAAGGGCAAGAACAGCTAGAGAACTACGATATTTTTGTTGAAGCCGGAGGCCCCGCAACGGCTGTTATCGAAAGTTTTTCAGGTATATTGGTCAATGATGAAAGTTTAACTATCACTTTTATACCTATAGTAGAATTTCCGAAAATTTCGGGTATCGAAGTCATCACGATAACAGACCCTGGTGTTCCGATGGTCGATGCAGGAGCGGATCAGACCGTTACTTTACCAATGAATAGTATTGTTCTTTCTGGCTCGGGCACCAATCCTGATGGCGGCACTATTTCGTATATGTGGACACAAGAAAGTGGCCCAAATAGTGCTACCCTCAATGGTGGTCAGACTGCAGAACTTTCAATAAGCGATTTGGTCGAGGGAGTCTATGTATTTCGATTGACCGTTACGGACGATGAATCGGAAACTGCATTCGACCAGGTTACGGTAACCGTGGTTCCAGCTGAAGGAGTTTTAGCTGTAATTGGCGCCACACCAGTTTCAGGGAGCTCACCGTTAGAAGTAAGCTTTACCGGAAGTAATTCCGTAGGAGATATCTCAGCGTATTCATGGGATTTCAATGATGGGAATACATCTACAGATGCCGATCCGGCAAATACTTTTGCAGAAGATGGGGTCTACGAAGTAGAACTTACGGTAACCGATACTGGTGGAATGACGAATACGTCGTCAATTACAATTACGGTCGGTGGTTTGCAAGCGATTGTCGAAGCAACACCCGAAACTGGTAGTTTACCCCTGGAGGTAAGCTTTACGGGAAGTAATTCTGTTGGTAGTATTCAATCCTATTTATGGGATTTTAAGGACGGGAATACGTCTACGGAAGCCAATCCCACTCATACTTTTACAACAGTAGGTTCTTATGACGTGGAACTTACCGTAACTGATGCTGGTGGGCTTACAAGCTCTGCGACAATAACAGTTTCAGTTACTGAAATGGGGGAGGGAGAACAAATGGGTATTATTCTAGAGAAGAACCCTGTCAACGAGGGTGTTATTAATTTGAGGGTAATGAACCAACCGGATAGTTTTGTAATGTTAGGCATAAATTTACACGATCAACAAGGTAGGGTTCTAGGTCAGTTTAGACCTGATGAAATTATTGCTCAGGGCAATACATACCAAATACCAGTGTATACTTTACGAGACGGTTTGTACTTTCTCAATGTAGCAATGAACCAAGGTGAAACAATATCTATAAAGGTACTTGTGAAGAATCAATAATTCAATTAACATATATGGGAAAGAGGCAAATGCGATTTTGTAATTTGCCTCTTTTCATATAAATATATCTTATGTTAATATCAATCTCTGGCTATTATTGTCTGAAACGAATATTTAGTAGAACGTTTCAATGGTATTGCTAATTAGGGGAAGAAGTTTTTCAACTGTCTTCCGTGGAACGGTAAGATTTTTCAATGAATTAAGCTGTGCCATGGTATGAACATCAGAACCTAAGAAATCGATAAGGCCCTCATCGAGTAGTTCGGCAGCAACTTTCGGTACTTCTTTACCATAAAACTCCCCCAGAGATAAAAGATTCAATTGGAAAAGTATACCATGCTCTTTATACTTGGTATACTTTCGCATACGGTGGTGTAAGAAGCCATACCTTTCGGGGTGGGCTAGTACCGGATAAAAACGTTTTGCAGCCGTTTTTATAATGGCATCTTCAAAGTTTATTGGTGGCTGCAAATAAGACATTTCTACCAATAAGTAATTTGCTTTCATGGGCATGACTCCTTTGTTTTCCAATAGAACCTCAAAGTTGTCATCGATCATATGCTCTGCGGAGGCTTCTATCGAAATATCCTTTAGGTTTTCTGCCAGCAACGCATTTTTTAGCAAATTTAAGGAGTCGGTTATCGATACTCGGTCGTTAGCATAATAATTGTGCATAATATGAGGGGTAGCAATAAAATGTCGCACTCCAAACCCTGAGAATTCTTTTATAAGCGCTATGGATTCTTCGACATTTTTTGCACCGTCATCTATACCCGGCAGTATATGATTATGTATATCTACAAAGCCTTCTAGATAATCGATTAAAAATTTTTTTCTATTGAAAAAATAAAACATTCGGTTTGGTTTCGGTGATTGTCATTCTATGCTATAACGAACAATACCCACGTTTATGATATAACCCAATAGATGTCAAATTTAATATTGACAAATATACGGTAGAGTCGGTTAAGAGTATCAAATTTTATCCACTTGACTTTGGCTAAAGGTAGGTAAGGTGGTTATAACGGGAGAACATTCGGATTTTACGGTAATAAAAAAGAGTAGTGGAAAAAATCCCACTACTCTTGATGCGCTTCGGAAATAGACGCTTTTCTTTGCCTTTAAAAGTTTACCGAAACCTTACCCCTCAAAAAGAAGGGGGTGCCCGGAGTGAAATGAATCTCGTCTACAGGCGCTAATTCAGTGAATAATCTACTCTCTGTGGCAAACTGCGTCTCGTTCCATTCGGTATCGAATAGATTTTCTACAATTAATCCAAATATCCAGTTATTCAATGTATAGTTTAGATTAAAATCCGTCACAAAATAACCTTCAGCTACAATCGAATTATCTTCGTTAGCTGGTCTGTCTTTAATAAATCTATAGTTAAGTCCCCCAGAAAAATTCCCTAAATCCCGAAACGAAAGACCTCCTGCTGAAGTTAGGTCTGGTGCCAATGGAATAAAATCTTCGCCCTCTGGCTCTTCCGTACTTCTGGCATAGGTATAGTTGATATCACCATTTAAGTAAAGCCAATCAGTTAGCTGATATCTTAATCCAAAATCCAATCCGTAACGCTGGGTTTTTCCGCTGGGCTCTACTATTCCAGCATCACCGACATACACAAACTCCTGCTCAAGAAAAAGATTCCATAGTGCGGCGTTGATAACGAGTTTGTCGGTCGGTTTTATTATAGCGCCAAGGTCTGCGGAATAAGCAGCCGGTAAAATATCATCGGCATCGTTCGCAATGACGACTCTTGTGTCATTTGAATGAAAACCAATACCTGTTTTTCCAAAGAACTGTAAGTTGGGTGAAGCCGCATATATCACATTAAGCTTCGGTCCGAAGAACAGCTCATCCTGGCTCTGGCTATCGTAAGTTTCTGTCAAAAGATTTTCGTAATCAAATTTGAAATAATCGATTCTCAAACCCGGGTTGACCGTCCACTTGTTTTTCTTGTAGGTTAAATTGAAAAAACCATAGCCGTTGGTTTCATCGATATTGCCAAAGGCTAATCGCTCCAATAGTTCTTTTCTATTTCTAGTTCTTGAGAGCTGTACGTCGTTTACGTCGTCGTATCGAAATCCGATTCCAGTTTCGTACTTAAGCTGCGAATCGTGGTCTCCTATATGTAAGGAGTTTTCATATACTGTTTCCGCACCGATAATCGTTCTATCTTCTTTCTGCCGTATCTGATCTGCATTTATGGGATCCTCCAAAAAGAAGGTAAAGTTTGAGAACAGCTCAAAATCATATTGACTTACATAGGCCTTTGACTTTATTCTAGAGTGTTCATCCAATTGCTTTGAATGGTTTACCAAAAAGTTTGAACGACTTGTGTTACCGCCTTCGGTATCGTCTATTGCTCCGAAACGAGAAATTGAACCATCATCTACCGCCCGTTGTGGAATTTGCCCAGAGGCATCCCACTTGCTCTGAAAATGTGAAAGTGTAATACTCAAATCCTGGTCTTCGCGATTGTTAAAATTATAACGCCCCATAATGTTCAAACGATTAAAGTTCTGAGGCGATTCGAAGGCACCGTCGGTAAGCACTAGTTCAGAAGCTACGTAAGCATTGCTGTTATCGCTTTCGGTAAGTTTTACCATACCCACTGTTCGTAGGGTATTGAACATTCCCGCCTCTACAGATAACATATTATCCGTAATTCTTTTTTTCGTTTCTAGGCCAACATAACCGGCAGTGTTAAAATTGCCTTTATTGGCGTAATATGCCCCCTTGCCGAAATCTATATTGTCTATCGTTTCAGGTATGATAAAGTGCATATCGGCATAGCCCTGCCCATGGGCATGTGAAACCATATTTACTGGTAGGCCATCAACATCTATGGTAATGTCGGTACCATGATCTATATCAAAGCCCCTTAGAAATATTTGTTCTGCCTTTCCTCCGCCTGCATGTTGACCAATAATCAACCCGGGGACCTTACGAAGAATCTCTTGTGAAGATTTAACTGGGTTAGCCTTAACATCGACGTTAACGAAATTACTTAAAGCATTTACCTTAGAAACCAAAACGACTTGATCTAAAGATACCGCGGACTCTTCAAGAACAACTTCGATGTTACTGTCAAGCTGCTCTTCGCTTATCGTCAATTGATAGTTTTTGTATCCTAGACTATAGAAGTAGATGACATCACCTAGAGAGATATCATCAAGTTCAAAATATCCTGAGACATTGGTATAGGTATACCCACCTGTAGTTTTGTTATAGACGCCAACCCCCTCAAGAGCAACTCCGTTATCGGATACCACCGTGCCGCTCAATTCGTGAGCTTGTAAAGCACTGCAGCATATAAAAAGGAGTATAAAAATTATGTTATTTTTCATTTTAATGTGTGTTAAAAAGTATTGTATTTGTTCACAATGAAGTTTCACCCTAAGTAATAGGCTGATAGTAAATTGTGTTTTAAGAATTTGAAAAATGGAACAAAACAGTTTGGATGTAGGGTGTCATATATACCCGAAATTCAACAAACTGCCATGAATTCTGAACTAGACCGAAAGTATTTGTGGAGGCTCTTTCAAAATACCCGGATAGGTGTCAATAATACCGTACTGGCTTGAAAAGAAGTTTAACTTTTTAGTTGCGGGATACTTTTTTTCTTCGGGATAATCATCGGTCTTGATGTGTTTGTCGAATTTAACCTTCGCCAGCACAGATTCTTCTTCGCCGTCTTCAGTGGAATTATCAAAAATCATAGCTAGCAAATCAATAAACTCGTGTTCGTGCTCATCGGAACTGTGAATATGTTCATGATAATGGTGTTTAGCTTCGGAGGAATCTGCAGATGATTGGTGTCCAATAACATTATTGGGCGTTTCAAAAAAATGGGAAAGTTCATGAAATACTGAACCAATTTGTTGTTGCATTGGGTTTGCCAAATAACAAATACCAATAATCAATGCCAAATATTTTACAAATATGGCCTTGAAAAAACTTACTTTGTTATATTGACAAATAATCATAAACCTCAATTCTATCTACGAAAAAGAACTAAAAAAAGCTCATTCGTTCAATAATTCGATCAGTGTTTTTTCTATAAAGTTTGAATACATCTCAATGGTCGGATATTCGAATACTTTTGTTATCGGAAAATTCATTTCGATTTCTTCGTTGATTTGAGCTGTAATCCTTATTGCCAGTAGAGAGTGGCCCCCTAGTACTATGAAATCATCTTTTACTCCAATGTGGGCTAATCCGAATATTTCACTCCATATTTTCGCTAAAATTTCCTCTATCTCGTTTCTCGGGGCAACGAACTCTGTTTTCCCTTCAATGGCAGCGGCGTCGATTAGCCCTAGTTTCTTTCTGTCAATTTTTCCATTAGGCGATAAGGGAAACTCTTTAAGCCGCTTAAAATACAAAGGAATCATAAACCTTGGTAATTTTTCGGTCAAATGCGACTGTAGTTCGTGCAAGTGCACTTCTTCCGTTGAAATAAAATAAGCCGCAAGGTTTTTCAGATTGTTTCTTTCATCTAGAACTACCACGCATCCCTTTATAGATTTGAAATCTGATATTTGAGCCTCGATTTCTCCCAACTCTATTCTATGTCCGTTTATCTTTACCTGGAAATCTCTCCTCCCTAAAAATTCTAGGATACCATTTTCGTTAATTCTCGCTAAATCTTGAGTTCGATACATTTTTGCACCTTCCCTAAACGGGTTTGATACAAATTTTTCCTTTGTCAATTCAGGCTTTTCCCAATAGCCATCTGCCAAACCTACCCCTGCGAGGTAGATTTCCCCGACAACCCCTTTCGGTACGGGATTCTTAAATTCATCAAGAACATAGGCCTCCATATTCGTAATGGGAAGCCCGATTGGTACACTGGGGCTTTTGGTATTCGGAGTAAACTCGTGGTAAATACAACCTATAGTGGCTTCCGCCGGCCCGTACTCATTAAATATTCTAGTCTTTCCACCAAAAGCATCATATATGTTTTGAGCCAAATCCGTCTTGAATTCGTCTCCTGTCACTACCATAACTCTTATCTTATTTTCTTTATATTGCTTTCCTTTCAAAAAACTTAAGTGGGCTGGTGTCAATTTTACAAAGTCGACTTTATTTTCTTGAATGACATCCAGTATGGCAAGATCGGAATGAACATCTGTCTCGGTATATACATGAATGGAACCACCGCAAATTAAAGGGAGAAAAACTGAATTTGCAGTAATATCGAAGCCTACTGATGTAAAGAGCGGAATGGCGGGGCAATCGATATCGATATATGTCTTCGCCGTCCAGTCGATATAATTTGAAAGTGCACCATGGCTGATTTTGATGCCTTTGGGTTTTCCCGTAGAGCCCGAAGTGTAGATTAAAAAGGCTGTTTGATTACTGGATATATTGTTGGATAAATTTAATTTTGAAAAGTTCGCCAAAGAGAAATTTGGACTATCGATGACTACACTTTTAATGTTTTTGAAAGCAGCCGCATCGAGGGTTTCAGTACTTCCAATAAGCAATTTTGCGCGACTATCCTCAACTATATACTTTATACGCTCCTCAGGATAATTTGGCGGTATCGGAACATATGCCGCGCCTGTCTTTAGCGTGGATAGAACGCTAATCACGTATTCTGGAGTGCGTTTTAGTACCAGTATGACCAGCGACCCTGGGCCAATATTTTGAGACTTTAAATAATGAGCAAATTGATTAGCCCTGCTATTCAGTTCTTGATAGGTCAGTGAACTATTTTCATGAACGAGTGCAATATCATCTGAAGTTTCGATAACCTGGTTTTCGAATTTTTCTAAGACCGAAACGAAATCCTTATTTACTTTTTGAGCGACGCAGTTTACTTGCTCAAGTTCTTTATCGGAAATGAGACTTGGTTCGTAAATGGAAGCTTGCATGTTGTTGATAAAAGCATGTATAAGATTGAGAAAATGATTTGGTGCGTTGCCTCTATCCTCCTTGCTTAGAACCAAATTATTAATATCGAACAGTAATTCAACCTCTTTGCTGTCGTCAAAATCCGTAACGTGTAGTTCCACCTGATGGGCACTACTCATATGACCGGGGTAAATCCATTCCGATTTCACTGGGTATCCATTAAAACTGCCAAACTTGGTCATGATATAATTCAGCATGACATTCGAGTTGCGTGCCAGTTCCGGATCAAGCGTACCAGGCTTTGAATTTTTTAAGAAAACATTTATTTCTGACTTTACCCTTTGAAACAACGAATAGAAGGTATCATCTTCAAAGATTTCATTGGTAAAGGGAAATACCTCAATGAAAAGTCCCGCCGTTGCGCGAAACTTCTTAAAGGTTCTGTTATGCACAGTAACCCCTAAAGCAATTTTTTTATGCCCACTGATGCGATGTAAATAGCTGTAAAATAGTGACGAGAATATATTGAATAGTGTAGAATCTTCCGTCCACCCACGGATTTCTGGTTTTTTAGCTAATTTTTTTAACTCAGATGTAAGCTCCTTGCCCAATGGAACTCTAAAACGGGTGGCATCTGTAGATGTAATGTCAATTTTGGCACCATACAATCTGGGCGAGCCGTTTAGACCTTTCGATTTATTCTTCCAAAAAGCCTGATGTGTATCATTAGGAACAGGTCTGCGCTGTTCTTTCTCAAATGTAATGTAATCGGCATAAGTGGATAACTCCGCAACTTTTACCGGTTCGCCAAGTAAAAGGCCTGAGTACAATTCGTTCATTTTTGCGAACAATAAAGAAGTTGTTGCCCCATCGGTAATCAAATGGTGAAGGTTCAAAAACCAGATGTACCTATCAGTTTCTATATGTAATAGCGCCGTATCAAAATTCTTTTCGGAGATTTTGAAAATTCTTTTCGCCCGCTCGGAGACCCAATCATCAACTGATGATTCACTATGCATGCTATCTGAAAAATCTATAAGCGGTACTTCAAAAACCACCTCTTCCTTGAATTTTTGATAGGGGATGCCATTATCTTCAAAAAAAACTGTACGAAGTGCGAGTATACCATCGACGAGCTTTTCAAATGCCATTTGGAATACCTTACTATCTATGGGGCCGGAAATCTCAAAAGTGTGCGCTACATTATGCAAGGGCACATTTTGATGCAATTTTTGGCTTGCCCATATGGACAATTGACTTTCTGTAAGGTCAAACTTCTGCATATTACTCCTTTTCATTTGCCAAATGAGGCAGGCTTTTCGCTTATTTTTTTTGGGACAAGTAGTCCATAATATGTTCGATGGTCATAAAATTATCGACCGTCATGTCTTCCTGGGGAATGGGTGTTCCGGACTCTTTTTCAATAAAATCGATGAGTCGCATCATTCCCATTGAATCGACGATTCCATTTCCTAATAGATCTTCGTCTACATAGATGTCCTCAAGAGGTTCTATGGAAAGTTCTTCCTTTATATATTCAATAATTTTATCCTTCATATATGACTGTTACTTTCAATAAGCTCGGTAATTTTGTTACGATCTATTTTCCCGGTACCTGTTCTAGGAAAATCACTCATTATGGTCACTTTTTTGGGGACCGCATAAGGGGGAATCAATTCGCCGCAAAAAAAGATTAAATCTTTAGAACTGATTTCTGCATTTTCGACAGGTCGGACTACTGCTTCAAGTTCTTTAGTTTCACCGTCGTTTATGGTTACTACAACTGCAGCTTCTCTAACTAGTTCATGTTTTATAAGAGTCGCCTCTATTTCGTCGAGTTCAATTCTGAAGCCCCTAAGTTTGATTTGGCGATCTACCCTACCGAGAAACATAAGTTCGTTTTTTTCATTTTCATGTACCAGATCCCCCGTTCTATAATAGATATGGTCATAGCCGGATGCAACTTCGACCCGATAAAATGATTTTTCGGTAAGTTGGTTATTGTTCCAGTAGCCTATCATACGTGTGGCACTGCGTACGACCAGCTCGCCAGGTTCCCCGGTTTTAACTTCGTTATTTGCAGTGTCCAATATTTTGTATTCGGTGTTGCCCCAAACCGTGCCAAGTGGAATTGGATCATCGGTTTTTGGCGGTTCTTCTAAAATGTTGTAAGTACATCTTGCCACCTCTGAAGGGCCATATGAATTGATGAATTTCACATGGGGCCATTTTTGCATGAGTGCCCTAAGTTGTTTGACCGGAAATACTTCGCCGCCGAACCGCACCCATCTTAGTGCACTAAAGTCTTTGTTTTCGATATCGCCATGTAACAAGACTTGTATCAGAATAAGTGGTACTGAAAACCATATCGTTATTCTTTCCTTTGCGACCAGAGTCGAAAGACTGGCCGCCAGTTTCACGTAAGAATCCGGGAAAATAACTGTAGTTGCTCCGACCAACGGGCCCGAAAAATAACCAAAAAGTGATTGGTCAAAATGTAATGGGGCAAAATTACCTATAATATCACTCGACCTGGATTCATGCAGGTCAGCTTCCAATTTTGCCAAACTCAAAAGGCTGTAATGCGAATGCATGATTCCTTTAGGTACACCTGTAGAACCAGAAGTATATAGGATCATGGCTAGATCCTGTTCAATAATCCGGGGGGCTTTATAATTCTCCAAGGATTTGGAAAAAATAGTATCCCATTCTATAGCTTTACTATTGGTTTTATCGACAAGGCCTATGATAGATTTTAAGAAAGGGGCTTCTTCCGAGATTTTTTTGACTTTTCGAGACTGAGAGGGCACAGTTACCAAATGGGCGATACCACAGTCTTTCATGATGGCCGTAGTTCTCTTTGTGGGTAGAAAGGAGTCGAACGCCACGAAAGCACCACCAGCTTTCAGAATACCGTAAACGGCTACGGCGGTATCAAGGCATCGATTCATGTAAATTGCTACCCGATCTCCTTTACTGAGTCCAGATTTTATGAGATGATGGGCCAATTGATTCGCCTTATGGTTTAGGTCTGCGTACGAGATTGAATCGTCCAAACATTTGAACGCTATTTTATTTGGAAAGCGGGTGGCCGTTTTTTCAAGTAATTGCCCCAGGTTATACATCTGTGTGTCTTAAGTTAAGGTTTACGAAACCTATTTGCATACCTATCTGATGGCCCCAGAATTAGCTAAAATTCTAAATGGTAAAGGTAATTTAAGATTGTATTGATTTCCAAATCTACGATTAGTTTGTTAACCTGTAATTAGTGCGCATTGACGAAAAAAAGGTAATTAAACTACTTTATTTCTAAAAATGTGGGATATTTATAAAAAAATTGCCTGTTTAAGCCACTTCAAATGTATTGTTCTTAAAGTATTTCATATGCTATGGAATTCTATAGAATTATATTTTTGAATGTTTCCTTATGGCTTAAACCCATTTGCATGATTTATTCTAAATAACAACTACTTGCTACTTAAACCACGAGATTATGAGATTTAATGTAATTCGTATCCTTTTAGTGTTTGTTTTTCTTTTACCATTTTTAGGTTATTCCCACCAACCTGATAGAAGCCTTATTTATTTGAGTGTGTATGAAAATGACGGTATCGAGGGCCGTTTTGAAATTAATGTAAGTGAATTGAATGAATTTTTAGGTCTTAACCTGAGTGAGAATCCCAATGTAGGCGATGTTCGGCCGTTTGAAGATAAGATTAGGGCTTACATACTTAAAAATGCGGCATTTTCATCGGAATTTGGTAAGCATAAAATTGTGTTCACAGGTGAAATCGAAACATTACGTACCGATAATGGAACATTCGTTCTTTTTCATTTCTATCTCGAGAATATGGAGCAAATACCTGATGACATTGAAGTTACCTATTCTGTATTTCTTAAGGAAGATACTTCCCATAGTAACGTTTTGGGTATGGAATACAACTGGAAGGCCGGCCTCATCAATAATGAAACAATAATGGCCTTGGTTTTTACTTCCGGTGACGGAACTCAAACACTTTCCCTTTCCGATACTTCTGTTTGGAAGGGATTTGTCGCCATGATCAAACAGGGTATTTTTCACATCTGGATAGGTATTGACCACATTCTTTTTATACTTGCTTTGATATTGCCATCGGTAGTGCGTAGAAGAAGAGTTGGCCTAGTAGAAGGCGGTGAAGTCAATGTTGAAAGTGGAACTAGTTCTTGGAAATGGGAACCGGTCGAAAAGTTCAAGCCGGCTTTTATGTACATCCTTAAAATCATTACCTTCTTCACGATCGCCCACACAATTACTTTAAGCCTGGCATTTCTGAATCTTGTAGACCTTCCTAGTCGTTTAGTAGAGTCTTTGATAGCCTTTTCGGTAGGTCTAGCGGCATATCATAACATACGCCCCATTTTTAAAGGGCGTGATTGGGTAATCGCTTTTGTTTTTGGGTTGTTCCATGGTTTTGGTTTCGCCAGTGTATTGGCCGATCTTGGTTTCAAGGGCGAATATCTTTCATTATCTTTAGTAGGTTTTAATATTGGGGTCGAAATAGGTCAGGTAGTAATAATTGCCATTCTTTTTCCGATTCTATTTTTTATAAGGCAGCGAAATATATATCCAAAACTTATGAAATGGCTTTCTGTCTTGTTAATCGTGGTTTCGGCGTATTGGCTAATAGAGCGGGCTTTCGATATTGATATGCCGTTCGATGAAGTGATTAATAGAACCCTGTATCCGATTGCTAGATATTTAGGATTCGTTTAAGCCGACTAAAATAATTTTAGTCCTTTAAATCATTTGTCCTAGACGTCACACGAAACTTTTACGTATGTATAGAAGTAAGTAGCATTTAAACAAAACATTGCGTATCGATAGCTTATAGGTTTCACTAGTACCGATATTCAGATTAATTTTTTTGCTTTTGGAAAAAGAAAATCAAAATAATTCTTTATTAGCTAAATGGAAGAGTAAACGAGGGTCTGAAAAAAAAATATTTACTGTTGAGAAGGCTCCTGCTGGCATTGAAATCCCTCTTTCGAGCGGGCAACAACGGTTGTGGTTTTTACAGCAACTGTATCCCGGAAATCCCTTTTATAACTATTCGGAACCTTTGGTCTTCGAAGGAGACCTCAATGTGGGATATCTTAAAAAAAGTTTACATCATTTAGTCTCCGACAACCCTATTCTTCGTTCTTATTATCCTGTTGTTGATGGGCGGCCCATTTTAAAAACGGGCGATACCTATCCAGAAATATCGACTTTTGATTTCAGCAACCTCAGATTAGAAAATGCGAATATCGAGACCGAAGCTATTATGCGTGCTCAATCTCGAACGGATTTTGACCTCTCGCAGTCAGGGCTATTGAAAGTATCCTTGATTAAGTCCACTCCCAAGAAACATGTTTTGTTTCTTACAATGCACCATATCATCATCGATGAATGGTCTATTGATATTTTGAAACAAGAATTGGCCGCTAATTATAGAAGTTTGTTGGCGGGTCAGCATTTGGAAGAAAAAAATGTTGATATTGGTTTTTCCGACTATGCGTATTGGCAAAGAAACCAAAGTTTAGATAGGGAGCAACTAGACTATTGGAAAAATAAACTTAAAGGAGAAATTCCTGTTTTAAATCTAAAGACAGACTTTAATAGACTTCCGAAGCCCATGTTCAAGGGTGCGCAGTACACCAAATGCTTTTCAAAAGATTTATCTGAAAGGATATTCAGTTTGACAAAAAAACTCGAAACTACTCCTTTCGTATTTTTGTTGGCCGTATACTACATACAGCTTCAGAAGTATACTGCTCAGACAGATATCCTTATCGGTACACCAATATCGAATAGAAATCATAAGGCGTTGGAAAATCTTTTAGGTTTCTTTATCGATACCGTTGTACTAAGGAATGAAGTGGATGTAAATCTTCTATTTTCGCAATTTCTGAAAAATGTTAAAAAAGTATCTCTGGAAGCATTTTCAAACAAGGAAATACCTTTTGATATTCTCGTAAAAGAGCTGAAAGTGGAGCGATCTCTAGCAGTAAACCCTCTATTCCAGGTAATGTTTCTGTACCATTCACCCTCGGAAAAGCCGTCTTTTGGAGAAAATCTAGAGTTGATCGAAGATTTTGATTTTCCGACCGAGGTAGCCAAGTTCGATTTGACTTTCTCTCTCTCTGAATCTAAAGGTAGGTTATCGGCAACCTTTATGTATGACACCGATTTATTTGAGGCTTCCACTATAACCAAATTCGTTGAGCACTACGAAACGTTGTTACAGAGGGTTATTGATGACCCAAACCGGACCATTGCCGAGATGTCGATGATTACAAAGGACGAAGAATTCTTTTTTCTCGAAAAACCGTTCATAGAAGATGTTCATTTCACTTATTTCTCTGGCATTCATGAAGTTATAAGCGATGTTGCCGAGAAGCATCCCGCCAAAACAGCTGTTACCTTTGAAAACAGATCCATAACTTATAAAATGTTGGACGAAAAGTCCGATATTGTTGCTCTGTCCCTATTGCAGAATAAGAAAACAGAAAATAAAATTATTGCGCTTTGTGCAGATCGTTCCGTAGAAATGATTGTTGGTCTTTTAGGGGTTTTAAAGGCCGGCTTTGCTTATCTTCCGATAGATCCCGAATACCCCACGGAACGTATCGATTTCATACTTGAGGATACAGGTTGCGACCTAGTTGTAACTGATAGTAAACTGGCATCACTTTTTGAAACGAAAAACAAAACCCTAGTTTTACTAGACAAGATTCAAGCATCCGACCATATGCCATCTGGAAATTTACCCGTGGTAAATGAAAATGATATCGCCTATATTATCTATACCTCGGGCAGCACGGGTAAGCCCAAAGGAGTACCAATTTCTCACAAAAATATTATAGGTTCCACGTCGGCGCGTCTCAATTATTACCCAGAAAATCCAGATGCGTTTTTATTGATGTCTTCCATTTCATTTGATAGTTCAAAGGCCGGTATTTTTTGGACACTATGTACGGGAGGTAATCTGGTCATTGCGGAAAAACGCGTGGAACAAGACATACTAAAGATGGAAAATCTCATCCAAAAGAATTCCATTAGTCATACATTGATGCTTCCATCAATTTATAAACTCCTGCTTGAGCACGCAGATACATCAAAAATTAAGAGCCTATCTAATGTAATTGTTGCAGGCGAGGCATGCCCGGTATCCCTTGGTAAAATCCATTTTGATATTCTCCCTGAAGCAACACTTTATAACGAATATGGCCCAACAGAAGCAACCGTTTGGAGTACCGTGCATCATATTACCGAAGAGGACATTAAAAGGGGAATACCTATAGGGAAACCTATAGATAATCTAAAAATATATTTATTGGACGAGAATTTGGAATTAGTGCCTTTTGGTGCTACCGGAGAAATTTATATCGGTGGCCCATCTTTGACTTCAGGTTATCTAAACAGGCCTGAGCTTTCAAGTAAGTCATTTATTACCAACCCCCAAGCTAAAATACATAGCGGAAAAATATACAAAACAGGTGACTTGGCACGATATCGTTCTGATGGAGCATTGGAATTTTTAGGAAGGGTCGATCAGCAGGTAAAAATCCGCGGATTTCGAGTGGAGCTAGACGAAATTGAAAAGGCTATCGAAGCAGAAGAAACGATTCAAAGTGTAATAGCCACGGTTGAAGAATCAAAAGTTTCTGGCGATGAGACGAGTACCGTCGATTTTCTAAATTCAAAGGCACTTACTAAATATCTAAAGAAACATTTATCAAAAACAGAAATAGACAAACTTTTAAGCGAGTTTGAATCCAAAGAAAAGATAAAAGCCTAAGAGACTGTAATGGAACACACGGTACATGATAGAATAGGGGAGTTGTCTGCCGAAGAGCGCGAACTTCTTTACTTTAAGGCAGAAAAGTCACTTTCAGAGCTAAGGCTGAAGCAAAAGACCGAAGATTCGAGTCGTTTAGTTGCCTATGTTATTGCCAAAAATAAATTCAATGACGACAACCTAAAAAGTGCACTAAGACTTCGATTGCCCAATTATATGATTCCTTCTGAAATTATTGAAGTCGCTGAATTCCCTATGTTGCCCAATGGTAAAGTAGATAAAAAACGACTGCGACGTACCCAAAGATTGCAAAACCAGAAAATTGAAAAACTTGTAGAATTACCAACCAACGATACAGAGAAAAAGCTTTTAAAAATATGGAAAGAAGTTTTAAATGTTACGGACATTGGAATCTTTGATAATTTTTTTGAAATCGGTGGAGATTCTATTTTAAGCATTCGGGTTATCGCAAAGGCAAGATCGGCGGGTATGACTCTTTCTGCAAATCAGCTTTTTGAATATCAGACCGTTTCGGAGCTTGCTGCGGTTATTATGAATGATGAAATTGATATCGTATCTGAAGTATCCGATGAAAAATTTGAACATATTGTGACACTCAATAAAAGAAATTCGAGATCGCCACTCTTTTGTTTGCATTCAGGGGGCAGTCATTTCTTTTATTATAATCTATTGGCCAAACAACTAGAGGGAAAAAGACCAGTTTACGCATTGCAGGCATCACAACACGAAGGTGAGCTAAAATTGCACGACTCAGTTCACGAAATGGCCAAAGATTTCATTGCTGAGGTCAAGCGTGCGCACCCAGTTGGTCCGTATCATTTTATATCATACTGTTTCAACACCGCAATCGGCATTGAAATTGTTAAAATACTAAACCAGAATTCAGATGAGGCCAATTTGATCATTGCCGACACCATGGCCGATTACTTAAGTTTGTTTGCTCCTTCGGAAACAACAAAAAGAGCCTCTAAATTTATCGAACGACTTAAGAAAAGGCCAATAAAGACCATCAGTAGCTTTTTTAGAGGTAAGTTGATGAATCCTTTAAAAAGAAAATTAAAGACACTCATAAGTACAGGAAGTGAAAAAGTGATTCAAAAATTACACAACAACCATATAAAGATTTATAAAAATTACAAGTGGCAAGCTGTCAATAGTAGTATACAATTATTGCTGACCGAAGAAAGAAAAAAACCGGAATTTAATCAAAGAATCATAAATTCTTGGGAAGAAATCGCCAAAAAAGGGGTGGAGGTCGTTCCGACAGAAGGCCATCATGATGAGCTTTTTTTAGCGCCAACCATTGAAAGTACGGCGAGAAGTATCGAGAAATGTATAAAGCATTTCGAGAAGGTGTAAAACTGTATCCAAGATTTTTCTATGGAACTACCTGAGAACGAGGTGCACGTATGGTCTTTTAACGTTAATAATTCTCATAAGAATATCGAGTTTTATACTGATTGTCTTTCAACGGAAGAAATTAGTAAAGCTAATAGATTCAAATTCGAAAGGGATAGAATCGTAAGTATTTTGTCGAGATGCGCCCTCCGTAAGTTATCTAGTATGTATTTAGGTCGTTCTGCGGATGCAATAGACTTCAAATATGGTACTTATGGTAAGCCAGATTTAAATTTTACCACAGCTCTAAAATTCAATGTATCACATTCTGGAAAAATGATTGTTTTGGCCTTTGCTAAGAACAGTGAGATTGGTGTTGATGTCGAAAAAATAAAAACCGATTTTGATGTTTTAGACCTTGCGGAAAATTTTTTCTCCAAGGATGAAATAAGACAATTACAGATGACTCAAAAAGATGATTTATTTGAAGCGTTTTACCGCTGTTGGACTAGGAAGGAATCATTTATAAAAGCGAAGGGCAGCGGTCTTTCATTTCCTTTGGCTTCTTTTGCGGTTTCTTTGGACAAAGAGAAACCCAGATTATATAAGACGGAATGGAATCCCCTCGAGAGAGAGGAATGGAAACTATTTTCGTTTGAACCCAACAAAGGATATGTTGGGGCACTTTCGGTAGGATCCGAAATACAAAAGGTTCTTTATCGTAATTGGGACCTGGAGCCGTAAAGCTTTTATAGAATCTTACCGTCGGTCAAAATGCTGATTTTGAATATATTGCGCGGTTTTTTGCTAAAAGAATATAGTTAGTCCAGTACGAATTTGAATCCTGCGGTAATAATTCTTGAACGTAAGGTGTTGTTCCTATTGTAATCATAAAATTTGAGGTCGATACTTTTTAAGCCGAACTGCCAAAGGTGAAATTTGGTAAAAATATCAGTGTACGAGGCCCCCAAACCTAATTGATTAGCAGTATACTCCGAAAGATCGTAATCTGAGGTATAAAATGGCACTGTAGATATATGTACTTCATACGGAGCAAAATAATCTGCAGAAGATTGATTGTAAAACCGGTAGGAGGGATATACCGTAAACTTATCAGTGATTTTTACGGGAATCTCTATACTAGCCGTATTCGAATTGATTCCCCAATCATCAAAATAATATCGATAATACATTCGTAGAGTAACCGTTTCGTTCAAATACCAATTTAAACGCCCGCCAAGGGCAAGCTTGAATCGACTGTCAGGTAGGCGTTCAATGTCATCGGCCAATTGAAAATTTTCGACAAAAGAATCGGGTATATCACCGAAATAGACCCTTTGAAAAGGTGTTGAAAGTAACCCTTCTTGCCGTACCATATCAATAGATAATAGCCCCTGCACGTTTTTATGAAGTATTTGCGAAAAGCCTAAGCCCAAGGAATAAGAATTTCGTCCCTCACCTTCGAACTCGGAAAAACTTGGATTATAGTCCGTATTTCCCGTGATTTCACTGGTCCTGAAAGAACCGATTCCATTCGTGCCGAATGGACGTAGTTCAATAGGATAAATGGCGTTCCAACTATCGATATACACATTGGCGCTAATAGTTGCTTCCGTATTTTTTTCATTGAAGAGTTTCGAATAAGAGCCTCCAAACCCGAATGATGAATAATCGTATTCCGAAGATACCGAAACTTGCGCCGACCAAATGTCGTTTCTATCATCGGAGCTGTGGGTATAGCTTCCTGTGAAATTGGCCCAAGTATCCGATTTCGATGCACCGGTACTAGCTATAAAAGCATCTGCTTGTCCGTTTCCGTCAAACGGATTTACGTTGCTAGAGGAGGCGGAGGTGTATGCCGAAATGCCTGCGTCAATGATCAGAATATCATCATCGTTCAAAGGCACTGAAATAATGATTGTACCGGTGCCGTCCGTCAGTTCTTCGGTGCCTATACCACCGGTTACGGCCGCATTGTCACCATCCTGGGCATAATAACTTGATAGAAAGTCAACTTCCGTTGTTTCGAGAACCCTTTTTTTGTAAGATTGGTCAACATCTTGGGCCGAAGTCGGCCCTAGGTATAAAAGCGAAACGGCGAACAGTAAGTGGTTTATAGCTTTCATTACGCTTTCGTAAAATCAATTACAACCGCAACCACCGCCTGTTTTCCCACCGTTCGCACCAACTGCGGCTTCTCTGTAGGAATGCGCAATGGTTACATTGCGGTCGCATTTTTTCTCGGATAATCCCATATCAGGATCATTGATAGTTACTTTTTGATATTCTTTGACAACAACACACTTACTGAAACATAAGGCCATTATTACAAGTAGAAAAAATCGTCTGGTCATTGTCTTTCTATTTCAATGTTCTCGGATGTGGATATGTGTCCTTCGCTATCGACAATTACACATTCTACCGTTGGCAATTGGTTTATTCGGTCTAGACCTACAGATTTTCCCATTACAAAAACAGATGTTGCTAACGCATCGGCAAGTTCGGCTTTTGGCGAGAATACGGTTACACTTAAGATACCGCTAGTTGGATAGCCCGTTCTCGGATCGATAATATGCGAATATCGTTTACCTTCTAACGTTACAAATTTCTCATAATTGCCCGAAGTCACTACGGCACCCTGATTTATAGGAAGCACCGCAAACACTTTACTTTTGTCCATTGGGTTGGTGATGGCCACTTTCCACGGTTCCCCATTAGGCTTTTTGCCCCAAGTATTCATGTCTCCGGATGCATTTATTATACCGGCCCGTACACCCTTTTCAATCAAAAGGGCTTTGGCTCTATCGGCGGCATAGCCTTTGCCAATTGCTCCGAAACCGATTTTCATTCCTTTCAACACTAAAAATACCGTTTTGTTCTCCTTATTGAGATGTATGTTTTGAAAACCGACTTTGGCGACGGATGCCTTAATTTTTAACTCACTTGGCATTTTGGTCATACTTCCGTCGAATTTCCAAATTTTATCCATCGAAGCGTAACTGATATCAAAAGCCCCATCGGTCAATTTAGAGATACTTATTGCCCTTTCGATCAGTGCAAAAAGTTCATCGTCAACATGGGTCGGTTTTATACCCGAGTTCCTATTTACTTTAGAAGTCTGTGATTCGACTTCCCAAGATGAAATTAAGCATTCGATTCTCGAAATTTCGTTTACCGCCAAGTCGATGTAGTCATTGGCTTTTATTGAGTCATTGGCGACAACTGTTATATCGAACTTACTTCCCATCAGTTTGAGGGTTCGGGTAAAAGCTTGTTGGCCGTAGGTAACTTGTGCAAGCATTAGTAGAAATATGGGAATGCCTTTCTTCAAAATTTGGAGTCTATGGACTGATTTTTTTTGGAGGTCTTATCTAAACTTCAGGGTTGATTTTTAGTATTACTTGCCGATGCAATAAGTAACCAACCTATGTTTACAGGGGTTTTAAATACCTAAGGTGTAAATGGGATGTAAAAAAAATTATTGTTGAT
>ENA-ORXM01002567-ORXM01002567.1-marine-metagenome-genome-assembly--contig:-NODE-2567-length-20593-cov-5.557955_pt1 | contig 20593 bp, 19 predicted proteins | sample MGYA00237867_ERZ511480 | MGnify/ENA primary metagenome ERZ511480 (study PRJEB26309, sample SAMN06266103) | marine metagenome | isolation source: Algal blade | place: United Kingdom:Sidmouth, United...
CCCCTCTTGGGCTCGAACCAAGGACCCTCTGATTAACAGTCAGATGCTCTAACCAACTGAGCTAAGGAGGAAAATATCTTTGCTTTAATTGCTCAAAGCGGGTGCAAATATAATGGTTTCTTTTATTCGTCACAAACAAAATTAAACGCAAATGCGCACTATCAAATAAAAAAAGAGACAAGGTTACAACCTCGCCTCTTTTCACTTTTATTAATGGGTTTCTTATTATTCGTTCAAATTGAAATCTTGTATAGTTTCGTTTCCCGGAACAATATTTACCTCATCTGTCGACTGTGTTTCATATCCGTCGAGTTCGGCAATAACTTCATATGTGCCAGCCCTCAGGCCTTGCACCATGTATTCTCCCGATGCATCGGTAAATGTTGTTGTATTTAAGGTATCGGCCGCCATCACCGAAAGCTGCGCTCCTTCAAGGCTCATTTCGCTTTCATTTATAGAAGTACTGACTTTTCCCGATAAGCTACCGGAAACCGACATGTTCGAAGCTTTGATAACTGGCTTGAAACTGAATCCTTTAATTTCAGAGACATCGTTCGTACCTCCCTCGGCAATAAAAGATTGACTGACATCAAAATCGAGCAAAAGTTCGCTCGTGAGTCCACCACTTACAATCAACTCGGGTTTAATAAAAATTTTGATTCCTGTTTGCTCCCCACTGGGAACTTTTAAATCAAAAATTCTACCGTCGGTCAATTCAACATTTGCATCCTTTACAAAAACTCGAACCAAATCATACGAACCACCTACTACTTCGGTCTCTCCAAATGATTTGGTGACACCGTTGGTCAACTCCAATAAATTGACTTTAGTTTCACCTTCGAACAGGACTTGAAAAGGAGAATTCGATTCATCTTCTATGGTTTCGCTTTCGCTCTTTAATCGCGCATCGATTTTGAAAATGGTTACATTGGCTTCGGAAACCAAGCTATGTGGAAAAGGAGCATCTGTCAAAGTGATTGCTATTTTTCCAGCTTCTACATACTGGAGTCGGTTACCGTAGGGAGATTGGGCACAACCAATTAAAAGTAGGGCGCAAATTGCCGTTGTGCCAAGAACAGGCATAATGTTTTTCATAGGTTAAATTTTAAAGATAAATTGGGAGTTACCTTAATTTAAGGTCTATCAAAGATATAATCGAATTACTTGAAAACCTCATTTTTTCGTTCAAATGCCGTTCTGAAAAGACGCATGGGAAGATTTAGGCCAACACAATTGTATGATTTCCAGTAAATTAATAATCGAATAGAAAGGACGATTGAGAATATTCGTTATTTCGCCAACCAACGATAGAGGTCATTACCATTCGCAAAGAGTATCAATGCCAACAATAAGAAGAAACCGATCATTTGTGCATACTCTAAAAATTTATCACTAGGTTTTCTACCGGTTACTATTTCATAAAGCAAAAACATAACATGGCCACCATCTAAAGCGGGGATGGGCAATAAGTTCAAAACCGCCAACATTATCGACAAGAAGGCCGTTGTACCCCAAAAAATTTCCCAATTCCAGGCATTGGGAAAAAGACCGCCGATTGCCGCAAAACCACCCACACCTTTGTAGGCACCGGTATCGGGGTTAAATATTTTCTTCAATTGCTTGAGGTAGTCGTTCAAGGTTTTTACCCCTTTATCGATACCGGCCGGAATCGATTCAACAAACGAATATTGTTTCGTCTCAATTCTAAAATAGCCCCGATCGGCATATTCCTCAAGGGTCAAAGCGGCCAAAGCCACCCCGATCTTTGCTTCATTTGTGACTTGTAATTCTAAATTTTTGGTGCCTTGATTCTCGCGCTTTATCGTAACGTCGATACTTTTCCCTTTGTTGGTTTCCAAAATGGGTACGATTTCGTCCATATAGGTTACAGGGCTGGAGTTGATAGCGACGATTTCGTCTTTTTCCTGCAGGTCAGCGCCCTCGTTCGGTGAACCTTCTGAAATCCCCTTAATAATAAAAGGCTGTCTGAAGCTCAGAAAACGGGCCTTGTCCATATCATCAATAAGTGTAGAAATAAAATCTACTGGAATTTCCTGTTCAATTGTACGCCCGTCACGCTCTATTGTAATCGTGTTACCACTAACAATTTCAGTATAGACGCTGCGAAACTCCTTGATCTTGCTGCCGTCTACCGCAATTATTTTATCTCCGGTTTGTATTCCAATTTTATCACCAAGGGCTTTCTCGATAACGGCCACACCGTCTCTCAAACTATCGGCGGGTATATATTGCTCTCCATAGGCATAGGCCAGACCGATATAGATAACAAGTGCAAGAATAAAGTTGACGGTAACCCCGCCCAACATGATAATGAGGCGTTGCCATGCCGGTTTGCTTCGAAACTCCCATTCTTTCGGCTCTTCTTTCATCGCCTCGGTATCCATGCTCTCATCGATCATACCCGCAATTTTGACATAGCCGCCAAGCGGAAGCCATCCGATACCGTACACGGTTTCCCCGATTTTCTTTTTAAAGAGAGAAAATTTTACATCAAAAAAAAGATAGAATTTTTCGACGCGGGTCTTGAATAGCTTGGCCGGTATAAAGTGGCCAAGTTCATGTAGTACTATTAGCAGGGAAAGGCTTAAAAAAAATTGTATGGTCTTGATCAGTATCGGACTCATCTAGGTTTTCTAAAATTAAACGCACAAAAGTACACTTTTAGCTTCTCTTAAAAAAAGAAAGTATAACTGGCACTGGGTTTTTAAGAAACATTTAGTAAGCCCCTTATCACTAGCGATTTGAAAGCTACTCTCTACTAACGTATCTTTGCAAAAAAGATTATGCGGTCGTTTTTCGGCAAATACAGGTTTTTTGGTATTGTGCTTCTTTGTCTTTCGGCAATTATAGTGTATCTATTCTACAATGCCCTTCAACCAAAAGAAAAATTGGCCATTTACCAACCGGCCATGGTCAACCCCGAATTGGTCGATAGCACCCTACAGTACGTAAAGAAATATCACACCATCGCTGACTTCTCCTTGACCAATCAAAATGGAGAAACCATCACCCATGAAGATTATAAGAACAAAATCTATATTGCAGATTTCTTCTTTACTACCTGCCCCACGATTTGCCCGCTTATGACAAAGAATATGGCCAATATTCAAGAGAACATCAAGAATGATACAGATGTCTTGTTACTCTCACATTCGGTTACCCCCCGAATAGATTCTGTAGCACGACTAAAAAAGTATGCTTTGGAAAAAGGGGTCGACGACACCAAATGGAACCTCGTTACCGGAGATAAAAAACAGATTTACGAACTGGCTCGTAAATCATATTTGGCCGTAAAAAACGACGGTGACGGTGGGCCTTTCGATATGATCCATACCGAGAACTTTGTATTAGTGGATAAAGAACGTCGCATTCGCGGATTCTATGATGGAACGAAGAAAGAAGAGGTTGATAGGTTGATGGATGATCTTGAAGTATTAAAAGCTTCCTATAAAAAAGAGTAGCAGTTGCCAGTGGCAGTAAGCAGTTTACTTTGTCATCCTAAAAGCGTATGGGTCTACCAATCTTTTTCGATAGGGTAAGATTACGTTTTTATCGAATTTGAAACATATACTTTTTTACTGCGAACTGCACCTGCATACTGTCCACTTTTCAAAATATGCCAATAGAATTTACTTTTTCCGAAATTGCCAGCGTATTCAATAATTTTCTATTAAATTTGCCCTTACTTAAAATCAATCTAAATAAGAATTGGTCACTACGGTCGCACAACTACGAAAAGGGCAAAAGGGGATTATAAAAGAATTCACTGACGACATTCTTCCCATAAAACTTTTAGAATTAGGCTGCTTGCCCGGTAATCAGGTTGAATTGGTTCAGGTTGCACCACTTAAAGACCCTCTCTACATCAATGTCAATGGTTCGCACATAGCCATCAGACGCGCAACGGCACTGCTTATCGAGCTCGATATTTTAGATGATACCGCCAAAGGATGAGCAAACAAATCAAAGTTGCACTTGTAGGCAATCCAAATACCGGTAAAACTTCTGTTTTCAACCAACTTACGGGCCTTAACCAAAAGGTAGGAAACTATCCGGGTATTACCGTCGAAAAAAAAGAGGGGGTTTGTAAATTATCAAGAGGTCTTAAGGCCCACATCCTCGATCTGCCCGGCACATATAGCTTAAACACTACTTCTTTAGACGAAAGTGTCTCCGTAGAAATTTTACTGAATAAAAAAGACAAAGACCACCCCGACGTCGCCCTCGTGATTTCCGATGTGGAGAACCTTAAGCGCAATCTACTTTTGTTCACTCAGATCAAAGACCTGAAAATACCGTCCATCTTGGTAATCAATATGGCAGACCGCATGTCTCGGAAAGGCATTTCTTTGGACGTCGCATTGCTGGAAGAAAAGCTGAACACAAAAATCGCTTTGGTCAGTACCCGAAAAGGTACGGGAATCGACAAACTGAAAGAACTTATCGTAAACTATAAAAGTCTTTCGATAACCGCAAATGTCGATACCACCGTAATAGCACCTGATTATTTTGAAAAGCTACGGACAACCTTTCCGAAACAAGATCTTTACAAACTTTGGCTGGTCATCACGCAAGATGTCAATTTTATGCCCATCGAAAAAAAATTGATTCGCGATAGTTCTTCCTTTACCACAAAATCAAAATCAGAGCTCAAACGGTTACAGCAAAAGGAAACCATTTTACGCTATCAATTCATCAACGGAATTCTAAAAGAGACCTATAAAGTCGATTTGAGTGCAGCCAAAGGCTTCAGGGCTACCTTGGACAAAATTCTCACTCATCGTATTTTCGGCTATTTTATTTTCTTAGCAATTCTGTTGCTCATATTTCAGGCTATTTACGATTGGAGCGAATATCCGATGGATTTTATCGACGAACTCTTCGCCTCGGCCAGCCAATGGATAAAAAATACCATGCCAAAAGGTGTTTTCACCGACCTCGTAGCAGAGGGTATTCTTGCTGGTATTGGCGGTATTGTCATCTTTATTCCGCAGATTGCATTTCTCTTCTTTTTCATCGCGCTGCTCGAGGAGAGCGGTTACATGAGCCGTGTCGTTTTTTTAATGGATCGTGTAATGCGCCCATTCGGTCTTAGCGGAAAAAGTGTTGTCCCTTTGATTTCGGGTACCGCATGTGCAATCCCCGCGATTATGGCCACACGCACTATAGAAAGTTGGAAAGAACGGTTGATTACTATTTTGGTCACTCCTTTTACCACCTGCTCGGCGCGTTTGCCTATTTATCTTATCATTATCGCCCTTATAATACCCGAAGGTAGCTTTTTAGGTCTGGGCTATAAACCATTGACGTTGATGTTGCTTTACCTCATCGGTTTTGGGGCGGCAGTAGTCTCGGCCATGGTTCTGAACAAAATTCTCAAAATTAAAAGCCGTACGTTCTTTGTGGTAGAAATGCCCGGGTATAAGCTTCCCCTTTTTAAAAATGTAGTTTACACAGTATGGGAAAAGACCAAAAGCTTTGTCTTGGGTGCCGGAAAAATCATTCTGGCCATTTCCATTGTGCTCTGGTTTTTAGGATCGAATGGATATTCCGAAAAATTCCGAAACGCCGAAGAAATTGTAAAGCAGCGCATTCAAACCGAAGGCCTTTCAGCATTCAATCAATCGGCCATTGAAAAAGAGTTGTACAACTATGGCAAAGCACTCAAGGATAGTATCGCAGCAAAACGCTATAGCCCTGAGGCAATGGCCTTGGAGGATTCCGTAAGGCTTAAAAAAGCCCATCTATCCGAAAAAGCATTGCAACAAGAAATCTCAAGCTACAAGCTGGAGAATTCGTACATCGGTAATTTGGGAAAGGCTATTGAACCCATCGTAAACCCGTTGGGCTACGATTGGAAAATCGGTATCGCCGTTCTCACCTCATTTGCCGCACGGGAAGTATTCGTGGGTACCTTGGCTACTATTTACAGTGTAGGCAGCGATGAGGAAGAAACGATAAAAAATCGAATGGCCGCGGAAGTGAACCCCAAGACAAAAGAACCTTTGTTCGACCTTGCTTCGGGTGTTTCACTACTTTTATTCTACGCATTCGCCATGCAGTGCATGAGTACACTAGCCATTGTAAAGCGTGAAACCAACAGCTGGAAATGGCCGACCGCCCAACTGGTTTTTATGAGTGCTTTTGCGTATCTTGTCGCTTTAGCGGCATATCAAATTCTAAAGTAAAATGGAGCTTTTACAAACCATATTAGTCTATATCTTTCTAGGTTTGGCAATTGGCTATCTTGTCAAGAAATTCTTTCTACCCAAAAAAAGTCTCGCTTCGAAAAAAGGGAATACGAAAGCATGTGGACAAGATGATTGCGGCTGTCACTGATTACACAAGTTAAATACATAATTCAAACTTTGTCAACGACCGTTCACGCTAGAAAAGGAGCCTGAATTTTCGATGATTCTCCATTGAACTAATTCCGCTTCTTTCAAAGGCTTCCATAGCGAAAATACCTTACAAAAAAATCGATTATCACTCCGTTGCAATTACTCGAGATATATCTCAAAGCCTTTTTTACAACATACCAGTACCCTTTGGCAACAAATATTTCCGCCTTAACACAATCCACCATAAATTGAAGGAAAATTTTTACACTTAACCTATTGCCTGTTGGGCTAGAATTATGCGCAAATATCTTTTTCATATACTTCTTACCCTCCTTTTCTTTGTAACATTTAAAACGACATTACAAGCTCAGGCCGCGAAGGATACACTTAGTTTCATTCATATTAAAAGTGGAATGTCACAAAGTACTATCTCTGCGCTATTTGAAGATAGTCAGGGTTTCTTATGGGTCGGCACTACAAACGGACTCAATAAATACGATGGCGCTGACTTTGAAGTTTTCGAAAAAAGTACGGACAACAAAAATGGCCTAACCGACGGTTTCATTCAAACGATTTACGAAGATGCAGCTACCAATCTGTTAATCGGGACTACTAACGGGCTCAATATCTATAACAGAACGCTGGACTTCGTAAAGCCCTACCCATTTAAATTAGAAGGAAACCAAATTCAGTCAAAATCTATTCATAGTATTTTAGAAAAAGACGGATATCTATGGCTGGGTACAGAAAGAAATGGCCTGTATCGCTACAATATATCAACCGGTAAGACCAAAAAGCTCGATGTTGGAGTTTTTGAGAAGGGGAAACCCGACGACAATCATGTTATTGATGTATTTCAGTTACCCAACAATAAACTGCTTATGGTAACGCAAGGTTCAAAATACATCATTGACGAACGATTACAAATTAAAGAACGTTTTCAATCGACACGTTTTACCAGTAGTGCTTTGATGCTCGGCCCCTCAACATTTGCTTTCGGCTCTCAAGGGGGTGACGTTGTAAGATTCGATGTTATAGACGATCATTTAGTAGTACTCGACAGTATTCATGTAAAAACGAATAATACCATTACTGCTCTTGAAAAAGACAATCATGGAAACTTATGGGTAGCAATTGAGAACTTTGGACTTTCGCTCTATAATTATGAGAAATCTACGCTTTCAATTATTAAATCCGATTATCGCAAACCCAATTCCATTTCAGGCGGCTCTATCAGAACTATGTTCAAGGCCAGCGACGGCACAATGTGGCTCGGTTACTTTAGAAAAGGGCTAAGTTTTTACAATTCGGATCATTACAAATTCGAGCATTTCAAATTGGATCCTTTTAATTCCAAATCCCTAAGCAACGATTTGGTAAACTGCTTTAGTGAAGATGAAAAAGGAAATATTTGGATCGGAACCGACGGAGGTGGCTTAAATTATTGGGATAGAAAACAACGGGCGTTCGAACACTATTCATTGGACAACGGTAAACTCAACACCAATGTGGTTATTTCCATACTTCAAGATGACAAAAATCAACTTTGGGTCGGTTCTTGGGCCAATGGACTCGCCTTATTCGATCTCGAAACAATGAAATATGAGGTTTGGACCCAAGAAAATTCTTTCTTGGCATCAAACAACATTAGGGATATGCTCATCGACCAAAAAGGACGCATTTGGATTGCATGCTTCGCTGGCGGGTTACAAATATATGATCCAAAAACCAAAGAATATAAGAACATAAGCCTTAAATCTAAAGATGGTAATGAGGAAATGACGATAGCAAGATTGTTCGAAGACGACAATGGTCATATATGGGTAGGTACTCTCGGAGGAGTTTTTAAACTTTCGGAGACTAAAAACAATTGGTCATATCAACTCTACTCTACTCTAAGTAATCGCCATTTTCTCAGTAATGATTATGTCAATACCATCACCGAAGACGATTATGGAAATCTTTGGGTCGGTACAGAAGTCGGCTTGAATAAATATCTACCTGCTAAAGATACTTTTATAGTAGAAAAACAAGCTAAAGAATTAGAAAACGAGGCCATAAAAGGAATCTTGCAAGACGAATATGGCCATCTTTGGTTGAGTACAGGAGCAGCTGGTATCGTAAGATATGACTACAATACACATCGTTTGTCGAATTATGGCTCGCACGATGGCCTTCAGGGAAAAGAATTTATAGCCAACTCGTCTTACAAAACAAGCCAATACAACATGCTTTTTGGCGGAAACAATGGCTTCAATATATTTACGGCCAATCAAGCGAAAAAAAATACGGACATCCCAAAAATCGTAATTTCAGAGCTTAAAATTTTCAATAAACCCGTACGGCCCGATGATTCCTTTGGGGTGTTAAAAGAAAACATCTCGCAAGTTGATTCGATTACCCTTAGGCACAATCAATCCGTAATCGAATTCGAATTCGGCGCCATAACCTTTAGAAATGCCCAAAACGTTGAATACGCTTACTTTTTAGATGGTTTCGAAACGGAATGGAACTATGTCGGCAACAAGACTACGGCCACATATACCAATCTAAATTCTGGTAAATATGCATTTAGGCTGAAATCAACAAATTCAGATGGGGTCTGGAGTAATCAAGAAAAAACAGTTTTCATCACAATCATGCCACCTTACTGGCAAACTTGGTGGTTTCGTCTTCTGATAGCCGGTGTGATTTTAATGTGCATCACCATTGCCTTCAAGATACGAATGCGCAATTCGAAAATTTACCAAGATAAGCTCGAGAGACAAATAAAAGAGCGAACAAAAGAATTGGAGCTACAAAAGAAAAAACTCGCCGAAACCGCCGATGAGCTATCCGAAAAGAACGAAGAAATACAACGCTTCACGTACGCCGTATCGCATGATTTGAAAAGCCCCTTGAACAATATAAGGGGAATAGCAGGGTTAATACCTCTAGAGCTTGCCTCTGAAGATACTACCGGAGTCGAAAAATGTTTGGAGCTAATCAATACTTCGTGCGATATTATGAGCAATCTAATTGCCGATGTTACCGAAATTGCAAAACTTGGAAAGATCGAAAACAAAAATGAGCTTCTCAATACAGACGACATTATGTCTTTGATCGGTGACTTATCAAAAGGAAAACGGGATGCCGGTAGTGTACAATTACATATAGCCTCTGACCTGCCCAATATTTACGGAGACAAAAATCGAATCATACAGGTTTTTGGAAATCTGGTGGACAACGCCATAAAATATATGGGTGATCAAGAGCAACCGAAGGTTATGATCGAAGCTCTCGAAACCGATTGCAGAATAATATTCAAGGTTACGGACAATGGTTCCGGTATGGATGAAGAATCACTGAAAAAACTGTTCTCGCCTTTCAAACGCTTCCATTCAGACGTTAAGGGCACTGGGCTTGGTCTATACATGACAAAGCAAATTGTAGAATCACATGGTGGTCAAATTAGTGCAGAATCCCCAGGAAAAGGCCTTGGCACAAGTTTCTCAGTTACTCTTCCGACAGCAGAGATAAGCATGAAAAATGAAAAAGAAATTCAAAATCTTCTCGAAGTTGTCAAGGCATAACCCGGCCAAGAAAAAGATTTTAACACCACGCTTCGTTAAAAAAACAATAAATCCGTACTAACAAAATCAAAAAAGAATTGGTTTGTTCAATCGCTATTGCTTTTTTTGGGGTCTTTAATCGCAATACATGCCCAAAATCCCTAATTTTTTCTTTCTTCTCTTACTGTTCAGTATTTCAGCACTTAAGGCCCAAACTTTAACTTCGGTAATCGTAGACTCAATCACGAAAAACCCGATTCCCTATGTTACCGTTCAAGTTAAAAATAGGGGCATGATAACAAACGAAGAGGGCCGGTTCAAGTTTCTATTGAACGAAAATATCAAAGCGACCGATTCACTCTTTATTTCGTGTATAGGCTATGCATCTATCGGAAAACCAATTATGCAATTTGCCGATAGCCTTATCTATCTTCAGCCTAAGGCTATCGAATTAAAAGAGGTTATTGTTTCGAATAAAGACTATACCCCAAAGGAAATTATTGAACTGGTCGAAGACAACATCGAAAAAAACTACTATACCGGTCTTACCAAAAAACGGTTGTTCCTTCGCGAAACGTACCAAAATAATATTATCAAGACAGATTACCGTATCAAGAAATCAACAATCGATGCCTTCAACAAAAATTTCTTGGACAGTGTTATCCAGACCATCCCTAAAAACAATACATACTATACCGAAATGCTGGGCGATCTTTATGGTAACGATGATGCCGATGAGCAAAAATTGGATTTGATCAAAGCCTCCGAACTCTATGACAAGAGCAAAGACCTAGATCTCGAAAAATTAGAACAAAAATTCAATGCCATTGTAAAAGAAAATATAAAGACGGATTCTTACTTCAAAGTCAAATCAGGATTGTTCGGCACAAAAATAGATGCCGATGAAATGGGGGAGCTATTCGAAGAGGAAGTTGATTCTACCGATATTACCGCCCTCAACAAACAGCTGGAAGCAGAAAAGAAGCGAAAAGAAGAACGCCGAAAGTTCTTTTCAAAATACAAAAGACAAACGTTGGGCAACCTTGTTGAAAATCTACCTATTTTCAAAAAGTCAGATTACAACGTTATTTTCAAGCCGCGACGGTACGAGCTTACTTTGGAGAATTTTACCTATCTGGGCGACGAAGCCGTGTATGTCATCAGTTTCGTGCCCGATGGTTCTCCTGAGTTTAAAGGAACGCTCTATATCAATTCTGATGATTTTGCCCTTATCCGTATGGATTTCGAAAACACCGAATCGCTGCGCGACTTTAAACTTCTTGGAGTTTCATTTAACGAATACCTAGCCAAGGGCAGTATTATTTTTGCCAAGGGCACTGACCAAAAGTATCATTTGAGATACTACGATATTATTAAAGGTATTCGGGCGGGGTTCAAAAGGCCTTTGAGCATTATCGAGAAGAACAAGAACGTAAAAGGCAGACGCAAACAGAACGAACTTGCGCTCAAGGTCGATGCCGCTTTCGGAAACCTCAACCGCTACGAACTCGTGGTTTTTGACGAAAATCCGATTAATGAGGGACAATTCGAAGCCTTTACCGAAAACAATACGGTGCTGCCTACCTACATGCCCAACTACGACCCACAATTCTGGCAAGGGTACGACATTATGGAACCCAACCAGGCCATAAGGGCTTTCACTTCGGAAGTAGATGTTGGCGAGTAATTTTTCATTTCGTCCCTACAAAATTTTCGTATCGCACCATACAGGTGCGATTTTTTTATGCACTCGTGTAACGTTTTGTAATTTCCTGACTATATAATGATGAACACCGACTAAAAAAACTTTGTTGAGAACGCGTACAGATGAAAACCTTATGGCAGAGGTCGCGAACGGAAACTTGGATATGCTCAAGATCCTGTTCGAAAGACACCATGCACATGTGTATAATTTTCTCTACAAAATGTCAGGGGATAAAATGTTGAGCGAAGACCTGACACAAGATGTATTTTATAAAGTGATGATGTACCGAACCTCCTATAATAAAGGAAAATTTGTATCGTGGCTGTTTACGATTGCAAGAAACAGTCTGAAAACCCATTTTACTAGAAATCGGGAAAACCACGCAAACCTAGATGCGATATCCTATAAACTGACGGAAAAAGGAACCCGAAACGAAGACTATACACATTTGCATCAAGCCTTGGAGAAATTGAATGTTTCCGACCGTGAACTATTAGTGCTGAACCGATTTCAGGAAATTAAATACAATGAACTAGCGGAAATTATCGGTAGTACGCCCGGGGCCGTTAAGACCAAAGTAAACAGGGCGCTGAAAAAATTAAAAACGCTTTATTTCGAAAATATATAGGATGGATAAAAATCACATCATAGATCTCTTGCCTGCTTATTTGGACGGTGCTCTAGATTCCTCACAAAAGAAGACCGTAGAAGCTCATCTTGAGCATTGTTCTTCATGTAAAAAGGAGCTGGAAGCATTTCAAACACTTTTCAAAGCCATAAAAGATGATGAAATCGACGTTCCTTCAGAACGGATGCGCACAAATTTTCATGAACAATTGGAACTCGAAAAGCGGTCTTCATCAAAAGTGGTTTCCATCGATTCAAAGGCCCCCTCACGAAAAAATACTTGGATCAAAGACTTATTGAAAATAGCGGCCGGTGTAGCCTTGTTGCTCGGGGCTTATTTTATCGGCAAATATGAGTCCGATGAAAATTCGAACAGCGAGATTACATCACTTACTTCGGAAAAACTAAAGTTCAAGCAAACGGCCATGTTGTCTTTAATGGAAAATGAATCCGCTAGCAAAAGAATTCAAGGCGTAAACTTGGTCGCGGAATTCACCGCCCCCGATGAGGCCATCGTAAAAGCATTGAACAATAGAATGCTATACGACGAGAATACTAATGTGCGTTTGGCGGCTGTCGAAGCGTTATCCAATTTTTCGAAGTCGGAACTCGTGAAATCTGCCTTTATAAAAGCTCTGGGAACCGACAAAGACCCTAGCGTTCAAATCGCTATTATACAGATTCTGGTCAAGATCCAAGAAAAGAAAGCGATCGACCCGATGAAACAATTATTACAACAAGAAGGCACACAGCCCTTCGTAAAAAAAGAGATTACACAAGTACTACCAGAAATTATATCATAACCTTGCCGATCGAAACCACTTTAAAAGTGAAGGCCGTGACGTATAAAAAAGAGAAACAATGAGAAAAACGATTATACTTTTTTGCATAGTTGCATTTACTTCGAACCTAAGGGCACAGTCCGATTACAGTAAACCACTGAGTGGTGTCGAGTGGGTAAAAATCGAAACGAATTCCGAAATTATCCTAAAGATCCATGACAAAAATGAGCTATTGATAAAAGCACTTAACCTAAAACCGGTGCCGGAACGAGCAAAAGGACTTAAGCTCGTAGGCGTAGGTGGTGAAGACAATACCGATGTGGGCTTTAATGTCGTACAGACCGGTAATAACCTCATCGTACAGAACGTAAGAAAATCGGGAGGTGCAGAAATATACCTTCCCAAGTCACAGAACATATCGGTTACCAATTCGTGGGACGGCGATATCCATATCGAAGGGTTTACCGGTGAAGTGGAAGCGAACGCCAATCTGAACGGCGGGCTCACCCTGGAAAATGTATCGGGACCGATAACCGCCTATTCCCTAAACGAGGGCATACAGGTAGTCTTCGATAAAATTAATCAAGATGCGCCCATAGTCATGCGTACTACGAACGGGGAAATTGATGTGACCTTACCCGAAAATACCCCCGCCGAACTCGAACTCAGTTCGTGGAACGGTGATATCTACACCAATTTTGACCTGAGCAGACCTGATAAGGACGGTCTTAAATCGATTTCGGGCAGAAAGGTAAACGGAGCGATTAACGGTGGAGGCGTAAAAATCACCCTGAAATCTACCAACGGAAATATTTATTTGAGAAAAAAATAACTTCAATTTAAAAAACAGTCATGAAAAATTTGAGAATAGCAATTTTAGCAGGACTTATCAGCCTGTCGATCAGTGCACAGTATGTAAACCAAAAAGACAATACAGGTTGTGAAGAATTGTTAAAGGCGATAATGGAAGAAGATATTTCTAATATTAAGAAATTGCTCAAGACCGTCGATGCGAACTGCACCTATGCCATTCACGCTAAAAAAACTAGCGTTACTGATGGTGGATATAGCTTTTTGGCCGAGGGGCCAAGAACACCTCTGGTCGGTGCCGCAAGAACAGGCAACCTTGCTATTGGAAAACTATTGATAGCTGCAAAAGCAGAGGTAAAATTCCATGCAACTAATGATGAAACCCCTCTAATGGCGGCCGCAAAAAACGGCCACCTTGATTTTGTTGCCTATTTGGTAGAAAAAGGTGCGGAAGTAAACAAAAAACTAGCTGGGGACGGAACTGCCCTTCTAGTCGCATCAAGGGAAGGGCATAAGAACATTGTACAATATCTCATTTCGAAAGAAGCTGAAATTAATGCACTGGTAAGCGGTGATGGAACTCCGCTGATTCAATCTGTAAAGCACGGTCATTACGAAATTGCAAAGCTTTTGCTGGAAAACAGTGCCGATCCGAACCTGGAATCTCCCGGGGACGAATATCCCATGTACCATGCCCTTGAGACAAACAATAAGAACATGATAGCCCTATTGAAAAAGTACAGCACTAAATAATCAAAAAACGAACAGTCATAAAATGAGCCAAAAACAATTCTGTTTTACCGAGAATTTTAATTGGCAAATTCGATCTGACTTTATAAATCAATAAATTATGTACCAGATTAAAAGTCTATTACTAGTAACGTTCAGCCTCATCAGCCTAATCGGAAGCGCACAAAAAATCATCGAAAAAAATATCGACCATAAAGACAGAACTATCAATATGGATGTGGCCTTTGCTCGCCATATCGAAGTAAAGACCTGGAACGAACCTAACATATATTTTAAAGCCTCCGTTTATACCGAGGATGAAAAATTTCAAGACCTGTATGAGCTCGATATCAATGAAGGTTCTAGTTCAATAAACATTGTTTCCAAGGCAGAACCAATTTTTGAAGCATACCGAACGGATTGTCTTAAAAACAATCCCTCAAAAAAAAGGTATTGCTATAACACGGGAGATCTTATCGAATTCAACTATACCCTTTACGTGCCTAAAAAGGCAACATTCAAAATCAAGAGTATCAATGGAAGTCTAAAATCTGAAATTATAGAAGGTGAATTTAAGGCAGAACTCATCAACGGGGATATTGAAATCGATACCTATTCGGGTAATTTGGATTTAAGCACCATAAACGGGGAAATCGATTTAAAAATGATCAATGCCGATTTGATGGCCGAAACCATACATGGTGACATCTATGCAGATGAAAAATTAAAATTCAACTCGGAAGATAGATATGTCGGGCAGAAAATTTCCGGCCGCACCGCCCAAGGTAAAAATAGGCTTCGATTAAATACCATTAACGGGAATATGTATTTACGGCTTTAGAAACTGTCACCCAGAGCGCAGTCGAAGGGCACGCATGTTCCTAAGCCCTTCGACTGCGATCTGGGAGACATTCCATCAAAAATACCTTCCTATAAAGTTGTAGCCCAAAAGTGCCCATCCGATAACCAAAAGAAGGCCGCCAATTGGGGTCACAGGACCAAGAAACTTCAATTTTTTCCCTTTGGATGCGCTCAGTGATAATCCATAAATACTGAACGAAAAAAGAAAAGTCCCCAACGCAAAGCAATAAATCATATACCGCTGTACCGGAGTATCGAGATTAAAATTAAAACTTAACATCACGAGTAAAATCGCGTGATACATTTGGTACCTGACACCGGTCTCAAAACTCTTCAACTGTGCTTCGGAAAAGGATTTCTTTAAGGCATGGGCGCCAAAAGCGCCAAAAATCACGGCCAAAAGACCGTATAGACTGCCAACGAACTGCGCAAGGAGAACCATTTTTCTAGTTTTCTATAATCCGTAAAGATAGATGAATAAAAAATGGCATTGCGAGCGGTTTGCCTTTAGATAAACTACGAAAGCAAGCTGTTGAACATTCTATAATGTTCAACAGCTTGCTTCGCTTTGCTCGCAATGACGTTTAGACTAAATCTGGCTCAAACCACCATCAACGGATAATTCGATACCATTGACGTAGCTTGCCGCTTCGGATGCCAAAAACAAGACCGGTTCAGCGATTTCCTGAGGTTCACCGAAACGTTTCAAGGGAACGGATTCGGCAAAACTTTGGCCCATTTCGTTGACGGCTTCTTCGGGCATACCCATTTTATCATAAATCGGAGTGCCAATCGGTCCGGGAGCAACGGAATTCACACGTATGCCCCGAGGTGCCAACTCCGTGGTCAATACCCTGGCGTAAGCTCGCAATGCGCCTTTGGTCGCGCTGTAAACGGCTCCACCATTAAAGCCTTTTTGGTGTACGATAGAAGTATTAAAAATTATGGTTCCACCGTCATTAAGGTTCGGAATGGAATTTTTGACCAAAAATGCAGGTCCCTTGATATTAATATCGAACTGCGTATCGAAATGATTTTCATCGATTTGATCGGTTGGCATAAAAAAGGCAACGCCAGCATTGACAAACAACACGTCGATTTTGCCATAGGTGGCTACCGCATCATCTATCAATTTTTTGTTGTCCTCCAATTTGGATTGATCGGCCAAAACGGTTTTAAAATCTCCGGAAAGATTTTTAGAAACCTCATCCAAGGCTTCTTGCCTCCGACCAGAGAATACTACCTTGGCTCCTTCATTTAAGAAACCTTTTACCGCTGCCAATCCGATTCCTGAATTTCCTCCGGAAATCACTACTACTTTGTCTTTGAATCTACTCATTGTTATTGCTATTTTATTTTGAAACATTCATTTCAAAATAGGTTAAAAAAACTTACTCGATTATATGTATGGTATTATCTATTATTTGTTGTAGTACCGCTCGATCTTTCACTAAGATTCCGGTCATACGAAAGCCCTGAAATGCATTGAAAATTAAATAAGCATAGCCCTTACAATCTTGTTTCTTATTGATAACCCCTTGTTCCTGACCATCGCGAATCAGATTCTGAAAAGTGGTCAAGGTGTGCTCTTGGGTATCTAACAACCATTTTTTGATATCCTTATCTTGATTACCCATTTCGGCCTTGCAATTCATTAGAAAGCAACCTCTGCTCTTATCATCCTCTAGAATTTCGGGCAAAAAACCTTCAAAAATCAATCTTATGGCCTCCAATGGATTATTTGCTTTCAATAATGCCATTTGAAACATGCCCCCCGCTTCCCTTTGATAATAGCTCAAGGTATTTTGATACAGTTCTAACTTAGAACCAAAGGAATTATAGATACTTGAACGGTTCAATCCTGTAGCATCGACCAAATGTTGCATTGAGGTACCATTATATCCCTTTTCCCAAAAGACGTTCATGGCCTGTTTCAAGACTGCTTCCCTATCGAATTCTTCAATCCTTGGCATTATTCTAAAATTTCGAATCAAATATATATTGAAACGTTCGTTTCAAAAAATAATTAACGGAATTTAACTTAATTGAAGTTAAGGTTTACGATATATGTTTTTCGAACAAAGTGACCGTAGCATCTTATTCAACCGCTTGCTTCGCTTCGCTCGCAATGGCGTTTAGACTAAATCTGCTTCAGGAACAGAATCATCCCTCCTCATCATAAAAAAACTGCTCTTTTATAATTTTACCATCCTCCACTTGGTACACGGCGATTTCAGACATTTGAGACCGGTGCCCTGACGGTTTATGGGTCGTATCCATATCGAAGCGTACCGAGAACCAATTTTCGGCTACCAATGGTTCGGAGACTTCGGTACTGTGTACATCGAAATTTTCTTGCCACCACTCTCCCTTTTTTTGGATGCCCTCGAAACCTTCGACATGTGCATTTTCACCTTTTCCATCGTTTTCTATACTTACGATTTTAGGGCTGTAGAGTTCATGGTAGGGTTTTTCGAAGTCTCCTTGGTTGCACCATTCAACTAATTTTGTGGCAATTTCTTTAGTTTCCATACGGTATGATTTTTTCTGTTCCAGTCTCTGAAAATACTAAAATTTTTATACGTCTGTATGGCTAAAGTGCTAAAAAGTTATCGAAGGAAATCGGTAGTGTAGTTAGCTACTATCGAACTATGGCATGCAAGCCAATAGTGTCAGGTCGAGCCCAGTCGAGACCTAATTACTGACCTCTGAAAAGGTTTTACTTGAAGGGAATCGTTATCTCTAAATCGGAATCGACCTGAAATGCGCATTCTTCAAAATCGGGCGGGCCGAATGTTTTCATCTTTGCGTTGGAGAAAGCCACAGGTTCTTTGGGAATGCCCAACATATTTGTATCCAATTTCTTGTTTCCGTTTTTATCATGAAATATCGATACTGCATAAGTGCCATCGGGTAAATCGGAAATCGTTATTACTGTAGTGCCCTTTATGGTTTTTTCAAAAGCACCGGAGAATTCCTTCCCAGGTTTCAAAAATCCATTTTCAGTATTGTAGACCGCCGCGCCAATATTGCCATCAGAAGTCTTAATGTTCGTCGCCTTAATGGTCAGTGTATTTTGCGATGTTGCGATTACAGGTAAGAATAGTGCTAAACAAAAAAACTTTTGCATCATTTTATTTTACCTAAAATTAGCAAGATTCAGTCCGCTTTGGGTGCGTTTTCGAGTTTAGTTTTGAATACATCAAAAAGCTCGAGAGTCTTTAACGAGTCTTTTAGATTAAAATAGAGGCGTACCGAATCGTTGTGTACTACCTTTATTTTTTGTTGTGTCAGATTATCGACGTAGACATACACCTTTTTGTCGGTGAGCGAATCTTTGAATTCCCTGAAAACACCTTTTTCCTTATCCAAGGCCGAAAAGCCGTTCAAGCGTTCCATTGGCGGAATCCTTTCGATGAGTGAGACGCTATCGAGTTCCGAGAAATTCAGTTTCTGATAGTAGAATCCAGATAGAATTTGCATCCCCTGGGCATCTAGCTTTGTCCAATTCTTATAGTGGGCCGTAAAAGCCAATAAGCATACGATAACCGTGACCACTGCCAAAACATTCCAAAACCAATGCTTTTTCACTTTATGTTTTTAGTATTAGCGCCTATTCGGCCTTATCACCTTTTCCATACTTCTCGAACCAGGCCAACGTATTGGCAATCTTCGTAATCAAATTGCTCGGGCGTTTGGCAATACCGTGGCTCGCTTCAGGAATCTCGACCAGCACAGTAGGTATTTTGCGCAACTTCAGGGCATGATACAATTGTTTTGCCTCACTGGGCGGTGTACGCAAATCGTCCATTCCTACCAAGACCATCGTCGGGGTCTCTATAGTACCAACGAGAGAAAGTGGAGAAAATTTCCAATACCCCTCGAAATTTTCCCAAGGTTGACCGGGATACCGTGAATTCGCATATCCAAAATAATTATCGGCCACCAATGTCTTGCTGATCCAGTTCATCACCGGCTTGGCAACTACAGCCGCTTCAAAACGATTGTTCTTACCGATGATCCAAGCCGTCATAATTCCCCCGGCACTGCCACCGGTCACATATAATTGATCTTCGTGGGCTATTCCTTTTTCGATACAATAATCCACCCCGTCCATCACGTCGTTATAATCTTCCCCCGGGTAATTATTGTACAAAAGGTTGGCAAATTCTTCGCCATAGCCCGTACTACCACGCGGATTCGGATAAAAAACAATATATCCGGCAGCGGCATATAGTTGCATTTCTGCGGAAAACCGATACCCGTAGTTCAAAATGGGGCCACCATGGTTTTCAACCAAAAGCGGATATTTTTTTGCCTTGTCATAGTCCGGGGGATAGACCAGCCAACCCTGAATATCGCGCTGGTCGATAGATGATTTGTACCCTATTTCCTCAACGCGTCCTAAAGAACGATAATCAAAAAGTGCTTTATTCAGCTTTGTTATTTTAACTGCCTTTTTAGCTTTCGAATCCGTAATGGCCAATTCGGCAGGGTACTCAGGTAAAGTCTGCGTATAAACTATCGTGCCGTTTTGCGAAACGCTAAAAGCGCCTCCTGGATAAGGCCTTCCAATAGAGGTTCCCCCCATATTATTGGCAATCTCGGTAAATTGCCCTTTTAATGACACGTGACCAATTTTTGTGATGCCTTTGTCATCGTAGGCAAGATAAAGTCCGTCACCTTTACTGTCCCAAACAATGTCGGAAACGGTTCTATCCAAATCTTTTGACAATACACGTTTATCGGAACCATCCATATTCATGACGTGTAAATGGCGCACTTGATAGGCCTGAACTTTATCTTCAATACCGATGTAAGCAACATATTTTCCAGCGGGGGAAACTTGTGGACTATAATCCGGGCCGTTTCGGTCGGTAAGTGCCATGGTAATGCCCGATGCAACCGAAACCGCATAGATTTCACTATTTCTAAAATCATATTCCCAATCGGGATTTCTATTTCCGGAAAAATAAATAGCGTCGCCATCCGCAGACCACGAAAGCGTACCCTTATGGTGGAAATTTCCTGAAGTAATCTGCCTCGGGGCACCGCCATCGGCGGGAATCACGAAAATATGATTTCCAAGTGTCATTGATACCTTGTTCTGTGGTTGTGCTCTTGCCAGTGACGAGCACAAAAGTGGTCCATGGCCCGGATCCTCTG
>ENA-ORXM01002568-ORXM01002568.1-marine-metagenome-genome-assembly--contig:-NODE-2568-length-20590-cov-4.353873_pt1 | contig 20590 bp, 19 predicted proteins | sample MGYA00237867_ERZ511480 | MGnify/ENA primary metagenome ERZ511480 (study PRJEB26309, sample SAMN06266103) | marine metagenome | isolation source: Algal blade | place: United Kingdom:Sidmouth, United...
TTAAGACATCAATTGCTTCAAATATCCTTTATATATACAAATGGGGTAATTGAGTTAGGGGAATGACTTTAGCTTTTATTCGTTGATTAGGCTTAGAGAGGTTATAAAAATATTCTATTCCTTCTTTTTCGCATCATCAAACAAGATATTTGAGCCTGTTCCTACCCCAATTACAGTCCTCATAGCATCTTCAGGACTAATATCAAGAAATATCAATTTGTCAGCAGGAAGATGAAATATAAATCCATTGGTTGGATTTGGAGCGGTAGGTACAAAAACTGTAATTATTCCATTTGTGTGCTCATTTGTAACAAAGCCAGTCATTTGAGTATTCATGACATCGACGAGAACCACTTTTTTAAAGGATTTATCTCTAGATGAAAAAAGTGTTCCTACGGTATCTTTTATAGTTTTATAAAATGGTAATTTTTCAAGAATATTAGTTTCAATAAATCGCCAGATGCCCTTACCTATTCTTGTTCTTACAAAAAGCCCGATAAAGAAACAAGCTGCAATCACTATTGCGAATGCCGTTAATTGTATTAAAAATTCATTGCCAAACGTCTCGAACTTTAAAAAGTTTACTACTGGCTTAATGAGCTTTGAAACGAGATCCCATAAAAAATTTACAAGTCCAAGAAAAAGACCTATTGGTAAAACGACCAAAAGTCCCCCTAATAAAGTCGTTGTTAAAAATCTTTTCATTATCGCGCTTCTTTATTTAAATCAGTAACTCCACTCGTCTAAATACCTAGCAAAGATTTTTGCAGTATTTAAGGCATCATAAATAGCTCTGTGCTGAGTACCTTCAAATTCAAAATCCTCCTTTTCAATGGCCCAACGCAATCCAATCGGCTTTTTTAAATTCCTTACCTGAGCGTATTGCTTTTTGATGTTCATGTGCTGTTCTATCCAATCAAACTCGCAATTGTGCAACAGGCAATCATTAATAAGCATCTTTTTGTCAAACTTCCCCCATGAACAGAGCACATAATCGTGCTGTAAGATGTTGATCCAATCTTTAAACTCTTCTATAACTTCGGGAAATAGTCTTGCTCTATCAACATCTCTTTGACTAATGGTTGTAAGCTCTCTACAAAAAGCTGATAAAGTTGGATTTACATAGGGTTGCACAAACTCTGAGAAATTTTTCTCTATTTCTCCGTAGTTATTAACTAAAACAGCTCCAATCTCAATAATTTCTTGTGTTTCTGAAATCTGATGACCATTCCAACACGTAGCTTCTAGATCAAATACAATGAAATTCACGTAGGTCTTAATTTTGATATAAACATAACAAAACCCTAGAGTTTTTAGTTTATTTTATTGGATTAATATCCATATTATTATGGCTAACAGAAATTTAATATTGTTCGAAATTAAAGGACAAAATAGAATAATTTTTCAGCCATATTAAATCTACCTCCAATGCAATAATCTACAACAACTAAAATTTTAATTATGAGTTATTTAGGATAATATTATTTACTAACAGTTTTAATATAATTTATATGCTCCACCGCGTTTGCCCAAGGAGATTGTTAAATCGTTTATAAAGCAAAGTAAATATGCTTTTGGAACTTAAATATGTGTTTATTCTAAAACACTGAGCTTAGAAAAGCGTTTCTGATCATAGAAACGCTTTTTTTTATTACTTTTACTATCTAACTATTCAAAACTGAAAATTTATTTTAATGAAATACTTATTAAGTACCGTATTTTTTGGATTATTGTTGATGTCATGTGGTTCTGATGGAACTGATAATGGATCTGATGGTTCAAGCCAGATTAATACCAGTATTCCTGCTGTCACACCAGCAACTTCGCCACTTTCTGGTGAACCAAATGCTGGCGCAGCACAGCCTCAGACAGTTAATATTCCCGCTGGACCTGATGGAGTTCTTCACCACTATATTTGCACAAGCAATGATGGTGGAAATGGAACTGCGGCTGGACCTTGTCCCGTATGTGGAGCACCATTGGCACATAATTCTGCTTTCCATGCTAATCAGCAAGGTGCAGATGTACCACCAATAACGATCAACAATGCGGACGGATCTAGCTCCGCGCCTACTTCTATAACAACTTCTCCACCAACAATTGGTGGACCAACGGCAGCGCCGCAACCGGAGCCCCCACAAAATCCAAAGGGAGTCTGGCATTATACCTGTTCGAATGGTTGTGCAGGTGGAGCGGGTTCGGCTTCAGCTTGTGCTGGTTGTGGAGGTACGCTGGTTCATAATCCTGTGTATCACCAATAGTAAAAAATTAACTTTAGTAGAAAAGGCCATCGATTTATATCGATGGCCTTTTTTGTCCTAGTGTAGAATTTATAAATCTAATCTAGACTAAAGAAGATCTTATATTATAGCTTAAGTCCAATTTCAAGTCCATAACCACTAAGACGATTGTGATAATAAAACAACAACTTAAAGTCTTCGCTGACTATCAATTGATAATCTTTATCTATCATCAATGGTTGCTTAGGATGGTAGGAACCCATTTTTTGAATCCCGTGTTTTAAAAGGTCTTCATTATCCCATTTTATTTCTTCCGACAAACGAATTTTATTTTCATTTTCAAGCTTATTTAATTTACGTTTAAGTTGATCTAATACAAGATGCATTTTCTCGGTAGAAAAACTATAATCTTCTGGGTGAAGTCTCAAGATACCATAGAGATCTAAACCAGGATTTTCTATTTTTAATATTTGAAAACCAGCAAATGCTACTAGTTGAGAACTCAAGACATAGTTTTCAGCTTTGTATCTCTGGACAACCTTATCAGCTAGTATTTTTGTGTATTCCGCGTCTCTTTGGGAATCTGCTTTTACTAAATTGTTGCTTGTAAAATATTGCTTGATATCTATTGTATTTCCTCGGTCATCTAAGCTGTTTCCATTCTCGTCGATAAAGTTACCTAAAACGTCGAGGGGCTTTCCGATTGTAAGATTTAGATCAGAAGATTTTGATAAAAAGTTCCAAATAAACTTACAGATCGATCTAAAACTGTATGATTGATCTTTGGTTTTTATATAACGTTCTCTTCCTTCTTTAGAGAGGTGTTGTTCTATCATAAATTTAGCTTCCAAGACAAATGGGTAGCCAAGAACGACAGGAAAAACATAGATCTTTTCCTTAGATCCTTTTATGAGGAGATCTCTTTGTGCTTCTAATGCAGACCCTAATAAGCCCATTTTGAGCCTGGTTTCTAGCGCACCAGATCGAGACCTTGTACCACCTGGAAAAAATAAATTGTTTACCCCTTGTTCGATGCTTAACTTAGAAGTACCTTTTAAAGTCTCTAAATAGATAGGATTCTTTTTTCTCCTATCAACCCTGTATGCGCCCAAGCGATTCATATAATAAGCGGCAAAACCACTATTAAATAAATTTAATCCTGCGCCATAACTAAATGAAGGCAGGCCTAGAATCGCATCCATTGAGTACCCAACGAACAGTGAATCAATATTACTAAAATGTGTGGGCAACATTACAACAGTTCCTTTTGTCATAAGGCTTCTTATTTGTTCAGCCTCCCCTATTACTTTAATACGATTTTCAATTTTATATTCCTTCGTCCCAAATGATCGCAGTTTTCTAAACCATAAACCTGAGTTTAGTAGTTTGTTGAAAAAGAATCGCAGAAATTTTCTAGCAAAGAGCACGGTCGGTACTTTGAATGTGCCAACGATCTCCTCTGCATATCTATTAATGATCAACTTGAATTGTTCTTCGATTATTTCTATAGAGGATTCGCTTTCTTTGTTATTGCCAACTTCCAGAAGAGCCGATCTGACCTTTGACCAAAAAAGTGAATCATTTGGAGGATCAACTTTCCATGGTTCTTCTTTAATTCTTATCCTCTCTTGAAAAACAGTTTTAGCAAGGATGTCATATTTTTCTGTCGGAGTGCGTGCAGTGAGTTTGTCAAAGACATATTTTTCTAAATGAAGTATAAAGGATGTTCTATTTCTTAATTGCTTGTGTATTGGCCAATCTTCAATATCTGGATATATTGGTGGATATAAATGATTGTTTGATTTTATAGTATTATTTGTTTGTTGCTTAACCATTTTTTTTAAGCCAATTAAAATATTTGGTATTTATCTCTTCAATATACTCAAGAATTTTCTCTTTTCCTTGTCTTTCATTTGCTGAAGTTATAAATTCTTTAGGTAGCTCATTCCAATGTTCCAATAAGGAATTTTGAATTAATTTAATATTTTCCTCAAGTTGAGCTGGTTTGCTTTTGTCAGCTTTTGTATAAACGATGGCAAATGGAATCCTAAATTTTCCTAGCGTGTTGACGAATTCTACGTCTATAGCCTGCGGAGGAATATTGCAATCTATCAGAACAAAAGTGCATTGTAGTGTTGTCCTTTTTTGTAAATAATCTTCAATCATCTTTCTAAAAGCACGTCTTTTTGTCTTGGAAAGTTTTGCATATCCATAGCCCGGCAAATCTACCAAATACCACTTTTTATTGATTATAAAGTAGTTTATCATTTGTGTTTTACCTGGCTTCCCAGATGTCAGTGCAAGTTTTTTACGATCCACTACCATGTTAAGCAGAGAGGACTTGCCAACATTTGATCTACCTATGAAAGCATATTCTGGAAGATCTGACTCAGGGCATTTACGTATGCCTGGATAACTGGCAGAATAATCGGCTGTCTTTATCAGCATGTTTAAATTTTCACTTTTATTTAACGAAAATATGAAAAGGTAAAAGTACTTTTTTTTAAGCGCTTTTCGTTTGGTTGATATTAATATTATTGACTAACATTAAACTTTTCGATATACGATAAAGGATTTACATTTTGATAGAGATCATTCATCTGGTTTAAACCATCTAAAATGCAACATTATGCGAATCCACACCCTTTTTCTGTTCACTACAACATTTTTTATTATTCAAAGTTGCCAAAAAGAACCAGCTTTTGTTCAACAAGTAGAAGAGGTCAATAGCACTAAATCTTATGAAAATGTAGATTCTGAATTATGGTTTTATTGGGAGTCATTTGAAGAGGAAGCAGCTTTAAGAGGGGTTGACATTGATCTGGAGGCTTTAGAATTAGTAGGAATTTTTGTAGAGATAGATCAGGATCATGTAGCAGGTAGCTGTACTTTTAGCTCTAATCAACCTAGGGTCATAAGAATTGATCGCACCATTTGGAAGGATCTTCCAGATAGATATCGTGAATTTATAGTCTTTCATGAATTGGGGCATTGTGTTTTATTTAGAGAACATGATGAAAGCACAGACAGGCAAGGTAATTGCCTAAGTATCATGCGATCAGGAGTTGATGGGTGCAGAGATGCATATAATGAAGATACAAGGGGCATTTACCTAGATGAATTATTCAGAAAATTTTAGCAACTTGCGTTACTTGATTTAGCCACAAGTTTAATATATCCAATGGTTTTAATATGAAATTTAGAATTCTAATATGGTTTTTGTTGTTTGCGACTTTTGTCGAAGCTCAAGTCGACTTTGGGATCAAGGCTGGTATTAATACATTCGGAACGAATACTGAAAATTCCTCTTTAACAGTGACCAATCCTCAAAATATGGAAACGTTTGATTTGTCTGTAAGAGAAACTCAGTATGGCTATCATGCGGGATTATTTTTTCGCTTCAATATTAAAAATTTTTCCATTCAACCGGAGATACTCTTCAACTCAGATAATGTTGACTATAGCTTGAAAGATTTCAATGATATGAATATTTTGAATACTGTAGGCAATGAAACTTATCAGAGTTTAGATGTACCCTTGATGCTTGGATTAAAATTAGGGCCAATAAAAATTTTAGCTGGACCTGTTGCACATTTCTTCCTAAACTCAACTTCTGACCTTACCGACGAAAATTTTTATGATTCAATTTATGATGAATTCGATCTAGGTTATCAGGCGGGAATTGGATTCGATATTTGGAAATTAAGCTTTGATCTTAAATATGAAGGTAACTTAAATAAATTCGGTTCACATCTGGTTTTATTTGGAGAAGAAGTATCTTTTTCTAATAATGAAAATAGAATTCTTGCATCAATCGGGTTCCGATTTTAATTTCAAAAATAAAAAACATCTTATAAAATTAAGAAAGGGTTCTTCAAAGTGAAGAACCCTTTCTTAATTTTTATAATTATGTGTTATGCCTGCAATTGAGGAATTCTTAATGATTGTCCTGGGTAAATTTTGTCAGGATGTGAAAGCATCGGCTTGTTAGCTTCAAAGATCACAGGATACTTCATAGGATCGCCATATTGAGACTTTGCAATAAGAGATAAAGAATCTCCTTTTTTAACAGTATAGAATTTTGCTTCAGGCTCAGGATTGGTTACAGTGATGTAATCTTCAACTGTACAAATGCCCTCGACATTACCCAATGCCAAGATTATCTTTTCTCTATCAGCGGTTGTTGCAGTTTCACCATGAATGGAAACTGATTTGCCCATGGTCAAATTTAAATCATTAATGTTGATTCCTAATTTTTTTACTTCTCCTCTTAATGCTGCAATTTCTATTTCTTCTTCAGTCATTGCTGGTGCTGAAGCAGTAGGTGCTGCTGCAGGTGCTTCTTTTTTCTTGAATAATTTTGCTCCAGCATTTTTAATAAACGAAAATAGTCCCATTTTATAATTTTAAGTGATTAAAAGATATATCGACTCTGTGTTTGAAAGTTGGATGCAAATTTAAAAAATTATTAATAGTTAACAGCTTTCTTCTATCAATATCTTCTTTCATTTTACAATGTTAAGGTTTTCGATTACCATTTTGTTAAATTTTTGAACACCTAGCTGATTTAGATGATAAGCATCATAAAAATCCAAACTGTCATTTAATTTAATATTCTTATTGTAATTGATATAATTGCCATAACTGTGCATGCATGAATCAAAATAGGCTATGTTCTTACAAGCTTCATAGGCCTCTGAACTTACTGGTGGATAAATCAACAAATAGTTGACCTCGTTTTCATCCATAATTGATAGCATCTCTTCAAAGGATTTTTTCTGATTTTTGCTAAATTTGAATTCATAATTAGCAATCAGTTTAGCGCAAGCAAATGACATGTCTTTTGCAACATATCCTCCTACAATATATTGATCTCCGTTTTTGATTGGTTCTTCCTTAAAATTCTCGTTCCGATTAAATAGATCCCGATAGCAGCCAAAAGTAAAAGCGTTGATGGTTTTGAGATTACCGATTGTGTAGGCCATCTCCAAACTAAATTTGTCGTTAGTGTCATTGGCAATAAGATCAAGAGAGGACTCTACTCCATCAGCTGAAAATGCTTCTGGATCTACTTGACAAAAAACCAACTCTGGATTCAACTTTTTAAGGTATCTTTTGGTTAATAGGAGTGACTGTATCGGTGTCTGAGAACTAGAACCCAAATTGAAAGTTTTATACCCTTCATTTTGAAACAATCTAGTGTCGTAACCTCTATAGGTCAAGGATGATCCCAAGAAGAGAATATCGACATCACTTTGCTTCTTCACTTCTTTTAAACGAGTATACATATGGCCAGTATCTCCCAATTTATAGTTCAAGTTCTTTTTCATAAAAGATGGAAAAAACTCTCCCCAAACGATGAGAAGAACGACATAAAATAGGCATGTAATAAAGCAAAATTTGAAGATGTCTACAATAAATTTTTTCACTATAAATTAAAATTGAAAATAAATAAATGGTGTCTCATTAGTTTCCGCATACATGCCAATTACAAATATCATGAAGGAATAATAAATCCATCTTATTTTTTGAGATTTATTAAACAACAGCTTTTCAATCGCATACCCCTTCCTTCTTCCTAGCCATTCAATGATCAGCATATAGCCTATCAGGATCAAGGTCATAAGCGCAGCTCCTTCCTTTTCAACACTTGGTAAACTAAATATGGAACTATTGAATAAGGAATGAAAATACTGAAATGCATGGCCCAGATCATCAGCCCTGAAAAATATCCAAGTCAATGTGATCAATGAAAAGGTAATCAACATACTTACCACATCTTTGACCATATTCTTTGGCTGATCTCCTATGTCATCTAATTTGCTTCTGTTTTTATTTTCTAGAAATAGTGGGGCAAAAAGCAGTGCATTAATCAATCCCCATGCAATGAAGTTCCATGAAGCGCCATGCCAGAAACCGGAAATTATAAATACGACAAACACGTTTCTTAAGGCTTTTATTTTGCTCCCCCTACTCCCACCCAATGGTATGTAAACATAATCTTTGAACCAGGAAGTTAGTGAGATGTGCCACCTCCTCCAAAACTCACCAACATCTCTTGAGAAATATGGAAAGGCAAAATTTTTCATAAGATCAAAACCAAAGAGCCTTGCTATTCCAATCGCCATATCGGAGTAACCCGAAAAGTCACAGTAGATCTGAATGCTGAAAAGAAAGGCTCCTAATAAAAGAGAACTTGCGGGAAGCTCAGTGTTATGAGTAAATATATGATCAACAATAACTGCACAGCTATCTGCGATTACAACTTTTTTAAACAGACCCCATAAGATCTGTTTCAAACCATCTCTAGCTTCGATCTGATTGAACGTCCTCGATCTTTGAAACTGGGGGAGCAGATTTTTTGCACGTTCAATTGGGCCCGCAACCAATTGCGGAAAAAAAGTTACAAAAGCTAAAAAAGAAATGAAGTCATCTGTCGGCTCAATTTTATTTCGATAAACATCGATTGTGTAACTCAACGTTTGAAAAGTATAAAAGCTAATCCCAACTGGTAAAATAATGTCAATCCCATCTACAGAAATACTTTGACCGAAAAAGGAGAATGCTTCGACAAAGTTTTCCAAAAAAAAATTGAAATACTTAAAGAAAGCTAAGATTCCTAAGTTGGAGATCAAGCTCAAGTATAATAGTATTTCCCTTTTTTCGGCCTTATTTCGTTTTCCCAAAGCAAGGCCAAGAAAAAAATCTATGCTTGTACTAGCAACGATCAAAAAACAAAATCGCCAATCCCAATAGCCATAAAAAAACAAACTAGAAATTACTAAAAATAGATTCTGCTCTTTTGTCCCTTTATTGGCGATCAACCAATAAGCAGCAAATACAATAGGTAGAAATATGGCGAAATCTATTGAATTGAATAACATCGCCCTAAATATAATTAAAGATATTGTTCAGACTAATCTATCATGAATTTTCCTGAAAGCATTTGGCTTGCGCCAAATGCTTTGTAAAAGTAGATTCCAGTTGCAAAATTGATTACATTAATTTCAATAATTTTAGAATCAGGGCTGTGTTTATACACCTGTATGCCATTGGAGCTGTAGATTTCAAATGTGGAAATAAAATCTTTACATACTATTTGCAACTTTTGTGAGGCAGGATTTGGAAAAATATTGATTTGTCTATTTTCTTCAATTTGACTATTGCTAAGGGGATTCATACAGCCAGTTGCCATTAAGTTATCTTCTTGCCACAACGGAAATCTAGCATCTGAATTTAGCGCCGCGATCATCCAATCCACTTGTCCTTGGGTAAACATACGCTTACAATCGGCATTATAGTCCATATAATTGGATCCGTTGGTTGAAGCACCACAACTAAGATCATTGTTGTAGCATCCTGTTAATTCTACGCCAGTTCCTGTCGTGAATGGTGTGTCATCAATAAAGTCCCCCGGTTGAATACAGCCGTTTTCAAAAGTATGTCGGACGTTTAGCCAATGGCCCGCTTCATGTGTAATAATCGATGCCCATTCCGCTCCTTCTTCTAGTTCAGAATGTTCTCCATACCCCCATCTGATAGAACTGTAAAAGATTCCTCCTCTATTGTTTTGAGAGCCGGAAACTGAAGGGTAATAGGCATAAGCTGTAAAGTCTGATGGACCACCATGAGCGTATTTAGGAATGTATATATTTAAATATTTGAAGTTATCCCATGCGTATCTGAAAAGATCCCCTTCATTTGTAAGCGCGAGTTCATCCTCATGATACAAGATGCCATCCGTAGGATTGCCATCAGGATCGATGCTAGCAAGACAAAATTCTATTTCTAGTTTTCCACGAACATCTAGAAATCCAGCATCTACTTCATTGTAATCTGAATTTCGACCATTAAAATCATCATTCAATATCTGCAAACCAGACAATACTTGAGGCAGTTTCATTTTACCGTCATCTCCCCAGTGAAAGATGTGAAGAACGATAGGGATCTGATAGGTTGTTTGAAGTTTTGAATTGTAGTAGTTACTTTGATTGCTTCTTAACTGATCGACAAATTTATGAGTAAATTGCAAGAGTTGTTCTTTTTCTTCCAGGAAGTTTGGGTTCTGGACTACGTGCCTTTCTGTGATACTTGCATCTGAGCAAGGATGTGATAAATCTTGACCGACTAAGGTGGTGAAGTAAGTTGCTATTAAAAGAAGTGTAAATTTAATTTTCATAATGCAAAATTTGATACATCTAAATTAATAAAAATCATTAAATTTTTATATTATATTTTGACAACAAGCCAATCAAACGTATGCCTAGCATTTTGCAGTCCTCAAAATGAACGCCATTTAATGTGGAATTTATTGTCTTTGTCAAGCTCAGATCGAACCTTTTAAAATAACAATCTATGAAGGAATATTTTGATAAGACAGCTCTGTTAAAAGCGCTGTCTAGAAACTTGCAAATTTTCATAACCGCCAAATTACAAGACCTTAGAATCAAAACTTTTTTTGTTGTAGGTTACCCCTTTAAGTAGGTTCTTTCAAAAATTATTGAACTAATTAGTTTCTGTTAAGTTATTTAAACTTATCTAAGAAATCTTTTTTTCTGTTGTTAGAAACCTGTAATTCTTTTTCATTTTCTAAAATCACAGAACCACCTTTTCCTTTTATATACTTTTTTACAAATTGAAGATTGATCAAAGTAGAGCGATGAATTCGGCAAAAGCCTAAGTTGTTAAGGGCATTTTCATAAAATTTCAGGTTTCTGCAAATGAGCTCCTTTTTCCCAGTAGTGAAATGAAAGCAGGTAAAGTTGTCTTCCGCTTCACAATAGAGTATCTCCCCTACCCTTACCACTTCAAAGCCGTCCATCATAGGCAGGACGACCTTTTTTTGATCTTGATTGAGGCTGTTTATATTATCCAATAAGATTTTTGTTTGGTCTAAATTCGTGTTATTACTTATGTTTTCACGGGCTTTATCTACTGCAATCACTAACTCGTCTATATCAATGGGTTTCAATATGTAATGCACTGCAGATAAGTTAAAAGCTTGAATGGCATATTGGCTAAAAGCCGTAATGAAGATTATTTCAAAATCTATTTTTTGGAACTTTTCAATCAAATCAAAACCATTGCCAAAAGGCATTTCTATGTCTAGAAAGACAAGCATTGGCTTAATTGATCTTATTGCTTTTTCCGCGGCTGCAATGTTCTCACAAGCTTCAAGAATGGTGACGTTCTTAACATACTTGTTTAAGTATTTAGACAGGATGTTTCTACTGTCGAGTTCATCATCTACGATTATACAACTTAATGTTTCCATTTATTATGCTTTATCTATTTTGGGTTTTCCATTGAGAAAGATTTTTACAAATGTGCCGACATCTTCATTGTTTGTTGAATCCGCATCCCCGACTTCATACCTGTAATTCAATTTGTACAACTCATTGATCAAAGCAATTCGCTTCTTTATGTTTGACATGCCCGTACTTTTATATTGCTTCTGATTTTTTGTTTTTAGTTCAAGAGATTTCTTTCGACCAATGCCATTGTCTTCTATTTCTACAAATATTCCTTCCTTTGATTTGCTAATACTTAATTGCAAGAATCCTTTCTTTTCTTTGTATCTCAAGCCATGCCAAATGGCATTTTCTAAAAATGGCTGTATTAGCATTGGAGGTATATCAATTTGCAGATCATTTAGTTCAGGATCCTTTTTGAAAGTATACTCAAACTTATCTCTAAAGCGAGATTGCTCTAATCTTAAATAAATGTCTAATAATTCTATTTCTTCTTCTATGCTGATGAATTCCTTTTGTGAAAAATCCATGATCTTTCTGATCAGTTTGGAGAAATCTGCAATGTATTTATTTGCGGCGCGCTCATCGTTCTGGCTGATAAAATTGTTTATAGAATTCATAGAATTAAAGATGAAATGAGGATTCATTTGAGTCCTCAAAGATTTTAATTCCAGTTTTTGATTGGCCTTGTTTTTGGCTCTGACATTTTTCCACAAGGAGAAAGAAAAGATAAAAGCACCTAGCGTAAGTAAGCCTAAGGCACCAATGACCAACATTAGAAAAGAGCTTCTGATCTGATCTATTTGATAGTCCTTTCGTCTGAGGTCTATTTTTTTTATTTCTTTATCTAACTTTACCTGTTCCTCAAGGACGGCGATTTTAGAATCCTTTTCGATTGATTTAGATACACTCGTTTTTTTCCGATTGAGATTTTCATAGGCATCTTTGTAATCTCTTTTGTCCACGCTTATAACGGACTTGAGTAAGTAGGCTTTTTCTTTGTCGGATATCTCAAGTTTGTCAGAGGTCAATACTTCTTTTAGGACAGCCTCTGCCTCTTTATATTTATTTTCATCAATTAAAACTTCAGCAAGATTTACTTTTTGTTTTAAGATAGCAGCTTCGGGCAACTTCTTTTTTTCTAATGACCCAATGGTTTTTTTAGTAACCTCGACAGGATCTAATTGCGCTTTACGCGAATTTTCTATGATCGCATCATTGGCATGTTCAATATATTTATCGGTTCTTTCATAATTGGGCGCTTGAGAATTTGTATAATTAGCATCGGCGTAGCTACTGACAGCATCATCAATTTTCCCCATGTTAGCAAGAGCAGTTGCTTTTTTAGAAGCTATCCTGGACTTTGATTGATCGTTTTTATTATTTTCAAAATACTTTATCAAAATATCATAAATAGTGATTGCTGTATTATTACTCCCCATTTCTTTGTGAACATCGGCTGCACCTTCCATTGCAGGATATTTGATCAATCTATTGCTCGCATTTTGAGCTTCCTGAAATAGTTTTAAGGATTCGGGATAGTCCTTCTCTCTGTATTTAATGGAAGCTTTTACGAGCGCAATTTCTGCAAAGATCTCTGAGTTTGATCCCTTAGATCTTATTTTACTAATATTTTTGTTGGCTTCGTCAAGATTATCTTCTGCTGAATCTATCAAGTTGTTATACTCATTAACTCTTGCTAAGACGGTATAGCATTCTGCCAAATTTCGGTAGTTATTCTTCTCTTTTGCGCGTTTGATCTCGTCTTCAATGAGCTTAAAAGCCATTTTAATATCTGTCTTATAATATGAGCGCGCCATTTGAAGTGGAGGCTCTCCACCCAATTCATTTGCCATTACGGTGCCCGATTGAAATATACCAAAACAAGTAGCAAGGCCAATAAATACCAAAAGATTGCTGCATAAACGATTCATAGCTTAAATATACGGTAGTTTTAGCTTACGTGTTTATTCGCCGAAAGGCAAAGAATGCTAGTAATACACCCTTACCAAGTCAAATGGCTTATTTACCAAGCGAAGGGACATCCTCCTAAAACCTAGCTTTTATCTCTTATAAGATTGGGTCAAATTTGTAAGGAAATAACTATTAAATCATTTAAACTTAAATATTATGACTCCTTCAAGATTTCAGAATACAATGATAGCTATCTCTTTGTGCTTAATGCTTGTTTTTGCTATGAAGTTGTACGGCAAAAAGCCCATTTCCATTAAATCAGTGACTCCACCTCAAGCAATTCATGTTGCAAAAAATAAACCATTCACGAGATATTCCGAGCCCACAGATCTTCCATTGGAGATTGATCCTGATGTGAGCAGTATTAGGTTGTCGCTACTTTTAGATACCTCCGGATCTATGGATGGATTAATTGAGCAGGCGAAGTCACAGTTGTGGAGGATCGTCAAAGAACTTTCTAGTAGTAAGCATGATGGGGAAACACCAAACATCATTCTCTCCCTATATGAATATGGTAAAACGACGGCCGGTGCAAAAAACTTGGAGATCAGAAGAATAGCTCCATTCACTACAGATATGGATTACATTTCTCAAGAATTATTCTCTTTGACTACAAATGGTGGTAATGAATATTGTGGTCAAGTGATCTATAATTCCGTCAATGACCTTGATTGGGGAACTTCAGCAAATGACTTGAGATTGATCTACATAGCAGGTAATGAACCTTTCACGCAAGGCCCTATGGATTTTACAAAAGCATGCGGGGATGCTGTGTCCAAAGACATAGTGGTTAATACAATATACTGCGGAGATTTAAATCAAGGTATCAATACTTCATGGAAAAAGGGTGCAGATCTAACTGGTGGAGCATACATGAATATCGATCATAATCAACAAACTGTTTATGTGGCTTCGCCTTATGATGACCAGTTAGAGGTTTTGAATAGTAAACTTAACGATACCTACATTTCCTATTCTGCTGATGGAAAAGCTAAGAAGATGAATCAGACTAGACAAGATGGTAATGCTAAGAGCTATAGCAAAGCCAATGCTGCAGATAGAATTTCTTTCAAGTCTACAAAAAGTTATAAGAATACAGAATGGGATCTTGTGGACGGTTATGAAGCTAAGAAAGAAAAAGTTTTTGAAGACAAAAAATACTTATCCAAAGAGTATCAAAATAAGTCAGATGAAGCATTGGAAGATATAATAAAAGTAAAGAAAGCGGAGAGAGAACAGATCAAAATTGAGATCGGTAAATTGTCAAAGGACAGAGATGCCTATGTTATAGAAGAGAAGAAAAAAATGAAGAATGAAGGTGGTCTGGATGAATCTATTATAAAATCTGCAAAGAAAGCTGCAGCGAAGAAGGGGTATAAGTTTTAAATATTGATTGAAGAGACGCAAAATGTTGCGTCTCTTCAATTATTACCTTCTAATTGATATTTGGTAAGCATAATTAGCATAAAAGAATTTTTATGTTCTTTATAAGATTTGACAACGATTGGGATACCTACTTCCATCTCTAAGCCAATTTTATCAATATCCTCTTTCATTGTATCCTAATTTTGGTGTAAGATTATTAGACATCCAGCAAAATGCTAGCGCTCAATAATTCATATTGTCTGGATTTAAAAGATTTAAAACCAGGTATTCTTTCACAAATAAGTGCCCAATTGGGATTGGTGGATTTATCAAAGCGGTTTATAGGCCCCATAATTTCTTCTTCTTGATGGTAAACGTAAAGCGCTTCTTCATAGACAGGCTGAACTTGCTTATCTTTCATCATCCGATAAGCAAAGTCTATGTCTTCGTATCCCCATTGGCCATCAAATTCTTCGTCAAATCCTCCAATCGCTTGGGCTTTATCTTTTTCAAAAATAGTATTGCAACCATGGAAAAAAGCCCAAGGCTGTGTACTGTTGTCAAGATCTTCTAAGTAAGGTATTCTCCGATCAATTATTTGATTGTAGTTTGATGAACTTGGGATAGGATTTGCTAGTGATAAGTTCTTTTGACTTAAAGGTTCAATATCCTGCCTAAGTATGAAAATTCTTTTTCCACACAACATCACATCAGAATTGTTGTCTAATTTTTGCAATGCTTTTTCAAGATATTTTGGTGGAAGAATAATATCTGAATCCAAGGTACATACCCATTTGTATTTAGCCAATCTCAAGCCTAAATTTCTAGCTTTACAAAGTGCATATGTAGATTTTAATTTAGGTTGTTTGACAAGATAAATGTTCAGGCTTTCAAAATATTTATCATATAACTCATCTAGCTTTTCTCTATTAGAATTATTGTCAATTAAAATCACCTCAAATGGAATGGAAGAAGTTTGCCATGCAAGTGATTTAAGTGTGTTGTTAAGTGCTGCTTTTCCATTAAAGCAAGGAATGATGAAACTTATCATGCTAATTGTGTAAAATTTTGAAAATAATAATTTGCTAACGGTGATTTGATATGGTTATTTACCAGGGCTTTATCAATGCCAAATCGAGCGGCACCCAGAATGTCAGTATTTGGATTGTCACCAATCATGATCGTTCGACTCAAATCTCTTTGTGAAAAACTTTCTACGGCTATATCGAAGATCAATTCGTAAGGTTTACCAACATAAATGACTTCCCCTCCAAATACTTCATATCTTCTTGCAACTTCCCCTGCACAATAATGTACCTCTCCTTCCAGCGTCTTGATACTTATATCTGGATTTACACAAAACATAGGAACTTGCCTTTTGACAAAGGATTTTAAATTAAATTCATCCGCGAAATCTTTTTCAAAAGAAGTTGCCAGTAAAAAATCTATATCCGAATGCTTATCAAGTTTTATAAAACCAAGTCCATCCAGCAGATGATCATGTCTATCGTTTCCAATTTTAAAATAATTTTTTCCTAGGTCTAAAGTTGGCTTTGAAACAAATTTTCGAGCAGCTTTGCCAGAAGTCATGACATCGGTAAAAAGATCAATTTGAATATCCTTATCCTTTAAAATCCCAATCAAGCTTTCTGCACTATCAGGCGTATTGCTCATCAGTACAATTTCTTTACCTGAATCGTGGAGGTCATTCAATAAATCATTTGCAAGCGGGAATGCTTTTTCTCCATCCATTAACACGCCCCAAACATCTATTAGAAAGTAATCGTATTCTTTATATAGTGCTTTCCAATTATGCATAAGAAAGTAATTTTGCTTCACTTTCAAGTTCAAGAATATTTAGAAACCCTCTAAGCGTTAGTTCTAATATTTGATTAATTTGATCTTCTGAATATTTTTTAGAATTGTAACTTATCCAGAGCACTTGCGACCCATTTAAAATGTAGGGCCTTATGAATAAATCTTTGTCACAAGGCAAATTAGCATCGAAAGTTTCTCCATGGAAGTAACCTTCTATTTGCTTCGACAAGCTTATGATCTCACCCATATCTGAAAATTCGTCAAGGCTTCCCATATTAGAATAAAATATTTTACTAGGATAGCATGGGATTTTTCCTTCAGAAGATAACAGCGAATAAGTCAATTCTTTTCCTTTCACTTGGCCAAGTTGATCCATAATAAATTCATAGGAAGCTTCGAGCGAGTCAAATTTTTGTTCAAGTCGAATTGGAAAAAACAAGACTAGCGGACCAGATGCAAAGAACAATTCACTTAACTTAAGATAATGTCTTAGGTTTTTTGCAATTTCAATGGAGCCGACTTGTTTGTCCAGAACTTCTGTGAAGGCATATTGAAAAGCGCTTAACATTAAAGAATCAAATCTTAATTTGCTTTGTTTAATTTTTGTACTCGTCTCCTTTGTTAATTCTGGATCTAAGCTAAGCACTAGGTTTTCTTGATCTTTATTCGAATAGCTATCTGGACCTTCTTCCTTTTTATTTTTTGACTTAGTTTGCCAATAGCTTAATTCATTTACATCAACTGACCTGTGTTTCATCAATAAGGGCTCAAGTTTTTCACTTAGTATGCATCTAGGAAGATCTTGGCCATGGAGTAATCTTGTCTCCAAAAGTTTAAGTGTTAAAGCCATTGAAGCTCCATCTGAAATAAAATGGTCCATTACAAAAATAAAAAGCTGTTTTGTAGGAGTATTACATAAGGTGATGTGTATGTGGTAGTTTTGTTCTTTGAATATTCTCTTACTTTTCTCCCCGATTAATTTTTGCAAATATTTAGTACACGCTTCAATAGAGTCATTCATGCTGATCTCCTCTACGTTTATTAAATCTGAAGCACTTTTGCATACAACTTTATTATGTTCACGATCATATACTTGATGCAAATATTCTTGAGTGTCAACAACATTTGTTAAGGCAGCCTTTACTTGATCTTTTTCATAGAATAGACCGTTTTTAAATTCGCAAACTATTCCTAGGTTGTACTCCCATTGAGAAAGATGTTTAATGTAGTTGTGTTGAATAGGAAGTAAACTTGTCATTTGAATGTTTTTTAAAATTTAATATTAAATAATTTAAGCTACAGCGGCCTTGTTTATTCCTAACAAACCATGAACCTTATCTCTAGAAACCGCAGCTCCTTTGAAAAAATCCATAGCAAACAATGCTTGTTCTATGAGCATAGTTGTGCCATCATATACTTTTTCCACGCCATTTTGGTAGCACCATTTAGCAAATGATGTTTGTCCGTTCCAACTGTACGCACACTCTAAACAGCTTGTAGCTTGATTTAAAACTCTAGCGGGAAGTGGTAGGAAAGTTTTGTTCACGCTTGAAGAAGTAGCATTGATGACAACATCATATTTTATATTTGGTAAATCCTCTAATAAGAATGAATCATCATAATAAGAATCGAAGTCTGCCTTCAATTTTTCAAATTTGTTTGATTGTCTACCAGAAACATGAAATAAAGAAGGATACTCTTTAGAGATCTGCTGAACTAGTCCTCTGGCACAACCACCAGCTCCTATAAGTAGTATTTTTTTTCCTTCGAACTGAACATCATGAATTGCCTTATTACTTTCAATGAATCCGACACCATCTGTGTTGTCCCCAACATATTTGCCATTTTCGTTTGTTATAACATTTACAGAACCCGCAATTTTAGCCCTTTCAGTTAATTCATCACAAACATTAAATGCTGCTACTTTATGAGGAAGCGTGATGCAAATGTCAACGTTAGTTTCAAGTTTTAGCTCTGCTGTTTTCATATAAAACTCTTCTAAGCTAACATCAAATACTTCAATATCATTTTTCATTTGAATGGCATTGCAACATTCTTTGTAAACGTTTACGAGCTTAGAGTGATGGACTGGTGAGCCTAGGTAAACCATTTTAAATTCTTGTTCTTTCATAATCGTGTTTTTCATATTGTAAATGTTGGGTTTTTTAGGTGTTTTTCAATGCTGTATTGTCCGAATGACTGTTTTTAATGTCCGAAGCATCCATATTACAGTGCAACTGATATTTAAGCAGTGGCTATTTGGTCAATTCCTTTGTAAATAATCTTAGAAGTATATAGATAAGAAACTATATTAGTTAGGCACATGCTTATAAATGTGGCCATGTATAGCGACAAATTTAATGTAGCCAACAAGTAGGTACAAATTGTAAATATGAACATACAAATGATAGATGAATGATGAAACTGAACAAATGCATAAAGGGTGTTTGTTTTTTGTTGTTCTTTTTCTTTCTTGAAAGTGATAAAGTGATGAAGAAAAAATGCTGCAATTGTATTCAATTCGTTTACGCCTAGAATACTTACAAGCCTTGATGATTGCATAATTGATTCAAAAAGATATACTGCCGCAAAATTTACAATTAAGATTGGGGTACCAATAATTGTGAACTTTATAAATTTTTTAAAACCATTAGGCATATCTTGAATAAAAAGTACAATGATAGCTAGAAGTCTGAATGCTTTCTTTATCAGTTCTGTTTGAAAAGAATTTATTTTCTTTTTATTAATTGCTAATTCATTCGCTTCAGCATCACAATAATCAATCAGTTGTTGGCAAGCATAGTCTAAAGAGAGCGTTTTGATGTCTTTTTTATCTTCAGAATCTTTTCTTTTCTTATAGAATTCATCTGATCTAAGAGAATTAATTTTTTTAATCGCGGTATGAATATTGTCATAAAAAAGCGCATTTTTATAATTGCCAAACCCAGCATTAGAGACGTGATCTGGAATTAATAGATATAATCCGGCAGCCAATGCTTCACAATTAGTTGTACAGTATACTTCTGACTCCGAAGGGTTTATGAATAAGTCATATTTTTTTAGAACCCTATCCACCCGATTAGTAGATCCCATAAAATTAAAGTTTGCGCCTGCTTTTTTAGCGGCTAGTTCAATTTCTAATTTATTAGGTCCATCTCCATAAATGTCAATGCTTAAATTAGTTTCAGCTGATATTTTAATAAGGTTTAGGAAGCCTTTTTCCCAGATTAGTTTTCCGATAAATAAAGAGGATAATTCTTTGCTTTTGAATTTTGGGGAAGATTGAAAAAATTTCTCCCGAACTCCATTTACCGGCAAAACGTCAACAAATTCTCTGCCAGGGTGATTTGTAACTACGGCCGAAAGGGCAATACTTTTATCTGTTGAATCTATGATGATGTTAGTCAAATTATTCATAAACCCATTTATAAAATATGAATTTGCACGATCATAATAGAATTCATAATTGGTATGTAATATTCCTATTTTTTTGCTAGCCTTGAAATTTGGGATGTTTTTATCTAACATAAATAAGTGGTCAGGTTCTTCTAGAATTAGATGCTTACATGGAGGTATGAGTTCTGATAGATTTTCAGCAGGAAAGATACTTTTGAAATAGTTGTAGAATCTTGACTTGTAAAATATGATTGCTTTAGGAGCTTCCAAGCCCATTTGTTCTAAACGATTTAATAACCAATCTTTCTGTTCTTGCGGGGAATCAAACAACACTTCATTATATAATAATTCTTGATCTTTTGGATTGGTCCAGGGAATAACTAAGGCAACTCTGTATCCTTTTTTTGTAAAGTTTGAAACTCTATGCAAAGGATTTATACTAGTTCCTGTTCTCCAAGGCAAGCTTGCAGTTGTTACAAAAACATAATCTAAAGATGTGCTTTTACTTTTATGCTTGATGAAGTTGACATTATTCAGAGGTTCAAT
>ENA-ORXM01002569-ORXM01002569.1-marine-metagenome-genome-assembly--contig:-NODE-2569-length-20587-cov-4.028084_pt1 | contig 20587 bp, 9 predicted proteins | sample MGYA00237867_ERZ511480 | MGnify/ENA primary metagenome ERZ511480 (study PRJEB26309, sample SAMN06266103) | marine metagenome | isolation source: Algal blade | place: United Kingdom:Sidmouth, United...
AAATTCGCTTCATTTAGTCACTATGAATACCGCTTCGCTCAATTTATACTTCCTAAATTTCACTTTTATTTACTATATGACCCACTTACGATTTCATGAGATCCCGTGTACACGGAATGACGTGTTGTTTGCCATGACGACAAAAAAAGAAACGCTACTTCACTACCCACATAAAATCGATACACTCATTACTTCTATATATATTCTCACTTGTGTATCAATGACTATCGAATCACTCCTAAGTAGTCCCGACTACCCAAAAAAAGTAATCTTAGAAAAACTCATCATCAATAGACTCTCCTTGACCAAGGAGGATTTGTTTGTGCAGACAGAAAAAGAGATCAGTCCTGAAGATCTAAGCTGGATACAAGATGGCTACCACCAATACACGGTCGACAAAAAACCTCTCGAGTATATCCTATGATATGTAGAGTTTGCTGGTATCAGATATATGGTCACGCCAGATACGCTCATCCCCCGTCCAGAGACGGAGTATATGATCGAAGCAGTCAATGAGTATATCCAAGGTGATAAACAAACTGAGTTACCCCCTGTGAAGGGGGTCGAGCTCGGTAAATCGAGCGAGGGGGGTTTGTCAAAATACAACGTACTCGACATCGGGACATGATGCTGAGTGCTCTGACTCTCAGTCCTGTATCACAATTCACCACACATAACAAAAATACTACTCTCCGAGGTCGTCCCAGAGACCCTTGATGTAGCCAAAAAAAACGGACAGAGACTGTTTAGTGAAGACAAAGCTACATTGTCCCGCATATCATATCTCCAATCAAATCTCTTGGATCATCCTGAGATATCTGATATTCTACTCTCTGACGATCCGACGATCTTAGTGGCAAATCTCCCCTACATCCCAGAGTGATTGTTTGACAACAATACCGACGAATGAATAAAAAAACGAGAGCCAAAAATGGCTTTTGTCTGAGGTGATGATGGACTCGATCTCTACCGTATTATGTTTGATCAGCTCCTCGCACTTGGATGATCTGCACGTCCTACTATGTTCTTGGAGATGATGACTTGGCAGTGTGATATACTCAGATGAGAATATGAGGGAGTATTTGAGTTTGAGGAAGTGAAGACGTTTCATTTTAACATACGTATACTAAAAACAATTCTAAAGTAGTAATGCAATCTTTAGGGAAAGACAAAACGTTTTAGCAGTATATGTGTATGCTGGCTGATATGAGAAGTTGATTTTGCAAAATCATCTTTCGAATACAGATCAGTGTAATATCAGAATTTTAAAGACAACGCTTAAATATAGTATAGAGATTATTAAATTAAATGATTGAAAACTCTATACTACGAAGTAAATTCAATTCATCTAAATGATAGAAAAATGCTCCGCTTATTATCTATCGTTTAGATTTCACTTTAATTTACGATAATATATTTTGAAAAAATAAGAAAACCCAAACAGTAATAACTGCTGGGTTTTCTTCTCTTTCAATAAGAGAATCGATTAATTTGGATAGTAGACTGTATCAACAACACCGTTATTGCAAACAATATCGACTTCGTATCCACAGTTGGAATCGAGACCTGTAAGCCTAAATTCTACTTGAATCTCCGAGTCATCTGAATCTGGTGTCAGCAAAAGCGTTCCTCCGCCAACAACAGGTTCATCGAAAAATAATTGTGTATTACTTGTGTAAACAAAATCTCCACTCCATATAACTGCACCATCTGGTGCGGTAGGAGCGGAATCAAGAACACAGTCACCTGATACAGGTCTAAATATGAGTTCAATAAATTGACCCTTTAGTCCTAAAAAGTGTAGGTTCATAAATTGACGATTTCCTACAGTATTTGTGCCAGTAACTGAAATTATTGGATCATTATTCGTTGTCTCTATAACTACTGTATCATATACAATGATGATCTCTGTAGGATTTACATCTCGGATCTCAAAATCATCATTTTCACAAGACACCAAAAATAGTCCTCCAAAAACCATACTTAAAAATATTAAATTTCTCATTTTTTATTATAATTTAGTTCGTTAATCAAATTTAGTAATCAAATAACAAATATAAGGTTTCCCTCTATTTGAAAAAACTATTAAAGAACAACGTTTTGCCTTATATTTGTTTTTTGTTTGTATAGTCAGTGTATTTATTTTACTTGATTTGTCAAGTAAATTTTTGATTATGCTACATCTGAGTACGATGCATATGTACCAACATTTCAATATACTTTTGTAGAATATCTATCTTCCACATTTTTTGAAAAATTCTTTCAACCATTATACTTATCTAGCCCATCCATTATGTTTCATCATTTTTGACGGGTACATTCATCGAGATATCGGATACCATAAGCGATATTTTCCATAGGATCAGAGAATATTGCATTGCTAAATCAAGATTTTTTTAGCGGATGTCATGCTTTTTTATTTACTTGAAAGAGACCATAGCTCATCTCACCTACACTATTCAACGCATAATCCTTCCAATTAGATTCTTGATCTACTTGAGCAAAAATTAAAGGTATATCACTTACTAGTCTAGGATATTTTGATGCTTCTTGTATGATTTTCATACCATACTTTTTGATAGAACTCGCAAATGCTGGGTTTTGTTGAGCGACCATATCCACGTATTCCTCTGCTCTCATCCCATTTACCTCCAATCCAGCAGACAATGTGGAAATCTTATTTTTTACTGTGTTTTTTTGTGCCACTGGATCAACAGATCTAATAGGTTTTGAAATTGGCTCACTCATAATAGTGGCTCCTGTAGGATAATACACACGCTTACTCACCATCAGGTCTCTACCTGCATTCTTTGGTCATACCTTAGCAATATACTGATCCAATGTCATCTGCCCTCCGTGACTCTCATCTTTGATCCACATAGTACCATCTTTTCCCCAAAATCAATAACACCTATGTCAAGCATCTGTATCGATGTAAATATCAAATATCGTTCAGGTTCAACTATTTTTGCGATCTTCAAAATACTGATGTATACTCGCAGTGTCATTTCGATTATTGGTCACTTTGGAGATCCATCAATTTTGGAGTCCATCGATGATGATATCTCTAGCGCTATTCCTACGAAGACCATTGGACATATATGGTCCGTAGGTCACATGATGTCCGGATATCACGCCGCTCACCATTTTTGCTAGAGCCAGCCTAGTGTTCTTAGAACACATTCCTTCTCCATGATTTTCATCCTCTAGTCTAGGGTCGTTTGGATCTAAAAGCTGTGAGTCATGTATAGTCTCTACGGTGCTGACAGGGAGAGCTGGCTCGATAGTGGGACTAGGTGCCGTAGTCGGAGTCGAAGGGTACAACTCCACATCATGAGGATCAAAACCATCTCTCTCCATCTGCATCCACGCCTTGAAGAACAATGGTCCTGCATCACCATCCACTACCAACAACGGGCTTGGTTTGTACAATTTGTTGTAATCCTGCTGCAAAGCGCGCACTCCAGCCTCAGTCCCTAATCATAGATCAGAATCTATCTGCGTCTGATGATACCCAAAAAAATCAAGCATTGCTTGCTGCACCAGATTATAACTCGGATGCGCTCTAAGTACATTAATATCCTGCGACATAAACTCACTCTTGATAGTATTTATTAGATCTACACCTGTCATATTTGCCAAGATTTCCTTGTATAGCACATCAGGCTGATCCTTGAGGTGACTCAGTGATGCGACATTGTCTATGAGGTATTTCAAATCATTTTTTACCTCTTGCTGATTATGATGTGAGTTGAGTTGATCAATTTGTTTTACCATGGCAGGTCGCTAAATAATAAAATATTAGTATGAGTATATTTACGAATACTAAAAAATGCAAAAAATCGATAACATTTTTTGTTACAGTTTGATCATAGATTTTTGACAAATACAGCACCTATGTATATACTTACAGTAGATCAATTTTACTTTGGACCATACCCATGAAAGCAACTATAGAATACAAGCAAGCAGATGTAGACAAAGCATCGTCTGAGTACGATGATTTTGTGGATGCTACGCATACAAGCACAGACAAGGTGGCAGAGGCTCAAGAAAAAGTTGCTAACAGCGATGTATTCAAAAAACAGCTCTTAGATCTAAAAGACGAAATATTTGAGTGACTAGATCTCACGACCGCTAGCGCCGCAAACATCAAACAAACAGCAGAAGAAAAAATAAAAGACAAATTTGAAAAATCCAAAGATGGAGATACGAGCTTTGTGACCAAAGTGATAGACACTAATGACAAGTGAGAAACACAGCAGTATCTGCAGGTCAAAGATGGAGACAAAAGTCTATTGATAGAAACATCCGAAGCATCAGATGCAGATGCATTGCTGGATACATTTTTTGTGGATCAAAAAGAATCAAAAATCCAAAAAGAGCTTGATCAAAAAATACTAGAACACAACACACAACAGCAATCCCTAGAAGCAACAGAACAACAATTATTAGATGTAGATCAAATGAATATCGATCTAGATATCGACACAAAAACCAAAGATATTACAAATACATCTACTGAATCGACTAGACCTGGAGCCAAGATGTGATTTATGTGAGCAATGGAAGCATTGGGCAAATGAGATGTAAAGCCTCTCCGAGGTTTGATAAAATCACGAGCAGATAAGTGATTTGGCTTGATGACTGTCGCGAGTAGTCGAGGCAAAGACAAAGCAACCAAGCTAGCAGTAAAATTGGATCTAAAAAAGAAAAAAGAGGAATTTATGGCATCATTAGATGATGCTCTAGAACCATTTACCGAAATGGCAGAATCAGTAACTGAGGTTGCTGAAGATGTAAATGACGTAGTATCCTAATTTACTTATTTGAACAATCACAGTCATGGTAAATACACCAACATCAAAAGAAAAGATCTCCTCAAGCGAGATGACTACCAAAGATCTCTTGGATCAGCTCACAGAAAAACTCTGAGTAGAATTTGATGATGAGACAAACAATGCTCTGGAAAATCTCCAAAAAAATATAAAAAAATGAGATCTAGTAGGAGTACAAAAGAATGCTGATGTGATCTCCAGTGCTCTCCTCAATCTCAGGTACAGTGAGGCAGGAAAAAAATTGGATATCACAGATATGGATTTGGTAAATGAAGCATACGAAGGATTACAAAAAATAACTGAATTTGAATTAAAAGATTTAAAATCAAATATCAAGAACTGAAGTTTTGATAAAATTATGGACAAGATAGTAGACTATACAACAAAGAATGATAAAATGATAATAGCAGAATGATGAGTATTTTGATTTTTGCGTGGATTATTTAAAAAATCTGAGAAAACATCTTCAGAGAAAAAATGATTTTTTGGTAATATGTTTGGCAAAATTTGAGGTTTATTTAAGAGAGCATGAAATGGGATAGTATGATGAGCCAAATGATTATTTTGGTCTGGATTATGAGTGTTGTGAATCAGCAAATGATATCCTGCAATCAAAAAACTCATGCAAATCAAGGATAATCCTCTCATCCTCATTCAATGAATATTGGACAAGGTCAATGAAACAATAAAAAAATTACTTAATTCATTGTGAATTTTTGTGCCAAATTTTCTCAAACCAGAACCCTCTATAAATACAAATGATCCAGAACCATTTCTCACTGATGAAAAGTTTGAAGAGCTGGTAGAAGAGAGAGAGGTCGGAACACTCGTAGATCAAGAAAATGCAACCCTACTGATGCCAGATGGCTCTACAGAGTCTATCTATATACCTGGAAGTCTAAAAGATATGGAAGCAAAAGAACTTGAAACTATAAAAAACAAACTAGGAGTCCGTGACTATCATCAATTTTTGTTGTTGGGTGAGATAAACGATGTGTGGACCAACACAGTCCATATCGCAGCACACGAGAACTATAGCTCTGGCAATGATGTGCCAGTTATGAAAGGTAAGGCTGGTGCACTACAGCATAGTCTGATGGAACTCCGCAATGATTTGCTCAATGATGGTGTCACAGCAAGTGAAGCCAAGATGAAGCTCAAATCAGAGATAGTAAAACAAAAGAAAGAAATGCTATATATAGAAAAAAACATCGAGCCTGTGATAAACATCAACGATGTAGAGGATATCTATACTCTCATATTAGACTATACAGGCACTACAGATGATGATCTGCAAAACAAAAAACTAGAAATATTTGCAGCAGCAAAAAAAGAGATAGTTCCTGATTCCTTATCAATACCAGCTGGGGCTATAGATGTACTCAATACCAAGCTCACCGATGACCTCATCCAACATGATAGCTCATATACAGCACTAGAACAACTCATGTCCGAGCCGACCAAAAATGAAAAACTCATGAGTTTTATAAAAAATTCTAGTACCTCTACATTGACTGAATATGTGTGATCTGAGTTATCACTCAGCTCAAAAGTATCCGCAAAAATCGCAAAAGAACTCATCGAGAAATACGGTACGCTCGAGTCAGCACACAACAAACAAAGGACGGTGGTAAAAAAAGAAATAAAACTTAGATTCAAAAACTTCACCGAAAAAGATCAAAATAAATTGTTTGTCCAGCAATACAATGCTCAGTATCCAGACTCTCCTATCACTATAGAGGATGCACCGTTTGAGGCTGCGCTAGATATGATCACTGATGATCAGATAGATCTGATGATCGGTATATCTATGATCACGTATTCCAAAGAACTTCTCTTGTTCCATATGATGGAAGAGAAAAAAGCCAGCTGATGACTTACAAGTCCTACAGAACTCATGTTGGGTGACATACTTTGAGTCGGTAGTGATGATATAGCCGATAGTACCTGGCGTACAAGCATCAATATAGCTATACAGCTAGGTCTGACGTTGATACCTTTTGGTGTAGGGATGACTGCAGCCAGGCTTGCTGTATGATGAGCTAGGATGTTATGAGTAGCTAGTCTGCTCAGCAATATGTGAAAATTTGGCACAATAGCAGGCATAGCAGGTAGGTTGGCTATATGATGAGCTGCATTTCATGTAGGATCACTCACCGCATCCAATGTCCTCGCAGGCAAAAAGTTTGAAGAACTTCTAGATGGTCGAGACAACAAACAAGCACTCTTGATGAATTTTTCTACCTTTGGTATATTTAAGATACTATGACCACGACTCCAGGGCTCTTGAGTGATTGCTAGCTGAGCATCCAAGATACTACCAAACACAAAAATACCACTCAGTGTGCTCAATGCAGCTCCTCTCGTACTAGAGTCAGCAGCATTTACTGGTGCCAGCGCAGCTGCCAACTCTCGATGAAATCCTGAGGTTACTTTCACAGAAGCCCTCTCCTGGAAGCAGTTTGCTGCTGGGTTGATAATGGCAAAGGTCCGACATACCAAGCGACTAGAAAAATGACAGCTCAATCCTAATCTACCAGTGCCACAGATCATCCTAAAACCAGTAAATGGTGTGGTGAAATTAATAACAAGAACTAATAAAAAAATTACTGAATCGTTAGGCTCAATCGCGGGTAAGTTATCATGAAAATTTGGGAAAAGCATGGAAAGTGCAATTAGTGGAAATAAGATTTTCACTATTTGAGGCGAAAAATTTAAATATGTGATAACCAATAATAAGGTAAATCTTGTAAAGATTGTGTGATGAAAGAATCTCACAATATCAGCAAAAGAGCTTTCTGCTCTAGTCGCAAAAAACTCAAAACTATTGATGAGCAACTCAGGGTCTAAGGCTTTTCAAAAACTACTAGCGAGTAATAAATCCCTCAAGTCACTTGTAAACTCAGGTCTAGTACAGCCTAGCAAGATAACAAATATGGCAAAATCACTCTGAATAAGCGCAAAAAACGCAACCGTATGAGATTTCTTCAAACTACTGGGTGAGAAAAAATATAAGGAACTTTTATTTGGGAATCTATATAATTGACTCTCATTGAGACAATCAATTAAATATCCAGGATTTGTTAAAAAATGAATATGGGTCACAAAAAATATTCCCCTCCTCTCTGCAGTATATGGAGGTGTTGTATGAGATAATGGAGATGCATGATATGATGAAGCATTGGAAAATTATTTTCTCTATGGTATACTTTGTCGTTCTTGGATAGGCAAGGCGGCAATGTTTGTATTAGACAAATCAGACGTTATCGTGTAATAAAGCAAAAAATCAAACAATAAGAAAAGGCAGTGGGTAATCCCTACTGCCTTTATCTCCCTATGTGTTTCATAGGCTAAAAATCTGTACCACCTGATCCATGGCTGTGTCTCTTTTCTCTCTCAATGGCTCTTTTGAGATTGATTTGTATGCCCACAGTAAGCATCAGCTCATTGTCCCATAGAGGCAAAATCGCATCAGCTATACCGATAAGCTTGTCAAAAGAATCTCCAAATAGCACTTTGCCTCTAATAAAGAGGTCAATGTATTTCCATCCTCCTCCCATCTCTAGATGAGCAGTTGGGACGGATACTCTTGTTGTGCTATCAGCAGGGATTTGGAAGTTGCGTACTGAAGCACTTACATTACCAGCTCCTATCTTGAGATAGAAGTTCTCACCAAAATCTTTCCTTGCGGAAATATCTATAGTGGTGACCTTTCTGATATTGGACAACCTCGAACTCAAATTCCCTATTCTGCCTACATTGATCTGAAAATGACCAATATAATTGAATCGGTATGAGCCCCAGATCTCACCACTAATAGCGCTAGCTACTGGTGTCTCGTCTTGATGATAGGTGATATCATCTTGTCTCAGTGTTGTCTGACCGAGGTTAAATCCACCCTCTACTCTAGACAAGAAGTCTTGAGCGATAAGAGATCCTAAACTCGCGACCATTGTTATGGTCAAAATAATTAATTTTTTCATTTTTGTATCTTTTGTCTCCAGTTGGAGACGGTTTGTAATCAAATTTCGTCTCGTGTCGAAACACAAGATCATACTAATTATTTTTGTATTTTTGTCAAGTCTAATTCATTACCTCAACCTCTACTTTCGCTATACCATCAGGTTTTCATTGATGGGTCATTCATAGTTTCGTTGCTATATCACCAGAGACATCCATCATTCTGTACGGAGTTTTTGCTGGGTCGATGTTGTGTTTTTGTACATCAGTCTTACGCGTCGTAGTATATGGTCCCTGTGCTTGTACGACCGCATCTACCGTTACTCAGTCGTTGGTGATACGCACCTTGGTCCCCTGAGGGAGAAATGGTGACGATACTGACCCACTAGGAAGCTTGTCATTGTAGGCTGCGATACCTTCCATCTGCTCGTCTAGAGTTACCATCTCTATATGAGGCATATCTTCATTGTCGATAGATTTTTGTATACTGATTTTCCACTCAGTACCAAATATTGAAAATATCTGACCGTTGGCGACATCAGTAGCAGAAAAAGGGAGAGCAAAAGTTCTTGCTGTCTCGTTATATACTTTGATCTCTTGCTGATTCCAAGTTCACTGATCATCCCATATCACCAGCTGGTACGCATCTCATTTTTTGAGAAGTTTCCAGTTTTGGGTTACAGTTATTGTAGACATTGAGTTAGAGAAGTTTATTTCCTCCATATCCTGTGTCGATATCTTTTCTTTGACTGTGTATGTTGGTTTTTCTGTTGGTTTTTTTGGATATGTATTTTTAGTTCATTTGTATTTGATTCAAGAAAAATCTATGTACTTGGTCGGATCTACATGTGTTCAATTTAGCTCCAATTGTAAATGCAAATGAGGAGCTGTTGATGCTCCAGTACTTCAAGACAATCATAACTTTGTGCCTGCATCTATCGCTCATCATTTTCAAGTATTTTTTATTTCATCTGAGACCTTTGATAGGTGCTTATATATTGAGGTAAATCATCATTTGTGTTGCAGTATCACGTGGATTCAATTAAATCTATCATGCCCAAAATGCTTAATTGTTGCATCTCAAACTGCGTATAATGGTTTTCCGGTACGCATGCTAAAATCAACTCCCTTATGAGGGTCATATTTTCTCTCTTTTTCTTTTACCTGATATCATGAAGAAATCCATCTCACATCACCAAGATCAAATGGCAAAGCACCTTCAGGAAAAATAGGTTTCTCCACCGTCTGATACTCTGGTGTTGATGGATCAGGTAGATCGTCTTCCAATCTATTCTTCACTTCCCATGCTTGTTGCAATGTTTGAAGTCTAAATATCTTTTGTTTGACTATTTCTGAGGCTTTGGATGCGCTCTGTTTGAGGCGAGAGAGCTCTGCTTTTGCTGTATCCACATCCTGCATCTCTTCTAGCAAACTAAGTGTATAAATTATCTGACCATCGATCTCACTAGCTATGACTCATGTAGTGAGTCATAGCTTCGACTCCAATTCCATTATCTGGTTATTTAGATCTTTGATAGTGTTATTTGCTGTATTTATACTTTCGATCATCTCGTTATATCATCAACTATTGAGAGTCTCTGCTATGTCTAGAGTTGTATTTTTTTGTATTACAGCACGATTGAGGAGATCTATATTTGATCTATTGGATTCCATAGTGGTGATGAGTGTTTCGCTGATCTCTATTGCTCTATATATCTGTTGTTTTGCCTCCTCTAGGGACAACGATTGCAATACTTCTCCAGTGAGGAGTTTCTCTATGATTGTTCATTCTTCCAGTGAGATGATTGGCGAGATGTTGAGTTGTTTTTGTAGATCTGCTATCTGGTTATTTTGGAGTCAGATCATAGTATTTGTGTGATCTATATCATCTACCAATTCCGTATAATATACATACTCCAACAGCTCCGTGACTTGATCGGTCTCATCTAAATCTACTGGATCTGGCATTATATCTTCCTCTACTGGATCTACCAATACTGTCTCTGGCATATCTAAAACGGGGTTTCTATCTTCATATGTTCCTAGTCGATCTTCCAAGTTTTGTTGTATCTTGGATGGCAACAATGGCAAAGGAGACTCCACAATCCTGAGTACATCACTCAACGAAGATATTCTACCATTCTTTTGTGCGTATGTCTCCGAAGCGAGCTCCATAAGTTCTTTGTTGTGTCTCACCTGAATCCTGATAACATCTATACTAGACTCTTTGTCTATCAGCGCCTGTATGCTATGAAAATCCGCTATACCATGTAGTGGATCCAGAGGATCTATTCACAGCCTCCTCTCCAGTTCGCGGATTTGTTTATTTTGGTCCACTATCTGATCATTAAACCATACTAAATTGTATGATACAGTCTCATATCTCTCAGCATCCAAAAACTCATCAACCTGAGCTGCGTAGCTAGGTGATTGTTGAGAGGTGTTGATAGGTGGCACGGGAGCTACATTTTTTGGGACATACGTAGTGCTAGCTCCCGGTACTACTTTTTTTTTTCTCGGTAGAACTCAAGAGTTGGCTCTGCATAATTTGTTGTATCCACTCTTCGTTTGAGAAGCATCCCATTGGAGTGATTTATATGATCTTTAGTGCTCAAATCATTGATTGTGACAAAGTTTGGATCAAATCATTTGGATCCTACATCTAAACCGGTTAAATCATTACCACGAAAAGTGGTATTTATCTTTACTGAGTTTCATAGTCATAGTCCAGCTCTTCATTTCAATGGAATTGTTTTATTCGATCTCAGCACATACAATCTTTGTTGTACTGGACCATATGGCTCTACTGCGCTATTTATTCTTGAGACTTTTTTTCATCATACAGTTACTGTTTCAGCCAATGTTACAAATCAGACATACCTATCTTGTTCTATATTTCTCACTTTTGCTGCAGCTTCTTCGTTAGCGGTTTCCTCATCTATATCTATTTTTTCTTTCTTCAACTTCTTGAGATATTTCTCCTTTGCTTTTACTGTATCATTGAGAGTTTTTTCTATCATTCTTATTGCCTGTATCTTGAGAAGCAGATCAGCTGTAGAGAGGGTCTCCATCTCTGTCACAGTGATCGGTGTGACTGTCTGAGTACCATCTATAGGTAGTATCACAGTTGCGGTCATACCAAGTACTCCTTCTAGATTGATGATATCTTTATTGAGCGCTCTGATCTTTGTATTCAAATCATTTATCGTTGTCATTACTTCTTGGAGATCATTTTGTTCCATCAATTCTTCTGATATTTTCTTCTTTTCTGCTTTTTCTGCTGCATCTTTTTTGGCTTGTTCTGCTGCATCTTTTTTGGCTTGTGCTGCGTCTGCCGCATCTGATAGATTGGTGAGTTGGATATGTCATTTGTTGCCTGTGATGGTGATGGTATATTCTATAGTGTTTAAGGCGCCAGTAGCTGGATCTACAAGATTTATTTTTGCAGTACCTGTACCAGCAGCTTTTACATCTGCAGTCAGTCTGACTAGAGCCTCACCTCCAGCATGTTTGATATATATCGCATCTCACACTATCTCCGTAGTCAATCCGTATCAAGCAAGTCCATTGAGTGATACAGAGGTCAAAAAGTCAGGAGTAATTACTTCTGGTTTTTTGAAATTTCTATCTGCAGTTCTTATGGCTTGCATCATATAGGATTCTCGACCATTTGATTCCATCGCAGTATTCGTTCAAATTTCTGAGTAGATATTTTTTCAATCTTTGAGAAGGATGACAGTGGCTTGATTCTTTGACACCTCATTTACTCCATATCTTTCCAATACATCTTCTATCATTCATTGAGATTTTCTTCTGTCAGTTTTTCTCTTGTTAGGACCATTGTGAATATCCAAAAATGTCGCATGTATCCCAGAGTTGTCCGAAAAAGACTGCAATTCTGTATTTATAAATTTTGATGAAGTTATTATCGCGTCATCCTCTGGACTAGTATCTAGTCAGCCAACCACGATGAGTTCATATCAAGAAGTTGGTATATTGTTTAGATACGCCTGCACAAGTGCAGGCGTCTTGAGATAGCTTACCGGATCTCCAGTCACTTCCACACTGTTTTTTACAGACATCAATTGACTCGTCTGATCTTGTTTCAACGCCAAATCCTCAAGCTTGTGATTTATCTCACTGCTCTGCACTGACTCCACTGCTCCTTGCTGTGCTTCTAGATTTTTTGCTGCCATCGATCCATATTTACTATACAAAAGATTTTTACTATCCAAAGTATAAGCAGAGGGGTCGATTTTGTCAAATTTTTGCACCTTATGGTGCGCTGGATCTGATGCAAATGTCTGCACTATATCTGCAGGGAATGTAGCAATAAGTAACAAAAATTTTGGCACGAGAACTCTTGGCCTCTTCCATCTTGTGATATCTAGTTTTTTCATAAAATTATTTCTTTGATTAAAAAAAACTTAAAACAATATAATCATTTTAAGTATTTTATTAATTTTTTATATTAGTGCTAAGTTTATTTATGCTGCTCTTGTGGCAGTTACAGCGACATCTGGCGCAGAGTTTGGTCTCATAGTCACAGAGCGTCAAGCGCTAGTAGCTGCTACAGGACTCGCTCAAGGCTTCCATGCAAACATTTTTCCCAAGGTGCTTTTATGCTGTTTGGTAGCATTGCCAAAAGCAAACTTACCTCATTTGGTACGATTTCGAGCTCATCACATGAGACTCATGGATGGATCTCGAGTTCCTCTTTTTACTTTTGCAAAAATATTTCATACTCATCTGGCTCCATATTTTACTAGATTGCCAGGAAGTCTCAAAGGTCGCAAAACAGAACCATAAGACGATGAACTTAAGCTTTCTTTGCTTGCATTGGCGATATTTTTTGGAGTATTGTATACTGCTTGAGCAGCTCAAGTAACTGCTTGATATCCAGCGCTAAGAGGTACCGCAGCAGTCAACATAGGCTTGGTGCCCAACAATGATGCTGTGGCATGAGCAGAATGAGCGGTTGCTTTCTTTGCTCTACGTCACCATCTACCCAGCCATCATTTTTTCTTTTCGATTGGGTTTCAGTCTCTATCTACTGCAGTAGCTGTCTCGACTGGCTTTGGGATCTTTAGCGTGTATCTCTTGGTATGTGTAGCTTGAGCAAATCCTCATCATCCAGGGAGAGGGACTGTCGTAGGAGCAGCTACTCTCACATCAAAACTTAACTCCTCCGGGATATTTTTTCATCTCATCTTGCTTACAGAGATCTCACCAGTAGCGGGATTGATGCTGACTCATTTTGGCGGATTTGCTATACTCCATACAGCTCCAGTCCACGCCGTCCCATCAAAAAACTCCTCGCTCACATTCTTTACTTTTGTACTTCATTTTCTGAGTCTTTTTTTGGTCACCACATCACTGAGCGTCTTCTCCACTGTAGTCGGAGTCATCTTGAGTGATTGAGCCATATTTTTCATAGTCTGCATATTGGATCTTTGTGTACTCATCGCAGCAAGAAAACTTGCTTGACTAGCAAGAGATGTATACTTTGACTGTGCTACTCCAAGTTTTGCTCCAGCTTCTGCAGCATTATTATTTGCTTCCATCTGTTTTGTCACCAATTCATTCTTCATCTTGATCAATGGCGCTGCAGCTTTGACATTTGCCGGGACAATTGGCGGTACCATAAGCGCAGCGATTTGAGTATTTAATGAAGCTATCTGTCCTCATATAGCAGTAGACTGTGTTGTGTAGTTTATGTTTTTCTGATTATTTACATTTACTTCATTGTTTGTCCATTCTGCAAGCCCGTTTTGCATAGTACTTGATTTTGTGAGAAAATTGTCCATAGCAGCCAAGCTATGCTCATTGAGCTCAACTCATCTCACTCCAGTCCATCTGACAGCATTGAGAGTGTCATTGCCAGCAGCGTCAGTGCTTGCACGCATCGTAGCAAAATCATTTCCCTCTATCGAACTGGTCAGTCTCTCTATCGACATATCTACAAATAAAATATCAAAAGTTATGTACCTCACTAATTACCCTAGACGTCATCCTATAATTCTAGATAGTCGACTCTTCTTTTGTGTATGATTAAGTCTCCTCCTCATCTCTTCTCCTTTATCGATTAAATGGATTTAATCTAGATGCTCGACTTCTCTGCTCCGTATCCACACTTTCAGTCAATGTTATCTCGTCTATCTGTCCATCATTTATTGTTGTGGTTGTGGTCCTTCATCTCCTAGTGACTTCTACATTTCTATCTACCGTATTTCCATGAGTATCAGCAGTGCTGGTATTCCTCTCTACTTCGTTTGGTCTAGTTCATCTCTTCAATATATTTGTATGTCCAGCTCTTAGTATCTCTGGCATTATCATGAGTGCAGTTCCAAACACATTTCAAAATCTTTTTCTTGCTGCATCTCCAGGTTTTTTTAGTGCATCGCCTATTGCATCCAAGATTTTTGGATGAGTTCAGAGCACTACATCATCATTGGTTCTTGCTGCAGTAATTAGTGCTGCCTGTCTAGAAGTATTTAATGCTTGGCGCGCTTCATTACTTACTTGATGATCTGCTCTACGAGTCATCTCAGCTATTGCTCTACTCGTCACAATATCTACCTGCGCCTGTGTGTTTGTGGCTGGGGCATCTATCTCAATACTCGCATTTATTGCCTCCATATCAATTCATCATCTTACTGCCAAATCTGTTGTTTTTGCTTTCTGTTCATTTGCTGCTGTTTGGATTCTTATTTTTGCTGCTTCTTTGTGTGCAGTGAGTGCTGCTGCTTCAGCCACTCCTTCTCATAGTCCATCCATAGCAGTATCAGCGGCATCTGCTCTAGCTACTATTGCAGCATTTGCTGTATCTCTGAGTGAGGCAATTGTAGCTGGATCAGTTTCTGTACCTATATCTGCCCTTGCGGTATTTGCTATCGCCAATATATCTGCTCTAGCATCTGCTGCTTCTGTATTTATACCAGCTATTGCAGTCGCATCAGGGCCTGCTTTGATCAGAGCTGCTGCCGTATCAGTAGTTATTTTTGTGTTTGCTGTATTCACTCCTGTATCTATCGTATCGATTGCTGATGACCTAGTGTCTGTGAGTATGAGAGCATTCATTACAACACTAGCGTTATCTCTTTCTTGGTTCATTCTATTTGTACAAGCATTTTCCAATGAAGTGATTCTTGGCTCATCCAAAGCTCAGTCAATTGCTGTATTTACCGGACCAAGTCTAGCATCTATTGCAGATTTCCCTGCATCTCTTGCAGCATCGATATTGTCTTGCACAGTGGTATTAGTAGTTCTTGCTTTTAGTGTGGTGGCTAGCGTATCGAGATTTGATTTTGCTTCATTTGCAGCGAGGACGAGATTAGCCTTTGCTGTATCTTTGAGTGCGTTTAGAGTATCTACTACTTCTGCTGCCACGAGACCATCCATAGTGGTTTTTGCGTCGTTTACTAGAGTGTCGACATTTGTGATTCCGGTATTTTTTTCATTGGTTACAGTTGCTGTATCAGGAGCTCAGTCTATTGCGATATCTGCTCTGTTTTTTTCATTGTCGATTGCTGTTTCTGCTGCTCTAGCTGCTGCATCTATTGCTGATATCGTGGTCGAGTTTGTTGTCTCTCATTTTGCTGCTGTTTCATCGGCTATCACTTTGTTTTTTGCTGCGGTAACTCTATTTTTTAGATCTGCTTTTTCTTTTGTTTTGTGATCGTCTAGAGTCGGTCATGGCAATGGTGCATCTGGTCCGTTTGGTCATCAGCCCGGTCCTGTGCGTCAAGATCAGCCTGCTCCACCACCTCATGGTCAATTATTGATTATAATTTTTGGATTTGCATTGATTTTTATATTCTTATTTCATTTTTTAGATCATCATGATTTTTTTCACCTTTTCCCTCATTTTTTCTTTTTTGATTTTTTACTTCATAGTCCAAGTAGCGCTTTCTTCAAGTTTTTTATCTTACTATCATTTGAGATAGTTTGTGAATTATTTGGATTACTCTCAATACTTGGAGAGACGGTATTTTTATTTGTAGAAGAATTGTTTGCAGAGTTATTAATATTATTTACCACAGAAGGATTGCTAGTCTGAGATGAGCTTGTGCTATATGCGTATCACACATCTCAAGCCGTACTCGTACTTGTAAAGTCATCAATCAACTCTCAGGCCGTCCTCTCCCTTCTATCATCTATTCATTCTGTGATGCCCTTTTCTGGTGTCTCATCAGATCGTCTGATGAGGTTGTAGTCTTTGCCTGCTAGGTTCGTAACATTATCGCTTCACACTTTAGCAATCTTTCATTTGTATGGTAAATTTCATCTCCTATCCTTGATATTCTGCAGTCCTTCGTACACCTCTTCTGCTCGCCTGATATTATTTATTTCTATATATACCCTCCCTTTGTATCTCTTACTATCAGCAAGTGTCTTTTTCTTGTCTAGAGCGATGGCTGTAGCCAAGAGACGATCTATTTTTTTATTTTCTTTCTCACTTTTTCCGTACAAATTGAGAATTGCCTTATGTTGTGATCTAAGTGTAGAAGTCAGAAGATTGGTGACTCAGTTATTTCTAATAGTTTTTATATTCTTTATCTCATCACCCTTTTCTTTTCTTAATTTTTTGACTTGTTCTGCAATATAAGAAAGATGATACCCGGATTTTGGGCTCATCTTTTCCAAGGATTCTTTGTTTTCAAACTTAGACATATTTTTATTATATATAAATAGACTTATAATGTCAATATTTAGTCTAGCAGGTCTCCAAGAGCACTAATTGGTTTGGAGACAAGTCGATCAAATCAGAAATCTGCAATATCAAACAATCATCACAATGTTTCTCAGGTTCAGATTCAGAATTCTTTGATTGCCTTTCGCACATCATCTCCAATAAATGTCATGACAGCCTTAATTGCTCACTGCGTTTCATCCAAGATATCTCACACATTTATTCAAATTCATTTCAAAAACCCATCTACTCATGTACCTCATACAATCGCAGCTCTTTTGCTTGCTGATCACGCTGCCTTTATCCTGCCTATAAGATTGATCGCGAGTTTTGCTTGAAGGTATTTGTCAGCTGCAGTAGTTGCAGCCTCTATATCCCCATGTCATATGGGGAAAAATCAGTACTTCCCTACTGTCAGGTCTCTTACATTCAAAATTACTTCTTTGGTCACTCATCACACACTTGCGGTGAGTACAAAGTTGCTTAGATTTTTGGACTTGATGGTGGTGAGTGGCACTCATCCCCTATTTTTGTTCAATGTTGTAAGTTGTTTATTTACTTCTATTTCTTTGGCCACTAGGTAGTCTGGATCTTCCAACACTTGTCGTCCAGGCATTTCATTGAGCGCATTCTTTATTTTTGTTCCATTGGTTCATACAAGCAGTGCTGGGAAGTTTTTTGCAATTCATTCCTTGGACAGCATCTCTTGGTCCAGAGCTCATCGTCCATCTTTGTAAGATCCTAGTGAGGTACCGCTAATTATATCTTGAAACCACTCTAGAGCGCTGTTATTCTTTTGGAATTGCAGAGTCCCATTGTCTCGCTGTCGAGGAGTATGATCATTTGACGTTCATTTGAACATACTTGCAGAGTTGATATAGTGAGCAAATTGTAGCATTTCTGGTATCGTCTCTGTATTGAAATTTAGTGTCGTCCCTGTAGAGAGCCTGAGTTCTTTGGTCTGTCGATTTAGAGTAGTTTTTTGTCCATACGAATGTCGATTGATCTCATTGGCTCCAGCGGCACTAAAAAATATCGCTCCAGGTATAGTAGATCACATCTTTTGCTTGTAGTGACTTCATCGCATCAAAAATCATTCTTTCACTGTTTTTGGCAACGTTGTGATTGTGGCGAGCTGAGATTTCATTATCGGATCTCCTATGACTCACTCTAGATTGTATCACAGTCCATTGTACTCAAACACATCTACCCCGTTGTCACGCATCCAGTCTAGATGCGCCTGTCTCCTATCGTCTGTAGCAAATGTTGTTTGGAGATAACTACTTATTTCATTGCTTGGATCAGCGCCAGGCATCAGCTTATTTGTATTTGCAAACAATCATAATGTCATCATGTTTTCTAGCATATTAGTATGTGATTCAAACATATCTCACATAGTCGCAAATCACAATATAATGCTCGCGTTATTTGATGTAGCATCAAAATCAAAATTCAATGTCTCCACAAATATAGCTGTGAGAGATTGTTCAAGACTTCTTCTCGCGGCTGGTGTAGAGACTGACTTCAACAATGCATTGGTAGTAGGCAAAGCATCTTGCTCCATACGATTTCGATCTATAGAGACATATCACTGTGTAGTAGCACCATTGATATACCCACTCTCTATATATTTCACAAAATCACCAGTCGGGATAGTCTTCAATGTTTTTGGCACGTCTTTGATAAGTCCTATAGCCTCATGCTGTGACTGCGGAGCAAAATAATTTATATATCACATTTTTGACTCTACATCATCTCTATTTAATAACATATTTTTTCATTTTTGTAGTTCTTTGATTGCTTGTTGCAAAGTCAATTCTCAACTATAATAACGTTCAATAACCTCCATTCCTGGTTGTTGCAAATCTACATTTGCACTATCTAAAAATACATTCATCGATCCTACCCTCTTGTCAAAGACTTTAACATCTGCAGATATAGGACCAGATCAATTTGAGAGATTTATTCACATTACTCTCAGTCATCTATCCAAGATATTGTCATCTCATTGTTGTTCATACATCATTTGTACGATCTGAGATTCTTTTTCTTTGCCTAAAGACTGTAGATACTCGGCGAGATCTGCTGCACCGTTCTTATTTTTATCTATGAGGACGATTTTATCGTTCGAAGTTTTTGTATATTTATTTAGATTTTCATAGCTCAGATGCTTTACTACTTGGGATACTTGGGCAGCAGGTATAATAGCTGCTGCATTTGATATATTCAAGCGCTTTGATAGACTACCAGTATCTACTCACAATGCTTTTTCCACTGCTCCAGCTATAGTATCGTATGACTCTCATCCTCATAGCCATTCTTTTACTATAGTTCATGGTCACTTAATATTGCCACTGTATATATACATCCCGAGCATAGCAAGTCAGTAGGTTCATCGAGCGGCTTGTCGATTTTTATTCTTTTTTATCAATGCTTGATACAAGCCGTAGATAGCAACGACTGTAGTTGCTCAAGATATAAGTTTTGTAGCTCTTTCTTTTTGCTCTACTGTACCAGGTGCATTTTTTAATAGACTAGGTAATTCATCTTTATAATTTCTAGGATCTACACAACATTTTGGTTTGGGATATCCATAGCGAGCTACTCATTCCACATTTACTCATACTCTACCCATACCATCTGCTACTCTGCTGACGTTCACTTGACCTCATTTGACTTGTCAGAGTATGTTGGTATATATTCATCACATCAGACTATGAAGCTTGGTGTCGACACCGATTGCCGCTGCTCTTCACATATTTTGTTCTGTTTGGACCCATGCATCATGCTCTCTCTCAAGTCTCCTAATGAGCCTTCTTTGTTTTCTTCCGCTAGTTGGTATGCTTACGTACAGCTTGAGTTCACCATCTTTTGTGTCCAGTCGTGGATGTAGTTCTGAAATTGTTCAAAAATGATTTGAAAGAGCGTCATATCTTCTTCTTTCTTCATTTATAAGCAATCTATACTTTTCTTCAATATTTGCTGCATCAGCTGAGCTTACAGCTAGATCAGTAGCTCTCTGTGTTTCTAGATTTGTGATTGCATTATTTCTTGCAGCATCAAAATTTGATGAGTTTGCATGCACTCATCATAGTGT
>ENA-ORXM01002570-ORXM01002570.1-marine-metagenome-genome-assembly--contig:-NODE-2570-length-20585-cov-11.436464_pt1 | contig 20585 bp, 22 predicted proteins | sample MGYA00237867_ERZ511480 | MGnify/ENA primary metagenome ERZ511480 (study PRJEB26309, sample SAMN06266103) | marine metagenome | isolation source: Algal blade | place: United Kingdom:Sidmouth, United...
GCGTTCCATGTCGCGAAACCTTCCGACCTTCTCCCCGAACTGCAAGGCCGCCTCCCCATACGGGTTGAACTTCGCGCCCTGACAGAAGAGGATTTCGTCCGCATCCTGACAGAGCCCGAAGCCAGCTTGATTAAACAATATAAAGCTCTGATGAAAACTGAGGATGTCACGCTAAACTTCACAAAAAACGGCATTGCGGAAATTGCTAAAATCTCTGCCGAGGTCAATGCGAGCATTGAGAATATCGGCGCCAGACGCCTCCACACCGTCATGGAACGCCTGCTCGATGACATTAGTTTCAGCGCCACAGATAAGGGCGGCGAAACGGTAAAAATAGACAAGGCCTACGTCCAAGAGCACGTCGGCAAACTCGCCGCTGATCAGGATTTGAGTAAATTTATTTTGTAAAAGCCGTCTATTAAGGAAGTTTATATGGGGTCAACATACAGATTTATTGAACTGCCTGGAACAAATTCTAAGGTGATGGAATGGTTTAATAGTCTTTCCCCGAACCCTATAATCATTGATAAACCTGATGGTGCTCTTCTGTATTTTAGGCACTTCGGAAATCTTGTTAATGATGATGAAGGGGAAGTAAATTTTAAGCTATCGCCAATTATAAGTATATTTTTACCAACAATACGCAGGGGCTTACTTTGGACTGTTGGCGAAGTGCATTTTAATACAACGACTAGGAAAATTCCTAGCATGGATAAATTGAGTCGACAGTTCCGTAAATGGATAAAAAATGCAGAGCTTATATACCCTTTAAATTCAGATGATGTGCCAACATACGATTACTATCTAGAAGGCTCAATTGGGAACTTTGACCCACCTATATACGCATTTCCAAGCGGATTAGAGGCTATTCAAAACGGTCAATATTTTGTAGACCAATGTGACAACGAGTTTGTTATAGATAGAATTTTAAAAACACTTAAACTACGTGGAATATCGAGTTAAACTGGAACTTAGCTCACCCTTTCAAAAACACATACCACGCGCCGCTGCCGCCATGTTTGATGTGGGCTTGAGCATATGTTGCAATTAGTGGCCTGATTTGCGGGTCGCCTATCCAGCCTATGAAGTTTCGGCGGAGCACGCCTTCGCCGCGTAGGCCTTTCCCCGTCACCACCAAGACGCATCTATGATTGCGGTTACTAGCGCGAATGATGGCTTTCATTAGGGCGGGCTTGGCCTGGGCTTGGGTCATATCGTGAAGGTCTATTTTGGCGTCTATAACAACTTGCCCGCGGCGGGTTTTTTTGTCTTGGTTTTCATCTAGGCTCTGCGGGAGGCCGCGCGGCGCAGGCGCAATATCGGGCGGGAGGCGCAGCATATTGGCAAAGTCTTCTTGGGTTGGGTCTTTTGGCGGTAGCGGCCTTGCGGATTTTGGCCCCTTTTCATATCGGCGCGGCGCGACGGTTTTGGCCACACGTTTCCAAACGGTTTTTTCTTCAGGCTTTAAGGGACGCCCATCTTTGGACTTTCGGCTCACTTAGCCAATGCCTGTCGGTTTCGGCGCGATGGCTTTGGGCACTAAGATTGTCCAGCGCACGGGATGTTTCATAACGCCGGCCTTATCGCCTGCCACGTCACCCGCACCAAAGAATAAATCCCCGCGCAACGGACCGCGAATAGCGCTGCCTGTATCTTGGACGGAGACGAGCACGCCTGATTTTTTACCTCTAAAGTCGCCTGGGGCTTGGGGCAGAGTTGTCTCAAGCCACACCAATGTCCCATAAGGATGGTAGCGCGGGTCCACCGCCATAGAGCCCATCGCCGTCAGCGGAACCCGCATCGCGCCGCGCGGCCCCTCACCTTTGCCAATTTTTTGTTCTACAAAGAAAATGTAACGCGGATTTTCATTCATCAGCTCGCGCGTTTTCTCGGGCCCTGAACGCTCCATCCAATCACTAATGGCTTGCTTGCTGGCTTTCTCAACCGTCATCTCGCCGCGCGCCACCAAGACCTTACCAATGGATATATATTTTTTGCCATTATTGCCAGCATAAGCGGCGCGCAATGTTGTGCCGTCTCTAAACTTAATTCTTCCTGAGCCCTGTATCTGCATGAAGAAAACATCAATGGGCTTCCCATAAGCAATCACGCGAGACCAATTTGGCCCAAGTTGCGAGCGTTCCAGCTTTTGAACAAGTTCTGTTTTAGGTTTAGCGAGAATGGGTTCGGAATAAACCGTATTAGCGACTTTGCGAACATCAATTTCCGGCTCATAATAGCCTGTCAATAATCCCTCATCCCCTTCGCGCGTGGCCAAAACAAGCGGTTCAAATTGGTTTTCAAAAAAGCGCCTTGCGGCTTTTTTGCTATCGCCAACAAATTGAGCTTCGTCGCAAGCTGGCATCCAATCATTATAGCGGCCATATTCAGGCTGTTTGGGGTTTAGCAAGGCAGCAGGATCAGCTTTGGCAAAACTGGCACAGCTGCGCTGAAAAGATTCTAACGCCGGACGATGATCCGTGTCTTTCCAAAAAGAAAGCTCAGCATACCATTTTGGCGTTTCAAAAATTTCGACGTCAAGAGGCAGGTTAGACGGCGGCGGCGGCGCGCTTATCTGTGGGGTCGATTCTGGAAGGGGTTTCGGCTCGGCAATGGGCGCGGATTCAATGATAATTTCAGGCTTAGATATTGCTTCGGGTGTTGTCACAGCCGGGTTTTGCGGCACAGGTGCCGGCACAGTTGTGCAGGCTGTAAAAGATAGAATCGCCCCAGTCCATAAAATATGACGCAACAGCACCTTTAAGTCTTTGTGTCTGGCGATGGGTCAGCCTCAAGTTCATCACCCTCACTTGGCGAGACATCAGAGAGACGCCAATTAAGATCCGTCGATTTCACGTCGCGCTCAAAAGTCCAAATTTCTGACACGCTAGAGAGAACATCAGGGTCGCCCTGAACAACATTGCCATCTTTATCCATAAGAGCAGAGGTGAGTTCAGATTCGTATAGCACTTCTATGCGCGCCATTTTTCCATCCAAAACGGCATCTTTAATCATGGCTTTGCGAAGACGTCCCAAATCTGTGACTTGTGTAAGTTCATCTGTTTCCCGTGCATCAATCGCCTCGGCGTAAACCTTGTAGACATCCGTGGTCAGAAGTGATTCGAGCTGTTCGCGGTCTCCTGCTGCGAAAGCTTCAAGGATCATAGAATAGGCCGCTTTCGCACCATCCATAAAATAAGCTGGTGAAAAGTTTGAATCTGCCCCCGCGATAGCTTCAAGTCCTGTTGGTGGGCCTTTGGCCGCGTCCAGTTGGACAACTTTATTTTTATTTGCGGACGCCTCTTTAATAGCTTTCTCTGCATCGAAGCCAGCTTCCGGACCTTGTCCCACAGACTTTCCAAGAACGGTATAGAGCATCACGCACACGATGGTCGCAATAGCGGCGTATAGAATGACTTCATACATACAGAACATATCCTTTTTTGGGCGTGTGGCTTGATATTTATACGCGCCAGTACCAGTTATGAGTTGAGATAGGCGCTAATAGCCCATCTCGCAATAAGCAATTGCCCGCCCGACTGCACTATGTTAGCGAGCGGCTGGAAATTAAGTAACGGGAGACCGGATATTATGGCGAAAAAGCCAACTAAAAAAGAGCTCGCAGCTCAAAAAGCTGCAGAGGAAGCGGCGGCCGCCGCTGAAGCCGAAGCGCAACAACAGCAAGCCGCGCAAGGCCCAATGCTCAGCGTTTTGGCCCAATATACGAAAGACCAAAGTTTCGAGAACCCGAATGCGCCGGATAGTCTGCGCTCAGGCCTTGCCGCGCCTGAAATTCAAATCGGTATCGAAATTGGCCGCCAAATGCTCGAAGGCGATAATGTCGAAGTGACATTGATGCTCAAAGCCGACGCTAAGCGCGGCGATCAAACCGCCTTTATCGCTGAACTTGAATATGCAGGTCTTTTTGCGTTTCAAGGCGTAAGCGTTGAAGAAATTCAGCCGCTCATCCTTATTGAGTGTCCGCGTCTTCTTTTCCCTTTTGCGCGCCAGATTATGGCCGACATGACACAGAACGGCGGATACCCGCCTATCATGTTGGAGCCGCCGGACTTTGCCGCCATGTTTCGCGACGAGATGATGCGCCGCGCTGCAGAACAGCCAACAAATTAAATGATAGCGCCCTTTTTAAAGGGCCTCAGACTGCTGACAAACCCCGTCTTTTAGGCGGGGTCTTATTTTTTGGACTAAGTAGGGTGTATTAGAGCTTGCTCGTAATACACCATTTAGGCTTTTATTGGTAGATTACGTCCTTCGTCCTAACCCACCCTACGTCTTAGGTGTTATGCGGAAGAGTTTTCCGTTTGCTGAATCGTCCGTCAGCACCAAGATTGCGCCGTCACTCGCAACACGGACATCTCTTACGCGTGCATCTAAGTCAGATAAAAGACTAACTTCACCGACAGACTTTCCATTCTCAAGATCAACCAACCGCAAATCTCGGGAGATTAATCCGCCTACCAAGGCATCGCCATTCCATTCGGGGAACATGTCGCCGCGATAGATAGCGAGCCCAGAAGCTGCTATGGAGGGTGTCCAAACATGCACACCATCTTTCATGCCTGGATAGCTTTCATGCGGCGTAATTTTCGCGCCATTATAATCAAGGCCTTTAGAGGCAATCGGCCACCCGTAATTTTCGCCTGGCAAAATGAGGTTTAGCTCATCCCCCCCGCGCGGACCATGTTCATGCGCCCAAAATTGGCCAGTCTCTATGTCATAGGTCAGGCCTTGGGTATTACGGTGACCATAAGAATAGACTTGTCTCTTATCGCCCAATTTGGGGTTGTCGCTCGGAATGCCGCCATCCAAATTCAGGCGAATAATTTTTCCTAAATGGCTATTTAAATCCTGTGCCGCTTCGCGATATTTAAACCCTTCGCCTGTCGATAAGACCAATGTCTGATCAGGAAGGAAAACTATCCGTCCGCCAAAATGAGCATTTGTATCTTTAGGTGGGCTCGCGCGAAATAATGTTTTGGTATCCGCAAGACTATCGCCATTCACTTTACCTAAAATTAAAGCGGTGCCATTGGCCTCCGCATTTCCATAAGCGTAACTGATATATAATTTATCATCCAAGGTTCGAACATCGAAGAGCCCTGCTTGCCCCTCCACATAAATATCATTTGGCAGTCCTGTAATCTCTGTCTTTGTATTGTTGGTGATGCGGTAAAGTTTCCCGGCGCGTTCTGTAACAAAAAAACCGCTATCATCAGCTGCAACAGCCCAAGGATGTTTGAAACCTTCAGCTATGACTTCAACAGTGAAATCAGACATAGGCCTTTCAGAAATTTCTGGAGCTGGTTGTGCTTCCAAGCATGCGGTAAGGGATAGCCCTAATAGTCCGATAATAACCTTATGCATTTTCTGCTCCATTGACCGCTTCGTAACATTACGCATAATGCTCTCTATGGAAAGATTTATGTCGGTTTTAAAAAAGATATTGAATTGGCTTTTTAGAAAAGCACTTCTTTTAATACCCGCTGTTATTTCAACTGTTATAATCGGTTCAGTTATCTCTTCGAACCGGGTCATTAATATTTTAGATGATATTGGCTCAAAAACGAATTTTGGTGATCGGCTCTCAATGAGTTTTTACGACGTCACGCATTTTGGTACGCTTTACGGACCATTTATATTTTTAGCTTTTACTATAGCATTTCTAGCTGCTTGGAAGATTTTTGACGTGATGAAGGTAGCTCGAACACTTATATACGTTGCCGCAGGAGCCATAGCTATGTTCGTTATGTTATGGGCGATGGAACAAGTGTTTTTTGGCGTCCCTATTGTTGCGGGCGCACGCGATGGATTTGGTCTTATCCTGCAAATGCTTGCAGGCGGTGTTGGCGGATTTATATTTGCAAAACTAACTTCGCCTAAAACCGCCGTCACCTAAAACCACTAAACCTGCTTAAGTATTCATGCTTTCAAAGAAATCTGCATTACTCTTATTATCTTTAAGTTTGGAGAGTAAAAACTCAATCGCGTCCATAGTGCCCATCGGATTAAGAATACGGCGAAGCACGTAAGTTTTTTGCAGATCAACGGGACTGATAAGAAGTTCTTCTTTTCGTGTCCCAGATTTCGTCACATCAATGGCCGGGAAGATACGCTTATCAGCGACTTTGCGGTCCAATACGATTTCAGAGTTACCTGTGCCTTTAAATTCTTCAAAAATAACTTCATCCATACGCGAGCCCGTATCGATCAATGCTGTCGCAATAATTGTAAGCGAACCGCCTTCTTCAATATTACGCGCTGCGCCAAAGAAACGCTTTGGACGTTGGAGCGCATTGGCATCAACGCCGCCTGTTAAGACTTTACCTGAGCTTGGGACAACCGTGTTATAGGCGCGGCCTAGGCGCGTGATGGAGTCGAGCAAAATAACAACATCTTTTCCATGCTCGGTCAGGCGTTTGGCTTTTTGAATGACCATTTCCGCAACTTGCACATGGCGTGTTGCCGGTTCATCAAATGTTGAGGAGACAACCTCGCCCTTAACACTGCGCTGCATGTCCGTCACTTCTTCAGGACGTTCATCGATAAGCAATACAAGGACATAGCATTCAGGGTGATTACGTTCGATAGAATGCGCGATATTCTGTAATAAAACTGTCTTACCTGTGCGCGGCGGCGCAACAATTAAAGCCCGCTGCCCTTTACCGATGGGCGCAACAATATCAATAATGCGGCCCGATATATCTTTTAAGGTTGGATCTTCGATTTCCATCTTCATACGCTCATCAGGATATAGCGGCGTTAAATTATCAAAGTGAGCTTTGTTACGAGCTTGCTCGGGCGTTCCAAAATTCATTGAAAGAACTTTACGCATAGAAAAGTAACGCTCATTTTCTTGAGGCGCCCGAATTTGTCCGGAGACTGTATCACCTGTACGTAAACCTAACTTACGGATTTTTTTCGTGCTGACATAAATGTCATCTGGACCCGGAAGATAATTGGCTTCAGGAGCCCGCAGGAATCCAAATCCATCTTGGAGAACTTCCAATACGCCGCCGCCATGAATCTCAACTTCATCTTCGGCGAGATCTTTTAGAACTTTAACAAAAATGTCTTGTTTGCGCATAGAGCCGGCATTTTCAACGCCGACCTCTTCAGCAAACTTAATAAGTTCTGCGGGTTTTAATTTTTTTAAGTCTTCGAGACTGATAGAGGTCATTCCCTCTAAATCTAAAGTGTTTATATCTGACATGGTATTTCTCTTAAGGGGGAATAAATCTCTTCTAACTTATCTTTAAGCTAATATAGGGAAGAGGTGCGGCAGGACTGCCGTCTTATGATCATGCCTTTATCTCTGAAACTTTATGTCGTCAAGTTAATTAGAACGGTTTTACAATCGCCATAATGACAATGATAATCGTGAAAATAGCGGGAATTTCATTTATACGGCGGAAGAATTTTTCAGATCTTGGTCTTTGCCCATTCGCAAACAATTTACGCTGCTTAGATAAAAAAATATGATAGCCTATCAGTGCAAAAACAAAGGCCAGTTTTATGGGTAACCAAAAGCTGCCGATAATGTTTGATCCATTATATCCAAATAATAATATCAGCCCTAATATAAAAGACACCATCATAGCTGGGTTCATAATAATCCGCATAAGCTTCTCGGCCGCTTCTATCATTTTGGCCTCTAACTCGCCACCAGGCTTTGACGCGCTATGATAGACAAAGAGCCGCGGTAAATATAATAATCCCGCCATCCAGAATATGACGGCGATCAAATGCAGGGCTTTAAACCACTCATACATAATCTCCAGCTCCTGTTCTGATGTGATTTATAACCGCGTGAACATTTTCAATCTTAACATCTGGCGAAACGCCGTGACCCAGATTAAAAATATGAGGCCCTTTAGCTGTATCTAGCACAGTTTGAACCGCAACCTTTAAGACATCGCCCCCAATGCGCAGCGCTAGAGGATCTAAATTTCCTTGATAGGGCATATTTTCAGGCAGAGCGTCTCGAAAGGCTTGCATTGGAACATCTGTTCCCCCGGCTATCGCTGTTATCCCTGTTTGCTCTGCGTAACGCAGCGCATTTAAGCCTGCCCCTCGCGGGAACCCTATAATCGGTTTTTTAATGCCCGCGGCGCGTACACGTTTGATAATGTCTATCGTCGGATGAATGACTAAGCGATCAAACAAATCAGGCGATAAACCTTCAGCCCAGCTTTCAAATATCTTTAAAACATCGGCCCCGGCCTTGGCCTGGGCGATTAAATAGTCTGCGCTAGATACAGACAATGCTTTAAGAAGATCATCCATTGCGGATGAGTTTTGATAAGCAAAGCGTTTAGCGACTTCTTTCGTCGGACTTCCCTGCCCTTCAATCATGTATGTGGCGACCGTCCAGGGACCCCCGCAAAACCCGATAAGCGCCTTTGAAGAATCCAATTCAGCGCGTACTTTTGAAACAGTTTCATAAACAGATGAGACTCTCTCAGCGGCTCCCTCTATTGTAAGTTTGGAAATATCTGAAACTGATATAGGATCCAGTTGGGGACCTTTGCCTTTTACAAATCTGACATCACGTCCAAGACCAATTGGGATGAGCAAGATATCTGCAAATAATATAGCCGCGTCCATATCATAGCGCCTGACAGGCTGTAATGTCACTTCAGCTGCTTTATCGGGTGTGAAACAAAAATCGATGAAGTTTTTAGCTGTGGCTCTGATCTTTAAGTATTCAGGTAAATGACGTCCAGCTTGGCGCATCATCCATATTGGTGGTATGCCTGTTTTTTGTCCGTTTAAGACTTTTAAAATATCAGAGGTCAAGTTTATGCACCATGTTACCGTCTAGTTTTCTTTCCTCTTATATATAAAATATAAGGAGTGATAGTATTAGAGATGTGACAATGTGGACGGCGTTAAGACTTTAGTAACTAATCTTAATTTTAAACGTAAATTTTAGAATTGTTCTTAAATGCATAAGACGGATATTGTTATTTGGATATGTGTATAACCTTATAAACCCTTGAATATTATCAAATTTATATGAGATTAAGGTCTGAATGAAATTGAGGATAAAACTTACTCACACTATTCACAGGATTAATACTTACAGTGTTAAGGTAGGGAGAGTTTTGTGCATGGGCTAAAATCAACTCAAGGGATTCACATCAAAGCACCTTATGGTCAGACTATGTGTGGACAAATTTGCATAAGGCGCTCTAGAAAGGCTTATGAAAGAACTTAATAAAAATATAGCGATATATTTCCATGTTCACCTTGTGTCTGATTCAACAGGTGAAACATTAGTCGCTATGATGAAGGCATCGACCGCGCAATTTCGAAATGCGACGGCTTTAGAGCATTTGCATGCCTTAGTCAGATCAGAAACACAGATGCAGAAAACGCTCAATGATATTGAAGCCAAACCCGGCGTGGTCCTTTACACGCTTGTTAATGAAGAGCGGCGTAAAATGCTTGAAAGCCATTGTGCCAAATTGAATATACCGGCAATTTCAATATTGGACCCAACGCTATCAATGTTAGGACGCTATTTAGGCTCAGCTATGATTAGCGAAGTTGGGGCACAGCGCACGCTCGATGCAGAATATTATAAGCGGATTGAGGCTCTAGATTATGCGATGGCGCATGATGACGGACAAAATGTGATAGGACTTGAAAGGGCTGATATAATTTTACTTGGAATTAGCCGAACCTCTAAAACACCGACATGTATATATTTGGCTAATCGCGGCTATAAAGCTGGAAATATACCGCTCGTACCTAATGCGCCGCTGCCGACGATTTTAGATGGTTTTAAAAAACCTTTTATTGTTGGCCTAGTGGCTTCACCGGACCGTATTGTTCAAATCCGCGAACAGCGATTGATGGGACTTAAACAAAAAGAACAGACGGATTATATTGATGAGGATCGGGTTCGTGATGAAATGCGCGAAGCTAAACGTATGTTCGTGCGCAAAGGATACAAAGTGATAGATGTAACCCGCAAATCAATCGAAGAAACTTCTGCCCAAATTATTAATGCCTACCAACAGGCCAATAAGGTAGAGGTATGAGAGTCATATTAGCTTCAGGCAGCGCGATAAGGCGCAAACTTATGACAGATGCAGGCCTGAAGTTCGAGGTTGTTGTTAAACCCGTAGATGAGAGCGCTATCAAAGACGCTATGCTAGCTGATAAGGTGCGGCTTAGAGATATTGCGGACGCACTCGCTGAGGCCAAAGCTATGCGTGTTAGTTTGATTGAGGCTGGATTAGTTATCGGAGCTGATCAAATTATGGTTATGAATGATACGTTGTTTGATAAACCAATAGATATAGATGACGCTCGAAATCGCCTTAAAGTCATGCGGGGGCAAACTCACTTTTTAATTGGGGCTGTTGTGATTTGTGAAGGTGGTGTGCCTGTTTGGCGGCATATGGCTAAAACGAAACTAACCATGCGTGATTTTTCTGATGATTTTCTTGAAGATTATTTGTCTAAGGAAGGCGATTTTGTAACTAAATCTGTAGGCGCTTATCGATTTGAAGGGTTAGGGTCTCAACTATTCTCTCATGTTGAAGGCGACTTCTTTTCTATATTGGGATTATCACTTTTACCTGTGATGGACTATCTACGAACTCGAGGAGCTCTTCAGTCGTGAGTAGTGTTACTAAATTGGCGGGTGTATGCGGCTGGCCCATCCATCATTCTTTATCCCCTCTGCTTCATAATTATTGGCTTAAAGAATTAGGACTTTCTGGCGCTTATGTACATTTTGCCGTGAGGCCGGATGAGGCGCTGCGAGCATTTAAAAGCCTTAAACGCACATCAATTTCGGGCGTTAATGTGACGATGCCTTTGAAAGAGCTCGCTTTTGAAGCCGCAGATGAAAGAACACCCGACGCTATAAAATTAGGGGTTTCGAACTGTCTTTATAAGAAAGACGGTAAATTGATTGCGCATAATACTGACCTCGAAGGATTCGCCGCGCCTTTGATAAAAGCTATGGGCGCAAAAGCTTTATCAGAAACACCAGCGCTGATCATTGGAACGGGCGGAGCTGCACGAGCTGTAATTGGCGCGCTATTAGCGCTTAATATTCCTGAAATTCGCATTACGGGCCGAACAGACAGTAAAGCGGAAGACCTGGTTAATATGGTGAACGTGCCGAGCTTTTATGCTGTCCCTTGGGAACATAGAGGTGTCGCAGTCGCAAGTGCGGGTTTGATTATAAATGCCACCTCAGCCGGTATGCAGGGGAAAGCGGCGCTAGATATAGATATAAGTAAAGCTGAGGCTGGGTCGTTTGTTTATGATTTGATTTACACACCGCGTAAGACCAAGTTACTTAAAGAGGCCAAGCGAGCAGAGTGTCAGACCTTGGGGGGGCTTGAGATGCTAATTGCGCAAGCCAGACCTTCCTTTAAATTGTTTTATGGACAGAATGCGCCAACTCTACCTGATCCTAGCGAGATGCTATTTAAGGCTCTTAAGGATGGCTTATGATTATCCTTGGACTGACGGGCTCTATCGGTATGGGCAAGTCAACGACGGCGCAAATGTTTCGCGACGAAGGGTGTCCTGTATTTGATGCTGACGCAGCGGTTCACGATTTATATGCAAAAGGCGGAAAAGCTGTCCCTATTATAAAAGCTGTATTTCCTGATGCGGTAAAACATGACGCTGTAGACCGCGCTGTCTTGGGCCAATATATGCGGGCTGACCCGATAGACCTCCAGGTTCTAGAGAGCTTCGTTCATCCAATGGTTAGCGAGTCTCGTGAGGCTTTTTTTAAAGACCATAAAGATGCCGATATCGTTATTATGGACGTTCCTCTGCTTTTTGAAACTAGTCTGGATAAAGCTGTTCACCATGTCGTTGTTGTTACTGCGCCTTATAAGGTTCAGCGCCAGCGTGTTTTAGCACGAGATGGTATCTCAGAAGACTTATTTGAATCTCTGTTATCACGCCAAATGCCTGATGAAGAAAAACGTAAGCGAGCTGATTTCTTGATTTTTACCGATAAGGGACTGGAAAATGCGCGCAAACAAGTGCAGAAAATCTTACGGGAATTGCGGCTTAAGACTTAGGGATTGGTCATGGATGGTGTGCGGGAAATCTGCTTTGATACCGAGACAACGGGCTTTAATGCGCGCGGTGATGACCGTATTACCGAGATTGGCTGTATTGAGCTAATTGATATGTTGCCAACCGGGCGGGAGTTCCATGCATTGGTTGACCCACAGCGGGATATCCCTGAAAAAGTGACTGAACTGACAGGGCACACGCTGGAAAACTTAAGAGAGCGGGGGGCGAAGGTTTTTAAAGATCACGCTCAAGCTTTTCTAGATTTCCTAGGCGATAGTCAGCTGGTGGCGCATAATGCCGACTTTGACCGCGGCTTTATCAATGCGGAACTTGATCGTGCAGGGTTTGCGCAGATACCGACGCGCCGCTTCACAGACACACTTCAAATTGCCAGAGAAAAATTTCCAGGCTCACCTGCTTCGCTTGATGCTTTGTGTAAGCGCTTTGGGGTTTCCCTCGCCTCTCGAGACAAGCACGGCGCGATTATTGACTCTATCTTGCTGGCAGAGGTTTACCTTCAGCTTAAGGGCGGCCGTATGCATAAATTGGGTTTGGAGCCTGCCTCAGCAAAAGAGCTGGACTCTATCCTTGTGCCAGTGGCTAAAGCGCGGTCCACACCTTTAACGAAACTTTCTTCCGAAGACGAGCGCGCGGCTCATAAGACTTTTATTGAGTCGATGGGAGAGGATATGGTTTGGAATAAATATTGGCGCCGCGCTTAATCCCCTTAAAGAGTTTGCAAGCATGTTTGCAGAGCTTCTTTATTCTCTGCCGTTAGGCCGGCAATGGGCTTGTGATCAAACACATCATCGGTAACAAGTAAGTCAGCTGCGTCAGCGGCTTTGGCATTCCAGTTTTTGCGGATGCGTCCCAGTACTGGAATGTCTTTATCGCGCAGACTTTGAATTAGGCCGTTATTGTCGACGCTATATCCTACCCAGGCGGCGACTTGGTTATTCTTATAACGGGTTTGGCCTAGCGCTTCATTTGATCCGATAGAGAGCATCATGTCTGGGGCTAAGCGTGCGAGCTTTTTTGACTGCCCTTCATTATAAGATATTAAGATAACATCTTCAGCCATATCATGTTCGCGGATCAGGTCGAGGACAGTTTCATATTTAGCGCTGCTTTTGAAATCGACTTCAAGATAGATTTTCCCCTTGGCAGCTTTGAGATAATTCTCAAATTTCACAGGGCGGTCAGCACTTAACTTTCCCTTGGTGTCGTTAAGTAGAATTTTCTCAGCATCCTTCCATGTGGAGGAGGCGATAGGACCTTTACCTGTAGACTTTTCATCCCAGACACCATCGTGATAGAGAATGTGTGTGCCGTCTTTCAAGCCAGCCACATCAATTTCTGCAACCAGATAGCCTTTGTCCAATAAAGCCTTTAACGCGCTCATGGAATTTTCGGGGTAGATGGTATTTTCTGCCGTCCCGCGATGCGCCGCAATAAGAGCGGCTTCTTGGGGCAAGCAAGCAAGATAATCCACTAAAGGCGGTAGCGTGCTTTGAGTTTGAGATTTTGGGGCCGGATTGCTTGTCGTATCAAGATTAGTCTCACTTTCACTGCCACAGGCAGAAACCATAAAGGCTAGAATTAGGCTCAAAGGGCGGGCAATATTTCGCATAGCAAAGTCTTTCTTATTGTCTCGCCTCCCTATAGAAGCCCGAAGCTATGAACGGTAGTCCTAATGATACAATTTTTGCGCTGTCATCTGCGCCCGGACGCGCAGGTGTGTCTGTGTTTCGCGTCAGCGGCAAGACTGCGCAAAACGTAATTGAGATAATATCTAAAAAGCCCTGCCCTGCTCCGCGTTACGCGGCTCTTCGCAAGCTTTATACAACATCAGCAGAGCTTATTGATGAGGCTTTGGTTTTGTGGATGCCGGGCCCTAAGAGTTTTACGGGTGAAGATAGCGCGGAATTTCAGGTTCACGGCAGCCCCTCAGTTATTGAGGCTATGGCACGGGCCTTCCTTGAATTGGGTTTACGACAAGCTGAGGCTGGCGAATTTACGCGCCGGTCTTTTGAAAACGGAAAAATGGACTTGACGGAAGCCGAAGGCCTGGCGGATCTGATTGATGCTGAAACGGAGAGCCAGCGGCAGCAAGCCCTGCGTCAGATGCAAGGCGGGTTGCGCGACTTATATGAAGGCTGGCGCGATAGTTTGCTAGATGCCTTAGCCCAAATTGAAGGGGAAATCGATTTTCCTGACGAAGATGACATTCCCGATACGCTATCTCACAAAGCCTATCCTTATTTGTCCGAGGTTATAGCTTCGATGCGTAAGGGCCTTATGGAGGCTGATAAAGGGGAAGCTATTCGGCACGGCGTTGAGATTGCGATTATAGGACGGCCTAATGCCGGTAAGTCGACATTATTAAATGCATTGGCGGGCCGTGAAGCTGCAATTGTGTCTGAAGAAGCGGGAACAACACGTGATATTGTGTCTATAAACACAGTATTATCAGGCCTCGCTGTTAGATTATCTGACACAGCCGGACTTAGAGAGACTGATAACGTCATAGAAGCTGAAGGCGTGAAGCGTGCTTTGAGCTTGGCGGCTGAAGCTGATATGCGTGTAGCTGTTATAGACTCCACAGACCCTGACAGATTTTCGGACTTGGGGCCACAGCTCAAAGAGGGTGACATCTTGGTTTATTCTAAATCTGATTTAGCCCCTGATTTGGCTCTGGATGTTTCACGTGAAACATATTCTGTTTTGTCTGTGAACTCGAAAGATATGAGAGATGTGGAGGCTCTGCGTCAGCGGTTAGAGACGGAGGTGTCGCGCCGTTTCTCTATTGGCGATGATGTCGGCTTAACGCGAGCCCGTCACAAAGATTGCGTGGGGCGAGGCATTGTTGCTTTGAAGCGCGCTGTAAAAAAATTAGGCATTGCACCTGAGTTGGCAGGCGATGATATCAGAACCGCCTTACACGCTGTTAAAGAACTTGCAGGCGAAACAGATATCGAATCTGTTTTTGATCGAATATTTTCGCGGTTTTGTGTTGGTAAGTAGGGTTTCGTCGCTTGACTGGGTGACAGACAAGTCAGCTTTTGAGTGTTAGCCAAGACCATGTTTCACGCGATAATGGAATAATCCTGTATTCCCGTGCCCCACAAGTCGCGTGAAACATAACCTTCCCTTACAGAGCTGCAAGCGCTATAGGCTCGCGCAATAGTTATTTGGAGATGTTTCACGTGAAACATTGGGATGTCATAGTCATTGGAGGGGGTCATGCAGGTTGCGATGCAGCCGCGGCCTCTGCACGACTAGGCGCCAAGACACTTCTTCTAACGCATAAACTTGAAACCATTGGTGAAATGTCCTGCAATCCAGCGATCGGAGGGTTAGGCAAGGGGCACCTCGTTCGTGAAATTGACGCGATGGACGGCGTTATGGCGCGTGTTGCTGATGCTTCAGGTATTCAGTTTCGCTTGTTAAATCGGTCAAAGGGCCCGGCTGTGAGGGGACCTCGTACACAATCAGATCGTTGGCTTTATAAAAAAGCGATGCAAAAGACGTTGTTAAGCTACCCAAATTTGACGACAAAACCCCTCGCCGTTGAAGATCTGCTTGTGAAAGATAACCGGGTTTCTGGCGTCGAGACGGCTGATGGCCAACAATTCCACAGTGAGCGCGTTGTTTTAACGACAGGCACCTTCCTGCGCGGTGAAATTCATATTGGGCATGAACGTACGCCTGCGGGACGCTTTGGTGATGCGCCCTCAATTGGCTTGGCGGACCGGCTCTATGGACTCGGCTTTGATATGGACCGCCTTAAGACCGGCACCCCTGCCCGTATTTCAAAAGCGTCGATTGATTGGGACGCATTAGAACAACAAGCGGCTGATGACGAGCCCGTGCCCTTTTCCTTTATGACGGATAAAATTACTGTTCCCCAAGTAACATGCGGTATCACTCATACAAATGAAGAAACACACCGTGTTATCAGTGATAATATAAAGAAATCTGCGCTTTACGGCGGCGGTATCTCTGGTAAAGGCCCACGCTATTGCCCTTCTGTCGAAGATAAAGTCGTTCGTTTTGCGGATAGGAACCGTCATCAAATCTTCTTAGAACCAGAAGGCCTGACGGAAAACCCTGATGGCGATACGATATACCCCAATGGTATATCCACCTCCCTGCCCCGCGAGATTCAAGACGCCTTTATGCGCACAATCGCGGGTTTAGAAAATGTCGCCGTGAAACGTTACGGCTATGCGATTGAGTATGATTATGTCGACCCGCGCGAATTACGCGCAACATTAGAAACGCGCCGTCTGCCAGGCCTTTATTTGGCGGGCCAAATAAATGGCACGACGGGTTACGAAGAGGCGGCAGCCCAAGGCATGATGGCCGGCTTTAATGCAGCTTTGGCGGCCTCTGGGTCTAAACCATTTATTCTGGACCGAAGCCAGGCTTATATTGGTGTGATGATTGACGATTTGATTACGAAAGGCGTGACCGAGCCTTACCGCATGTTTACCAGCCGTGCGGAATATCGCCTATTGCTACGCGCAGATAATGCAGATCAGCGTCTCACGCCACTGGGTGAGGCCATAGGAGCCGTTAGTTCTGAGCGCTCTAAGGTCTTTGCAGATAAAATGGTTATCCTTAAAGACGCGAAACTACAAGCAGAAACGCTCTCAAAAACACCAAATGAGCTGAAAAAACAGGGACTTACAATAAATCAGGATGGTAAAAAGCGAAATGTCCTAGATTTGCTGGCCTATCCAAATATAGGTTTTGAAGACATCGTTAAAGTCTGGCCTGAGCTTAGCGGCCTTCCTCATTTTGCGCGAGAACATTTGGAAACAGAAGCTCTTTATGCAGGATATATAGAGCGGCAGGCTCGTGACATCGCCGCATTTCAACGTGATGAAGGTCTGCGCATTCCTGAGGCTTTCGATTATAAAACCGTGGGTGGATTATCAAATGAGGTCCGCGGCAAACTGGAATCAGTGCGTCCCGCCACTCTGGGACAGGCCGCGCGTATTGAGGGCGTTACGCCCGGAGCGCTAACGGCCGTGTTAGCCTATCTGCGTAAAGCCTCGTAATGACTTATAGTTTTGAGGATTTTGCGCGGGACAGCAATGTTTCACGTGAAACATTGGCAGATTATCAAGCTTGGTCAGCGTTGCTGTTAAAATGGAACCGTAAGATAAACCTTGTTTCACCCACGGCGCTAGGGGACTTTTGGCGGCGTCACGCGCTCGATAGCTGGCAGATTTGGCCACATATACCCGCAAACGCTAATAACTTTATAGATTTAGGCTCAGGCGCCGGCTTTCCTGGTTTGGCAATGGCCATCGGTTGTAAAGAGCAGGGTCATGGTCATGTCACATTGGTTGAGTCAGCGGGTAAGAAAACAAGTTTTCTGCGCGCGGTTATTCGGGATCTGAAGCTTCCAGCTACAGCGACCTCTGAGCGCGCTGAAGACATCGAGCCCAAAATATATGATGTTGTAACCGCGAGAGCTTTTGCGCCTTTGCCGCGGCTCTTCTCTTATGCACAGCCTTTTTGGGGTGAGGGAACGATTGGCCTATTTTTGAAAGGTGAAGCTGTCGAAGAGGAATTGACGGAAGCGTCAAAAACATGGAGATATAACGTGGAAAAAGTCCCTAGCCTTAGTAATGGTGAGGGATGTTTGCTTAAAATTACGGAGTTGAAGCTTCGTTGATATCACATGGAGCCTATATGGCTAAACCGCGCATTATAGCGATCGTCAATCAAAAAGGCGGTGTCGGTAAAACGACCACAACAATTAACTTGGCGGCTGGTTTAACGCTGCGCGGTAAAAAAGTTCTTTTGATTGACCTGGACCCGCAGGGAAATGCGGCTACAGGATTGGGAATCCCCAGAACGCAGCGCGATATTACCGTTTATGATGTCCTTGTCGAAGGTACAGCCATAGCTCAGGCGACAATGGATACCGTGGTTCCGGGATTAAAACTCGTGCCGTCTCATATAGACTTGGCGGGCGCTGAATTAGAAATTGGCGATAGGGCAGGGCGTACAACAATATTGCGGGATGCTTTAGAAAGCGTCGATGTTGATTATGTTTTGATCGACTGCCCGCCGTCCTTGAACTTATTGACGGTCAATGCCCTCTCTGCAGCCCGCTCTGTTCTTGTGCCTTTGCAATGTGAGTTTTTTGCTTTGGAAGGGCTTAGTCAACTTTTACAAACTGTCGAGATGGCCAAAGCGAACATAAACCCTAAGCTTGTCATCGATGGTGTTATGTTGACGATGTATGATGGGCGTAACCGGCTTTCGGCACAGGTCGCTGCAGACGTTCGAAAGCATCTGGGGCGGGCTGTTTTTAAAACTATGATTCCGCGTAATGTTCGTATTGCCGAAGCGCCGTCATTTGGGAAACCTGTCACAATGTATGACCCGGATTGTGCCGGCTCTGTAGCTTATATTGCGCTGGCAGATGAAATACTTTCAAGGCATGCTAAAACACGCCATTAAAATCAAATAATATCAATAATTACAGTAGGTTAGAGATATGGCAAAGAAATCAAAAGAGCGCGGATTAGGCCGCGGATTATCGGCTTTAATGTCTGATGTCAGCGTTGCGGCAACACCTAGCAATACAAAAGAGGCGGCAAAAACCAAACCACCTAAAGCCACACAAAAAACGAAAAAGATTGCCTTAACAAATGGCGTAACATCTGTTGCTATTGATCAATTAGAACGCAACCCAGATCAGCCGCGAAAATATTTTGATAAAGAAAAACTCGCAGAGTTAACTCAGTCTATAAAAGATAAGGGCGTCTTGCAGCCCATTCTTGTGCGGCCGCTTCCTCAGAAAACTAACGAAAAGAAAAAGTATTATCAGATCGTCGCGGGAGAACGCCGCTGGCAGGCGGCTTTGAAAGCTAAACTTGATACCATGCCCGTTCTTATTCGAGAGCTATCAGATCAAGATGTTTTAGAAATTGGCGTTGTTGAAAATGTTCAGCGTGCGGATTTGAACCCTATTGAGGAAGCTTTGGCTTACAGAGCGCTGTCTGATCAATTTAACCGCACACAAGACGATATTGCTCAGGCGGTTGGAAAATCCCGTCCGCATGTCACTAATATGCTGCGCCTATTGACCTTACCCAAACGCGCACAAACATATTTGGCAAAGGGTAAAATTACGGCGGGTCACGCCCGAGCCATTATCGCCGCGCCAGACCCTACGGAATTAGCGGACGCTATTGCTGAGAAAGGATTGTCTGTCAGGGAAGCGGAAGACTGGGTGCGCCGTATAAAGGCCGCAGAAGGAAAGCCGACTAAAATCCCAGCGCAAAAGGGTGCTGATACGCGGAAGGTAGAAAATGATCTCTCTGATATCCTTGGCCTTGTTACGGACCTGCGCCATAAAGGCCCAGGTGGAGAGCTGAGAATAAAATATCGAACCAGTGATCAGCTCGAAGCTCTTATAAAAAGACTCAAGTCTTAGTGCGAGGTCTGTCCCCTAAAGACAACGCTACGCCATCACCGCTTATACCGGCGTCGACAGTTATGTTACTCCGAGAGCATGGAGGGCGTCTTGAAGTTTTGATGTTGCGACGAAACCGGCAGTTGAAATCATTTGGCGGGGCTTGGGTTTTCCCTGGCGGCCGCGTTGACGACGCTGATGCTGGGCAGGGCGAGCTTGAGCGCGCTAAAGCCGCGGCCATTCGGGAAACAAGGGAAGAAACGGGATTGGACATTTCCGGTGCGGATATGGCAACATTGTCGTGCTGGATTCCGCCAGTTCAAGAAAAGCGCCGTTTCTCGACTTGGTTTTTTCTCGTCCGCGCCCCAGATGCGCCTGTAAGAATAGATGAAGGCGAAATACATGATTACCGCTGGGCTTGTCCGGCAGAGTTTTTAGCGCCTGTCCCAACGCCTGACATCACAATCATGCCGCCGACTTTTGTTTCTCTAAAAACCCTGACAAAGTTTTCAACTGTTGAGGGGGCTATGTCACATATTCATTCGGTAAAGACTGATATCTTTGAAACACGTTTTACCAAATCAAAATACGGTTTTGTCACATTGTGGAAACCTGATGTGGCGTATGAGAGCCTTGATCTTGAGGTTCCAGGTCCACGCCACCGCTTAAATTGCTATTCAGATAGATGGGAATATCAAAGGGGCTAAGCTTTGAGTGTTTCAACGGTGAGGTTATTATTGGTAAAGACACAGATACGATCAGCAATGCCCATCGCTTTACGAGCTAAAACTTCGGCGTCATCCTCATACTCATCCATCGCTAGAGCTGCGGAAAGTGCAAAATTCCCGCCGCTCCCAATGGCTGTAATACCGCTTCCGCTTTCAAGCTTATCGGGCTCTACAACATCACCATTGCCAGTCAGCACATAAGTTTCGTCTTTATCTGCAACAATCATCATCGCTTGGAGCTGACGCAAATATTTATCGGTGCGCCAATCTTTTGCGAGCTCTACACAAGCGCGGGCAAGTTGGGTTGGATATTGTTCCAGTTTAGCTTCGAGCCG
>ENA-ORXM01002571-ORXM01002571.1-marine-metagenome-genome-assembly--contig:-NODE-2571-length-20571-cov-4.434469_pt1 | contig 20571 bp, 15 predicted proteins | sample MGYA00237867_ERZ511480 | MGnify/ENA primary metagenome ERZ511480 (study PRJEB26309, sample SAMN06266103) | marine metagenome | isolation source: Algal blade | place: United Kingdom:Sidmouth, United...
TCCGGAAGGATTCAGTGCGCACTGCGCACAACTAAAATCGAATATCGATTGTGCCGCTACTGCCCAATTTATTTACGATTAATTAAAGAATAAAATATGAAATCAATACTAGCTACCCTTTGTTTTTGTCTTTTAAGTTTCGGGATGTTCGGCCAAGATATTTTAGTTGAAGCCGAAAGTTTTGACAATCCCGGAGGTTGGGTTATAGACCCCCAATTCGTTCAGCAAATGGGTTCTCCTTACTTAATGGCCCATGGTATGGGAAAACCGGTAAAAAATGCAAATACCGTTATCAACTTCCCAAAAACGGGCGACTACCACATTTGGGTTCGAACAATGAACTGGGTGCCCGGCGAATGGGAAGCTCCGGGCAGGTTTCAATTAAAAGTTGGTGATAAAGCTTTTGAGAAGGTTTTGGGAAAACTTTCAGGTTGGGGTTGGGAGTATGTCGATAGTTTAAAAATCGATTCTAAATCGGCACAACTTGAACTGATCGATCTGACAGGTTTTAACGGCCGTTGCGATGCTATTTATTTTTCTACATCTAATGAAGAACCACCTTCCTCTCCGAAAAAATTGGCGGAGTGGCGCAAGAACCTCGCTGAAGAACCCAATGCTCCCGAACAAGAGCAATCCTATGACTTAGTGGTTGTTGGAGGAGGAATTGCCGGGTGTGCGGCTTCGATAGCGGCCGCCGAACAAGGTCTGAAAGTGGCCTTGATTCACGATCGGCCCATGTTGGGCGGTAATGCCAGTGCAGAGATCCGTGTACATACCTTGGGTATCTATGGGCATTTCGAACGTATTTTAAAAAAGTTGGATACCGAGCATTATCCTAACGGTTCCGCGGAAGCCAAATTGGATCAAGAAAAACGTGATAACAATGTAAAGAGTTATAAGAACATCGACTTATACCTCAATTGGCGCGCCTATGATGCGGTCGCCGAAAACGATACCGTGCGATATGTAGATGCGCGACAAACGAGTACAGGGGAAAGAAAACGATTTGAAGCGCCCTATTTCGTAGATTCCACCGGCGATGGCTGGATCGGATATTGGACTGGGGCCGAATTTTCGTATGGCCGTGAAAGTGTAGATACCTATGGCGAAGAATGGGAAGAATGGGGTGAATTATGGAGTCCGAAAGAAGCGGATAATGCCGTTATGGGTTCCTCGGTTTTATGGGGGTCAAAAGTGACGGAGGCCGAGCAAGCCTTTCCTGAAGTGCCTTGGGCGATGCCCGTGGCCAAAGAATATGAAGAAGTCAATGGGGAGTGGCAATGGGAATTCAGCCGTAATGACCTCAATCAAATCGATGATGCCGAAGAGATTAGAGATCATATGCTAAGGGCCATTTATGGATCTTTTTCCAATGCCAAGGAACATCCCGAAAATGACACTCGAAAATTAGAATGGGTATCGTATTTAGTTGGTAAAAGGGAATCGCGAAGATTGGTCGGTGACCATATCTTTACCTTTAACGATGCCAAGGCCGGGACTAAATTTCCTGATGCAGTTGTCATTGAAACGCGAGAAGTCGACGTGCACTACCAAACGGTGCTCGAAGATGAGAAAAACCCTGATTTTATCTCTGAGGCGTTGTTCTATAAAACTCCACAATATTATATTCCTTACAGAAGTTTGTATTCAAAAAATATCAATAACCTCTTTATGGCAGGAAGAAATTTTAGCACTTCCCACGCGGGACTTGGTGGCCCAAGGGTCATGCGAACGACTGGACAAATGGGTGCGGCCGTTGGTCTTGCAGCTTCCCTTTGTAAAAAATACGATATTAATCCACGGGGAATCTATACAGGTTACCTCAATGAATACTTAGACCTAATTGAAAATCAGAAATATCTTAAAATCCCCAAATCCAAGCAATGAAAACTCTTATCGTTGCCATAGCATTTTTTTTTATGCATTTGGGCATGGCCCAATTTGGTGATATCGGCGAATTGGGCGGGTTTCAAAAGGGAATAAATCAAAAACCGGAGTTTTATATTTTGAATTGGCAACCGGGAATGCAGCTTGCGGAAAAAACTACCGCCCTTTCCATCGAAGTAGATTCTATGGGTTTACAGCCTTTAAAGGCCTTGGTAGATGTCAATGGCAGAACGGTGCTATATACCTCTGACATCTCAACACCCGTTTGTGCCGACGGCGATTGCCGTTCGATGGAAATCCGATTGTATTGGACACTACTGGGAGAATACGCAGGGTTTGACCGATATCGAAACGCACCTTTGACCAAGCATGATCATGATGAATTTCTTTCTGCCGACTATTTGAAACTGCACCAATTGCTGATGGATGACAATTCCATATTAAAACGGAGAAAAATAGACGAACTTGTCGACAAACCCAAGCAGCCTGAAATGGAAGGTGTCGATGCGGTGGCCGGGGCAACAATTAAAGAAGTAAAAGAATCTGTTGTGGGTGGTGCTTTGTATTCTTGCTATTCAGCATGGCATTTGGTGCATGGTCCAGTTAAGGAGCAAATCAAGAAACGAACCCTTGAATCACTTGACAATGAGAAGTTGTTTACCATGTTACAATCAAATAATTCGGACTATCAATTATTTGTCTTAAAGAAACTTTCCGAAAGTCAGTATGAAAGTAATTATGTGAGAATCGCTGAGGTTTTTGAAATTGGTATTCCCTTGGTAAGGACATTTGTTATCAAAAACCTGCCGGAATCCTTTTGGGATTCGGAACAATTACAAAAGCCCTTTTGGGAAAGCTTCTCCAAAGTCGACATTAATAGCCGGAGCCTTTTACTCGATCATTTAGAAAATTCGCCAGAGTCCGTTATGAAAAATCTTTCAGGGCAATTGAAGGGCATGACCAAAAACCAACTGAAAATTTATTTGGAGTATTTGGCGTCCTCCGAAAAAATCAATCCCCAGATCAAAGCTAATCTTGAAAATTTTTCAAGTTCGGATACGGAAATCAATGCCTACCTTGTGACTTATTTTTTAGAGGATTATGAACAGTAAACAAAACCTGATTCCTTAGCATGATCTCATTTCTTCTTTCTATAGCTGTTTTGATTTTAGGATATTTTATCTATGGAAAGTTTATAGAGAAAATATTTGGGGTACAGCCTGAAAGAGAGACTCCGGCGATACGCTTAAGGGATGACATTGATTTCGTACCTCTGCCGGCTTGGCGCATTTTTCTGATTCAATTTTTGAACATTGCAGGTCTGGGTCCTATTTTCGGTGCTATAGCTGGTGCCATGTTCGGTCCGGCCGCTTTTTTGTGGATTGTCCTTGGAAGCATCTTTGCCGGTGCGGTACACGATTACCTGTCCGGAATGCTTTCCGTACGTCATGATGGATTGAGCATCAGCGAAATTGTTGGTATTTATTTGGGCCCCAACATGAAACAAGTGATGCGATTCTTTACCATTGTTCTCTTGATCTTCGTAGGCACCGTTTTTTTGATGGGTCCGGCAAAAATTATCGATGGTATGACCGGTAATGTATGGAGTATTTGGGTTTGGGTGAGTATCATTTTGGTTTATTATGTTTTGTCAACGCTTTTACCAATAGATAAACTGATCAGTAAACTCTATCCGGTTTTCGGCTTCGCAATGTTGCTCATGGCCGTTGGTTTATTGATTGCCCTATTTTTTGGCGACTACCAAATTCCCGAGCTCGTACCGGCAAATATTCGAAACATGACTACAGACCCCCAGTCAACGCCTCTTTTCCCCATTCTTTTTGTGACCATCGCATGTGGTGCCATTTCAGGATTTCATGCTACGCAGTCACCTTTAATGGCACGCTGTATGAAAAATGAGCGTCTGGGAAGGAAAATCTTCTTCGGCACTATGATTACGGAGGGCGTGGTCGCACTAATTTGGGCCGCCGCTGCAATGACCTTTTTTGGCAACGTGACCGAATTGAACGATGCGATGCTCGCCAATAATAATAACGCGGCATGGGCGGCAAACGAGATTTCCCTGAACATGTTGGGCGGTATCGGGGGCATTCTCGCACTGTTGGGTATTGTGGCCGCACCGATAACTTCGGGAGATACCGCCTTTCGCTCGGCACGTTTGATCCTGTCCGACGTTTTTAAATCCAATCAGAAAAAAATAAGGAACCGGCTTATTATCAGCCTTCCATTGTTTATTATAGCCTTTGCGTTGACCCAGATCGATTTTGGAATCATTTGGCGCTATTTCGCGTGGAGCAACCAAACCTTGGCGACCGTAGTGCTCTGGACGATTACTGCCTATTTGGTTTATGAGAACAAAGCGTATTGGGTCACCCTTTTCCCGGCACTTTTTATGACAATGGTATGCACAACATATATTTTGGTCGCACCCGAAGGGTTTCAATTGCCGAATCATATTGCTTATATCGGCGGTGCCGTTGCGACTCTTCTAATTTCATTGCTCTTTTGGTTCTATACAACACAAAAGAAAAAAGTTTTTGTAGGCGTATGAGATATCTTTTCAAAATAAAATGGTGCAACTTTTCTTTACCGGTACTTGCCCTATTGGGCCTATGCTGTTCTGAAAAAGAATCCATAAAAGAGGAAAAAGAAACTGGCTCGCTATTTACCGTTTTGGGGGTTGAAGAGACCGGACTCAATTTCAACAACAAGTTGGAAGAGACCACGACCATGAACGGATTCTATTACGAGTATTTTTATAATGGCGGCGGAGTGGCAGTCGCCGATTTTAATAATGATGGATTACAGGATATTTATTTTATCAGTAATCTGAGAACGAACAAACTGTATCTGAACCAAGGCGAACTAAAATTTAAAAATGTCAGCATCAAGGCCAATGCCCAAGGCGGTGGCGGTTTCCCAACGGGCGTGACCGTTGTCGACATCAATAATGATGGCCTAAAGGATATCTACATTCTCAAATCGGGCCGTTTTGATACCGATGAATCTTTGCGCAACGAATTGCTGATCAACAAGGGTGTCGGCGATGATTCAGTTCCCGTTTTTGAGGAAAATGCTGCATCGTACGGTCTCGATTTGCCCCACAACTCTACCCAAGCTTCCTTTCTCGATTATGATCGAGATGGAGACCTTGATATGTTCTTGATCAATCATAATATTGAAATTTACGAAATTGATGATGTGGCTGAAATCCAAAAGCAAAAATCGGATAAGGTTGGTGAAAAACTCTTTCGAAACGATGACGGAAAATTTGTCAATGTAACCGAGGCAGCTGGAATCGTCAGTAACAATATAGGTTTTGGCCTCGCCGCTGCTATTGGTGATGTCAATAATGATGGTTGGCCCGATGTTTACACTAGTAATGACTATTATGAAAAAGACCATTTATATCTGAACAATCAAGACGGTACGTTTAAAGAATCCTCATTGGAATCGTTTAATCATATATCAACCTTTTCAATGGGTAGTGATATGGCCGATGTTAACAATGACGGGCTTACGGACATTATTTCGTTGGATATGTCCGCGGAGGATAATTATACCCAAAAGACGAGTATGAGTGGTATGAACGTGGCCGACTTTTATATGATCGAAGATCTTGGGCTTCACCGGCAGTATATGTACAACGCCCTGCAATTGAATAACGGTACACTTCCCGGAACTGAAGTTCCTGTTTTTTCCGATGTGGCCCAAATGGCCGGAATATCAAGTACGGATTGGAGCTGGGCACCTCTGCTATTTGATATGGATAATGACGGCTATCGCGACCTGTTCGTATCCAATGGTATCAAAAGAGATTTTCGGAACAACGATTTCTTAATTTATTTGGAAAAAAAATATCGGGAAGGAATGCGTAAGAATGAAGTGGATTTGGAGAAACACGTAGACGATCTACTGGAAAAACTACCGGAAAGGCCGAAAGAAAACTATTTTTATTTGAACAACGGTGATTTATCGTTTGAAAAGCTAGATTTCGAACAACCAATGACCTATTCCAATGGGGCCGCCTATGCGGATTTTGATAACGATGGTGATCTGGATGTGGTGGTCAATAATACAGACGATTTCGTTCAGCTCTACAGAAACAATACAAAGAATGCCCCATATTTGGATATTATACTAAAAGGGGATGAAGGTAATATCGATGCTCTGGGATCAAAGGTGGAAGTAATGCAGGGCGAAAAAACATATACAGCCGAAAATTATTTCACTAGGGGGTTTCAGTCCGCCATGGCGGTACCGCTGCATTTCGGTTTGGGCGAAATCGACAGGATAGATTCGGTTCGGGTCTCATGGCCTGACGGAAAGGTACAAGTACAAAAAAATATAAAAGCGAACCAAGAACTCAAAATAAGATACAGTCCCAACGTAAACAAAATTGAAAAATATAAAGAAAAACAAAACTTTGTTGATATCACCGAAAGTAGCGGATTGCAGTTTAAGCATACCGAAAATGAATACAACGATTTCGAGAAAGAGTCTCTAATTCCACATAAGATGTCACAATTTGGACCCGCCTTATCAGTTGCAGATGTTAATAATGATGGTCTAGAAGATTTTTTTATCGGGGGAGCCATGGGGCAGGCCGGGGCACTTTTCGTACAGTCATTTGACGGAAAATTTGAAAAATCGCAGGTAGAGGCTTTCGAAACTGACAGCGGCCACGAAGATACCGGGGCCTTGTTATTTGATGCCGATAACGATGGTGATCAAGATCTTTATGTGGTTAGCGGTGGAAATGAAAAACCAGCTGGTGATAATTATTACCTAGATCGTTTTTACGTAAACGATGGTGCTGGCAATTTTAAAAAAACGATGACATCTATCCCCGAAATCACTACAAGTGGATTGGCCGTTGCGGCTGGCGATTTTGATCAAGATGGCGACCTTGATATCTTGGTAGGATCACGGGTACGGCCTATGAATTACGGGTTACCGAGCAAAAGTTTTTTACTGGAAAATAAATCCGGTAACGGAACGATTCTATTTGATGACGTTACCGAAGATAAAATTCCAGATATGCTGGAACATGGTATGGTTACCGATGCCCTATGGGCCGATATTGACTCCGATGATTCATTGGAACTTATCGTCGCACAAGAGTGGGGCAGCATAGAAATTTTTAAGTATACAAACGGTAAATTCGAAGACGTATCGGACAAATTCGGACTAGGTGATCAAGTGGGGTGGTGGTACGGTTTGGCCTGTGACGATATCGATAGTGATGGAGATTTGGATTTGATTGCCGGAAATCTAGGACTGAATTATAAGTATAAGGCTTCTGTAAAGGCACCCTTTCATCTTTATGTCAATGATTTTGACAAGAACAGTTCCAACGATATTGTGTTGGGCTACGAGCAAGATAGCACATTGTATCCGCTACGGGGAAGGGAATGCACTTCGAACCAAATGCCTTTCGTAAAAAAGAAATTCGAGACGTATGACGCCTTTGCAAAAGCCAGTTTACAGGATGTTTACGGTGAGGCCTTGGATAACTCCATTCATAGGGTTGCTACTAACTTTGCAAGTTGCTTCTTGGAGAACAGAGGGAACAAGACGTTTGAATTCAAGCCTTTGCCAAATTCGGTACAGGTTTCATCTATCAATGAAATTATAGTTTTGGACTACAACAATGACAAGAAAAACGATTTGATTTTGCTGGGCAACCTATACGCCTCTGAAGTGGAAACCCCTCGTAATGATGCCAGTTACGGCCATTTATTGGGGGGTAGGGGAGACGGTAATTTCGATGTAATCCCTCATGTAAAATCAGGACTATATGTGAGGGGAGATGTATGTGGAGCTTCTCTTATTTCAATTGGAAAGAAAAAACAAAAGGCGTTGCTAATTGCCAGGAACAATGACACTTTGATGGTTGTCAACCTTTAAAAAAGTGGTGAAGATTTAACCGGTTGGTTTTATCGAGTGAAGAAAAATTACCATCAAAAAACACATAATTTTCCAATTCAGTGCAATGCTACTTAAGTTTATGTGAGCTTTATTAAAGAGATTTAATATTGTAATGGTTTTATAAAAGAGCCCTTATAAATAAACTATTTATGATTTTTTAGAAAGTCTAATTTAAGGTGGGATTGATTTATTATTCTTTGAAATACTAATTCTTAAAAAACTTTATAACGATATTGTGCGACTGAATACCAGTATTATCGTCCACCTTGGATTTTTCAAAATGGAGGTTTTGTTGCAATTTTCTTGCAAGTACGTGAATTCATGAGCGTCAAAGATGTCTACTAAACATTCTAATCGGCGATTAAATCAAAACTTATTATCGTGAGTGTTTAGAAGCCAATTTCCGAGGCGAGTACCATTTGGTACCATTACGGGAACTTGAAATCTTGAGCCTCTCAGGGTCATGATTCCAATACCCCAAGGGCTTTCAACCAAGATACTTGATCGTCCAGCGCCTGTCATGTCTTGAAAATTTCGAAATTGGTTATCCGCCGTGTTGAGCAGCCATCCTCCAAAACGAGTGCCATTAGGCGCGAGCATTAAACTATTCAATCCCCGGGATGACAATGACAATACACCGATTCCCCAAGGACTGGTTATTAATAGTTCGTCACGACCATTTCCATTGAGGTCCGCTGCCGCCCATAGCCGATTATCAAAAGTGTTCAGGAGCCATCCTCCAAACCGAGTCCCATTAGGGGCCATCGTCACCACGTCGAAGGAATCGCCAGAGAGTTTGAGCATCCCGAGTCCCCATGGGCTAGAAATAATGATTTCATCCCGTCCATCGCCATCGAAGTCACCAACAGGCCCCAACAGGTTGTCAGTGGTATTAAGAAGCCAGTCTCCGAAACGCGTGCCGTTTGCCGCCATCATCAGTGGTTGAAAGTTGTATGTCCGACTCGGACCGGCCGTCAGTTTTAGCACTCCGATTCCCCACGGGCTGCGCACTAAAATTTCTTCTCTACGATCGCCATCGAAATCACCCACAGGACCAAACTCGTTATCGTTTGTGTTAAGTAGCCAGCCTCCAAAACGAGTTCCGTTCCTAGCAAGCATTAGTGCTCTATAGGTAGACCGAAATCTCTGAAGCACCCCTAATCCCCAAGGACTGGTTACAAGCAGCTCCGATTTGCGGGAGCCAATAAAATTTCCTTTTTGGGGAAAGCGGTTGTCAGCTGTGTTTAATAGCCACCCATTGAAACGCCTCCCATTGGGTGCCATGGCAATATGAGATATTGAACCCGACCGTACTTTCAAAGTCCCTATGCCCCATGGACTCGTAACGGGAATCTCGGCCAGTCGATCACCATCGTGGTCGGTATTGAGATTTCCATTTATAGAAATTGACTGAAGTCCCCGGATAACTGCTTTGAAAGCATTTAAGCGTCCGTATCCATAATCATCATTGTGCCCTGAAGGGCTATAATTGGCACCGCCAATCTTGTCACAGGTATCACGCAAAATCTTCCGCACCTTCTGGGCGGTGAGATTAGGATTGATTCCTAAAACAAGGGCACCAATTCCGGCAGCTAGCGGTGCTGCAAAACTAGTTCCTGTATCGGTCCGTGTACCTCCTCCGGAAGCGGTGCTGACCACATTCACTCCGGGTGCAAGAAAATCCAGTTCCGGACCACGTGCGGAGTTATCCTCACGATCATTACGAGCGGACCTGCCAACAGCGATCACGTTCGGATGGGACACTACCTGATCAAGTGAAATATCAACGTTGCGACCGTTACTGCTCGCCCAAAAGATTGGTGTTCCCCTTCCTCGACGGCCTTGGCGTGTGGCATATAATATTGCATTTTGAAGCACGGAAGTAAGAGCCCAATTAGCACCATTGGGACCAAGACTCGATACAATCACATCCGCACCAGAATTAGCACTTGCACCTGTAATTTCTAGTCGGGGATTTGCCGCATAAGCAACTGCGCGCGCAAGCGTTGCCTGAGTTCCAACTTGATCTCCAATTGTGGCGAGTAGCATTAGTTGGCATTCAGGAGCGGACCCGGAACCATCTCTTCCATTATTTTGACGTGCCCCAACCATTCCGGCACAGAATGTACCATGATTACTATCTGGAAAGCTTGTTAGCGTCTGACGGAATGCGCCCGCTCTATTGAAGAATCCAGATTCATTAACAATTCCAGCCCTTAGGTCCTGGTGTGTAACATCGAAGCCATTGTCTATTACAGCAACGCGCACACCCTGTCCCCGAGTGAAGTCCCAGGCCCGTTCGGCGGCAATGTCAGCTCCAACGACTCCTCCGTTGCCCCCAGGGTTGTTAAGGTGCCACTGCTGACCGTAAGTCGGATCTGTGGGTCTTAATCTTTGGCCGATGAATTCAATAAACTCCGGTTCCGCTGCCACAGCAACATTGCTTTCTTGCAAGTCGTTTGCAACTTTCAGCACATTCTCAGCCGGATCTACCTCGACCTGAAACTGGTTCCTAGCAAAGGCCAAGGCCCGTATAATCTTAAGGTTACGTTTTTTGAGTTCTCGACGAGCCGCTTTATCGGATAATTCGGGTGACAACTGTACGATTAGGTTTGAGCTCCCTATTAAGATGTGACCATCTTCTTTCTGATAGACCTGTCCCACGGCCTGAACTCCCGAAGGTCCGTCATCTCTTGACCTGACAGATGCGCTAAAGTCCCTAGTTGGTTGTACAAAGACCCAATTGGCAGATTTAAGGGCTTCCAACTCCTCGGTAGGGGCATCAGCAGTAAAGGCCGTCCCGCGTTCCGCTTCTATCAATTGTCCAAATGCTTGGGCCCCAGCGTTATCTCGTGTAACCGAATCAACTTGAACAGCCATTACTCCTTCAACTTCATACACTGGGATTTTTTGACCCCTTTGGTAATAATACTTTTCCATGATAAATTAATTTTTGAGTTTAAATCATAAAATTCAAATGACAATTTTCAAAACAGGCGAGCCATGTGGCAAGGCCCTCTCCAGTTTGGGTTTCATCAGTATTCAGTTTAACGCTCTGGGCATGGTCAAGACTTATTGTCATAAGACTGATAAGAGTGATTATTCTTATACGAACCTTCATAGCGTTTTGGTTTAAAAATAAACCGTAAGGGGTATTCTTAAGCCTAGAATTAAAGATACCTAAATAAGAAAATTGAAAGAGTATTTTTGTGCTGTCGGTATGATATTCTGTATCATCTGTAAGAATATAATTATATATAGTAGTTCGATTAAACCAAACTGGGATAATTAAATGGCCGTTTTTTTGAACTATCTCCCGGACACAGTTAATAAGTGCTAACAAGTTCATTTTTCCGGTATAATCCCTTAGTTTATTTTTGGAGGTATAATTATACTCAATATGCTATTTGGATATGTAAGGGTGAGCACGAAAACCCAAAATCCCAATTTACAGATCGATGCACTTTTGAAAGAGGGTGTTTCAGAGAAGAATATCTATCGGGATGTCTCTTCCGGGGCCAAGGCCGAGCGCCACGATTTGGACTTGATGATAAGCAGGCTTCGTGATGGTGATACGGTTCTTGTCTGGAAACTTGATAGGATAGCCCGAAGTATATCGCACCTTTTAAAATTGGTAGAGCAGTTCGAGAAGATAGGGGTGAAATTCCGTAGCATCAACGACCCGTTTGTCGATACGACTTCGGCCCATGGCAAATTCGTTATAACGCTTTTCGGTGCCGTGGCACAACTGGAGCGTGACATCATTATCGAGAGGACTACGGCAGGCCTCAAGAGCGCAAGAAGGAGAGGCATACAGTTGGGCCGAAAAAAAGGTCTTGGCAAAGAAGCAAAACAAAAAGCTATATTGGCGGCATCCTATTATAAACAGAACAACCTCCCGATTTCGGATATTATGAAATTGGTCGGTATCAAATCCAAACCTACACTTTATAAGTATTTGGCTATAGAGGGGAGAAGAAATTGTAAGGAGTGCGGTGTTGTTTTTTGGGATAAGGACCAGGATTTGGATAGTGCCCTTTGCCCGAAACATTCGAAAGTAGGAGATTCAAAATCGGAGGGATTACAATAGATAATTCCACCATTTTTAGATTAAATTTAAAATCCGAGACACCGTCTCGGATTTCATAGAACTGATTATATTACATTTTAAATGCAAAAAGAGATCACTGATATTTTATTTCGAGACGTCACAAAAATTATCGAGCAAGGCAAGCACAGGGTTACGGCGCAGATAAATAGCACTTTGACACTTGTCTATTGGCAAGTCGGGTTCAGAATCAATACGGCCGTTCTCGTCAATGAGCGCGCTGAATATTCAAAGGAGATTGTGTCGCAGCTTGCGACACAATTGGCGTCCCGGTTCGGTAAAAGTTTCGAGCAGAGAAATTTGAGAAGGATGATGCAATTTTCAGATTGTGTCGCAAGCTGCGACACAATTGAGCTGGTCACATTTTATAGAATTGTTGCCTTTGAAAAAGGAAGAGGCCAGATTGTATTATGCGAAAATGGCCGGGGAAGAGTCTTGGGGAAGAAATGAACTGAGACATCAAATAGAGCGAAAGGCTTTCGAAAGGAAAGAAATTGCGGAAATGCAACTGTCGGACCCTTTAACGGATATACCTCCCAATTTTAAAGACCCATACTTTTTGGATTTTCTGGGCCTCAAGGAAGGCTATGTAGAAAATGACCTGGAAGGCGCTATACTCAAAGAACTTGAATTGTTCATTCTAGAACTTGGAAAAGGCTTCGCCTTCGTAGAACGCCAAAAAAGAATGATTCTTGACGGTGACGATTTCTATTTGGACCTATTGTTTTTCCATAGGAAGCTAAAGCGTTTGGTAGCGATAGAATTGAAATTGGGCAAGTTCAAACCATCCCATAAAGGTCAAATGGAGCTTTATCTGAAATGGCTCGATAGATATGAAAAACAGGATGGTGAAGGTGCACCGATCGGACTGATACTATGTGCGGAGAAAAGTAATGAACAGGTTGAGCTTTTGGAAATGGGCAAGGATGGAATAATGGTCGCGGAATATTGGACAGAGCTTCCTGCTAAAGAAAAACTAGAAGAAAAACTTCATAATGCTTTAGTCGAAGCAAAAGAACGTTTGGCCAGAAAAAAGCTGCTTTAGTATAAATGTAATACGTGTGACATTGTCTCACATATTTAAAGCTTAAAAAAAGGAAGTTTTAAACAAAATTATCGAATGTCCAAACACTGTCTGGACAAATAACATGATCTAATGTGAACAAGCTACTGAACCTGGGGAGAGTTCAGAAAAACGAATGAATAGTTGGTTTTAGGAAAACTGAATAAGATATCTACTTATGGAATAATCTCTATACCTAACTAGTAACATTTTACAGATGAAGCTCAAATTATTATCAGCAATTTTAATGATCTGTTTTCTACAGGAGATGGCGGGACAGAATTCATGTGATGAATTAATGGCTAAGGTCCAGACGGAAGATTACGGAACCATTTATTCTAGTTTTAATAGTGATGCTATTACTCAGGTCACTTTCCATGAATTTTCCGATAGTTCCTATAACACCTACTATTTTGCTATAGTGCAATTCACAAGTTCTTATCAAGAATATATTTATCAAGTAGACTCGGACACCGAATTTAATTATTCTTTAGATTATTATTCCAGTGCTGGCAAAGCATTTTGGAAGCATATAAATCCATTCAAGGATGTTCTAGGTTGTGCTCCCAATATCAATTGAACAAATTTTTAAAAGCAATATATTCATATGAAAAGCACCATACTATTTTTCACTCTTTTCACTCTTTACAATGTCAGCTTATTTGCTCAAACATTTGAAACCAGGTTTGTAAGGGGCGGAAACTCTAAATTTTGTGGAGAAGAAACTTACCATTTTGAATTTTTAGATAGAATATTTGAGAAAGTTGATAGTTACGATAAAAGTAAAGTATATGGTCCTTCCAGAAAGGTGCAATCTAATTATAATGATAATGGATACTATTATGAAGTCCGGTCACCAAAGTTTATTTTAGAAGAACAGGGAATCGATGAATATAGGAGATATTATCATTACTCGCATAAAATAGTTTTTGACAAAAGAGGAGGAAATGTTTTATATGTTTATGAAGTTGACATGGATAATGATAAGGATGGAAAGTTTTTTTTCACGAAAGGGGGTTATGAATTGTTTTGCAAACCTTAAAAATTACTGAAAGCAAAGACTACATTAAAAAGTCTTAGTTTAGTTCTCTGAAGTCTAAGAAAACGATAGTAAGTGTATTTGTAAAGATGACTTTCAAAAGGTGTAATTAGACATGAAATACTGGGAGATTTTACTGAAAGAGCAAAGAGAAAGGGGGAATTCAGGTCTATCTATTCCTTTTCTAATTGGCAGTCAAGGTTATCTCCCTTTTGATGGGGCCAAAAAGCAAACCATATCAGAACTCATAACTAACATCTCTCAAAGCAATTCATTTGAGACATGTTTAAGGTATTGTATGGGTGCGCAAACGCTGTTACTCGAAATAAGAAAACCTAAGAATGCAGTGTATTTCCCAAAATACAATGGTGTAGAACAACAAAATCTATCAGTAGCAATATCCTTTGACAATCTAGGAGATTCAGTAGAAAAAATAATAAAGGAACTCAAAAGCCGCTTTCAAGAACCAATTGACAGAGAACTTTTTTCAGCCGAACCAAATGCTAATGAAAGAACAGTTGTATGGAAAGAATTTACAGTAGATGAGGATATTCCTTTTATTAAAAACTCTTTTGAAAAATTGAAAAACAACAGCTAATAAAGTTCAAATAAACGATTGTTAAAGTTCTCGTATATAAAAAATATAATACGTAAATTTACGTTATAGTAAAGGTATTTTTACCTAAAATGAAATATTATGACCTTGACTGCATTAATGGACAACATTCCTTTCACAGCAGATCCTGCATGGGTAATCGGTTATCTCGATGATGGAGAGTTCGATAAACAACACGTAAGTGCCCTCAAGAAGATATCAGGGGTCAACAATAATGTGCTGTCCGAAATCCTCGGGGTGACCCCAAAGACTTTTAATTCCTATTCAAAGGATGTATCAAAAATTAAAATCGATACCAAAGAGCATATTCTATTGTTGCTCTCCTTGATGAAGAAAGGTAGCGAGGTGTTCGACGGCCAAGAGGAGTTCAACGCATGGCTCCGATCCCCCAATGTGTTTTTTGACAACAGGGAACCGGTAGCGTTCTTAAATACCATTAGTGGCATTAAGTTTATAGATAGTCGGCTGATCGCTATGGAATATGGTGATAACGTTTAATGGAAGTCTACAGGATAACCGCAGCTAAGTATGGCAAAAAGTTAAGTGCTTCGGGAGCCCCCAATAGATGGAACGGAGAGAATCAATACGTTATATACGCCGCAGAATCCAGGGCATTGGCAGCCCTTGAAATGGTAGCGCACCGATCCTCTAAAATGAGGAAGGACAATTTTAAGATATTAGCAATAAGCCTCCCCGATTCAAGGAAATATTTTGAGGAAATGCCCCTCGATGAATTACCTTTAAACTGGAAAACCATGAAGGCATATAACCAACTACAAAGATTGGGAGAGGAGTGGTACCGCTCAAAACGAAAACTTGTTCTAAGAGTTCCCTCTGTACTTGTCGATGGGGAATACAACTACGTTATCAATACAAATCATCCTGATTTTGAAAAACATGTAACCCTGGAAACCGTCAATGATTTTGAATGGGACAACAGACTGCTTTAAATATATAATCGGTAAACCTTAAGGCCAGTTCAAAAACTTTACAGAACGCCTTATGTAAACAATTAAATGTCTTGTCCAAATTTTAGTGTTTCCTGTAAAGTTCAAATAAAGGATTATTTTATAGCATCTTTCCCTTAATTAAGGATTATTTTTGTTACTAAAATTAGGCCTAAATATCAAAAGTAAAATAGTTCTATATTTCTGGCCGAGTTTCGTTCGAAGAATCCCAAACGCTTTGGTTATCTGTGATTCCACAGTTTTAATGGAGATATTTAGATGTTCAGATATTTCCTTATTGGTAAGGCCCTCGCTTTTGCTAAGGGTAAATATCCGATGACATTGCGGAGGCAGTTTCTCAATTTCATTGGTAACAATAGCAATAATTCTTTTAAGGGAATTCTCGTCAGTTTCCTCCACAACTTCACTCAAAGACTCATAGTATTTCAACTGAAGGTACATCATGGCCTGATCTTTCTTATAAGTATTTATGAATTCGTTGTAAACGGATTTATATAAAAAACTCTGCATAGAATATTTTGGATTCAGTTTCTTTCTGAACTGCCAAGTTTTTAAAAACACATTCTGAACAATGTCTTGTGCCAAAGCATAATCATTGACCAAAGTAAAAGCATAGGCATGTAACCTTCGGTAGAAATGATTCAATAAGAACATATAGGCCTTCTCCTCCCCTTTTCTCAGTTTTTCGATTAGAAATGTATTGTCCTTAAAATTCATCGATAATTTTCAATTGCGTAACACTTAGACCAAATATTTGTCAATATAAAAAAAATACAATCAAAAAGTAAGGGTATTCTAAATCTGCCTTGTAATACTAATAAAAAGAAACTCCAAAAATGCCTCCATCGAAAATAGAGAAACTTCTCATAAAATATGTATCACAGTCGGCTACATCACAAGATTTGGAGAGTTTGGAGCTCTGGTTAAAGGATTCTCCAAATCTTTCTTTACTAAAAGAATACATTAAAACACAGTTTGCAATTCAGATGAGCATGAACGATCCAGATTCCGACGAGATTAGAGAGCGCCTTCTAAAAGAGATGCGAAAGGATAAAAATGTTTTTCAGAAACGAAGGTTTCGGTCAGTATTAAAATATGCGGCGATAGCAGTTTTTTTTGTGAGCCTTGGTTACTATTTTAAAAATAACTCATTTGCGGAAAAAAATATAGAGCCAATCGTACCTAAAGAAGATTTAATAACGCTGCAACTTGAAAATGGGGACATAGAAGTACTTGCCGAAAATGGTACTTCTCAAATACTGAACTCCAAGGGTAAAATCGTAGGGAAACAAAGTGGAAATAGCTTGAAATATAATGGGAACAAGTCCATAAAGCAACTGGTCCATAATACCATTACCGTTCCTTACGGGAAGAGATTTGATATCATCCTATCGGATAGCACCCAAATTTATTTAAATTCTGGTAGTAAACTCAAATATCCTGTTCAGTTTTTGAAAGGCAGACAAAGACAGGTCTTTTTGGAGGGCGAGGCATTTTTTGAAGTCGCTCACGATAGCGAACATCCTTTTCTTGTCAATACCCAGGAATTAGGAATAGAGGTATTGGGAACACGCTTTAACGTTTCAAATTATGATGAAGACCAAGATACTGATGTAGTTTTGGTGAATGGTTCCTTGCAGCTAGGGGCATTGGAGAATTTGGACAGTGATAACAGGGTGCTCTTAAAACCCGGTTACAAAGCCTCTTTTAATAAATCGGAAAAAAATTTTTCTGCCGAAGTCGTAAACACCTCCGTCTATACGTCTTGGGTAAAGGGGCAAATAGTTTTTAGAAACTCTCCCTTTGAAAACATAATTCAAAAACTTGAAAGGCATTACAACGTAATTATCATCAACAATAACGAAGTCTTATCATATGAAACGTTCAACGCAACAATAGATGTCGAAACGGAAGGCATAGAACAGGTCTTGGATTATTTCAATAGAATTTATGAAATAGAGTATGAAATTTTCAACAATAAAATAATCATAAACTAACTAACAACCGCTTATGGATTGACTCAGCAATTACAAATTTGAAACTCACTTTTTATAGAGTATTGCCTCGAAAGTAGGGCAAGGAAACAAAAAATCGGAAAATGCTGACACATTTCCCGATCGTAAGAAGTGATTATACAAAAACGAATAATCACCAGAAACATTTAAAATTATGGAAAAACCATGGAAATTGGGGTATGCTCCGTCCTGGAAACTCAAATTCGACCTTAAAATGAAGTTATCCCTTCTCTTTTTAATATCAATGGGCTTTGTTATGCAGGCCAATTCGGGATATTCACAGAATACAAAGATTTCATTGAAGATGAACAAAGTCACGGTTGCGAAAGTCATTGATGAAATCGAATCAAAAACAGAATTCAAGTTTATTTTCAATACAAAGACTGTCAACTTAAATCGAATAGTTTCGATCAATGTTAAAAAAAAAGGTATTCGAAAGGTTCTAGATATGCTATTTGACGAAATCGATATATCTTTTGAGGTTTACGACCGAAAAGTGCTCCTCAAAAAACCTATTGAAAAATCCGATCAAAATCAAATTTTAGAAACTCTAAAAAAAACACAGCAGACCAGCGTTTCAGGTACTGTTGTGGATGGTAATGATACTCCGTTGCCCGGTGCCAGCATAATTGAAAAGGGAACCACAAACGGGGTACAAACAGATTTTGATGGTCAGTTCACTATAAATATCTCGGAAGAAAACACAATACTGATAGTGTCCTACATTGGGTTTGCGACAAAGGAAGTAGCAGTGAACGGGCAGGCCAACTTGAATATTTCATTAGTAGAAAGTGCCGCTGGGTTGGACGAGGTCGTAATTATAGGTTATGGTACGCAACGGAAAAGTGATGTTACCGGAGCAGTGTCGTCAATATCGGGTTCTGAACTCGCCGAGACGGCTTCTTCAAATATAATTAGCCAAGCTCAAGGTAGATTGGCAGGTGTAGATATCGTAAACAATAATGGATCCCCAGGCGCTGCTTCAACTATTACGATTCGGGGCAACAGATCTATCAATGCGGGAAACCAACCGCTTTTTGTTATTGATGGAGTTCCGACTACCCAAGGAATTGATGACTTTAACCCTGGTGATATTGAGTCACTTGAAGTGTTAAAAGATGCTAGTGCGGTTGCAATCTACGGGTCCAGAGGTGCCAATGGGGTTATACTGATTACAACAAAACGGGGAAAAAAAGGGAAAGCCAGTATCGGGGTCAGCACCTATTACGGTCCGAAAAGAGCCGTTGAAAACATTAATACCATGAATGCCCGACAATTTATGGAATATAATAGGGTGGCCAGAGGACTAGCTAAAGATGATAGTAGTGGAGACGTTCAAGCTTTAGGGCAGGGTCTTGTGGATAATTTTCAAAGTGGATTCGACACCGATTGGCTAAATCTTGTATTACAGTCCGGTTCACAGCAAGAACATCAGTTGTCCGTAAGTGGTGGGTCGGACAATGTCAATTATTATGTGTCCGGTGGCTATTATAATGAAGAGGGCATGTTAAAAAATTCTGATTTCGATAGATTGGCGTTAAGGGTCAATCTTGATGCGAAGATCAGTGAAAGGGCTAAAATCGGTATTAGTCTCAGTACTTCACAAAGTGAAAGGAATATAGCCTCTGCGAGACCCTTTCAAGGTTCTTTGCAATACCTTCCTATAGTAGAACCATTTGATTCGAACGGAGACATTATCGCATTTCCGAACCCCAGTGAGGGATTTCTAACTTCTCCCTTGCTAGACTACGCCCCAAATCAGTACGCTAACGAAACCCGAAGTTTTCGATTCTTCTCAAATCTTTTTGCTACATATGATATTACGAACAACCTCTCCTATCGATTGAATATTGGTTCCGATCTAACCTCTGAGCGAAGAGGAACGTTTAATGGTGATCTCAATGGTAGCGCAACAAGGGGAACGCTTGATAATTTGAGGGAAACATCCGCAACAATAGAAAATATAATCACTTTTGACCAAAATTTCGATAAACATTATTTCAATATTGTAGGGCTCCTTAGTTATCAAACGAACAGGGCTGAAACTAGTCGCATAGTGGCCGAGGACATACCTATACCAAAATCGCTATTCTATGATCTGGATAGCGCTGAGAGATTGATTGAAATTGGAAGCGATCTTAGTGATTGGTCCCTACTTTCATATATGGCTAGAATAAACTATCGCTTTAATGATAAATACTTATTAACGGCTTCGGCCAGAGCAGATGGTTCTTCAAGGTTGGCTGAAGGAAATAAATGGGCACTTTTTCCTGCTGTTTCTGCGGGTTGGATAATATCCAAAGAAAGCTTTTTGGAAAACTCAATAATTTCATTTTTGAAACTAAGAGTCGGATATGGTGAAGTTGGGAATACTGCGATTGACCCTTTTCAAACTTTTGGTGGTCTGGGTAGATCAACTTACGCATTTGGAAATGAGGGGGCTTTCGGTTTTGCCCAAAGTGAAATAGCCAATCCAGAATTAGGTTGGGAAATATCCAAAACAATTAATTTCGGTTTAGACTTCGGATTATGGAAGAATAGGGTCTCAGGTACATTGGAGATATATGATACCAAAACCGAAGATTTATTGCTCAATCGTCAGATTCCGACCACATCCGGATTTAGTAATGTCTTGACAAATGTGGGTGCCACTAGTAACAAGGGATGGGAACTTACATTATCTACCAATTTAATCAACACAGAAAAATTTAAATGGGATGTTGATATAAATGTTTCGTCGAATAAGGAGGAAATCACTTCTTTGTTCAATGGAGCGGTGGACGATGTTGGCAACAATTGGTTTATCGGGAATCCGATAAATGTTTTCTATGATTTCCAATTTGATGGTATATTGCAAACGCCGGACATAGTATACCACCCTGGCCGGGTTAAAGTGAACCACCCTGGCCGGGCCAAAGTGAGC
>ENA-ORXM01002572-ORXM01002572.1-marine-metagenome-genome-assembly--contig:-NODE-2572-length-20560-cov-5.936142_pt1 | contig 20560 bp, 12 predicted proteins | sample MGYA00237867_ERZ511480 | MGnify/ENA primary metagenome ERZ511480 (study PRJEB26309, sample SAMN06266103) | marine metagenome | isolation source: Algal blade | place: United Kingdom:Sidmouth, United...
TACCCCGTTTTTAGCGAAAAATTTAGAAAATGGAGTAATCCAAACCCTTAAATTTCGATTATCTCCTTATGGTTGTAAAGGTTACTCTTCTTGTGAATATCCCAAACTTAAACTATAGAATTATCGTATGCGATTTTTATAAGTCCTGCGATATTGCTGACGTTCAATTTACGCATGATATTTTTTCGATGCACACTTACCGTCTGATCAGAGATAAATAACTCCTGAGCAATTTCCTTATTACTAAAAGCTTGAGAAATCAATTTTAAGATTTCTATTTCTCGCTTGGTGAGATTGTATTTTTGAATAAATTTATCTTCAAACTTGCTCTTCTCTTTATCTGCCATAAAAGTAGTCCCATTAGCACGAGCACCTACTAGCTGCACACCTACACCAATATAAGTTTTACCTTTTAACACTTCATCTATAGCGTTGATTAACTCGTATGGATCAGAATTTTTCAGAATATATCCATCAACACCAGCTTTGAAAGCAGACTTCACAAGCTTAGCCTCATCATACATGGTGAGTGCCAATATTTTCATGTCGCCGTAGCTATCTCTTATGGTAGCTAATACATCTAGTCCATCAGCCTCTGGCATATTGAGATCAAGCAATAATAAATCAGGGTAAGTTCTTTTCAGAATAGGGAGTAAATCTCTACCATTTTCTGCTTCACCGATAATTTGAAATTCAAATTTATCATTTCTTCTGAGAATGTTTTTTAGACCTTCTGTAAAAAGCTGGTGGTCATCTGCTATTACGGTTCTTATCACGTGTGTGGTGTTTATGGTAAAATTTATTCAAATACGACTTCATTTTTGAAATCATATACATGCATACATGCAAACCAAGTGCCACAGGTATTTAATGCTGACTGAATAAAAGTCACACATAACCTAGGCATCGAGATGCAATTAATAAAACCATGAAACTTGCTAGCTGAAAATCTTGTACGTGGGATAACGCCAAGACAGAGGTTCACCCTCCACAGGTAATCGGTTTGATATGTTCATGATTTTTATAAAGGACTATATTTCTATAATCTAGTCCAAATTAGGATTAATATTCCAGACATGAAAGAATACCGCCATGCAATTTATACCATAAAAGGTATAGAATAAGAGTCTACATATAATAAATTATTGTATATAAATAATTCTTTACTTGTAATAAACTTTAGCTCAGCGATTTTTAAAATTTAATTTTTTTTAACTAAGATTTTTATATTGTATAATACTGAATTTTTCTTTTTTCACTTTTATTCTTACAAATAAAAAGCAGCATTTTTTACAATAAATTTACGCGAATTTGCCATTTGTCAACATCGATATACCACAAAGTAGGTAGTCGCTTCTCTATTCATGCTGGCGTTGAATGACAAATTTTATTGCTGGAGAATCTATCCACGATTAAGCGCCAATATCTACGGCAACAAATTATAATTTTATAGCAAGTTTCATACCTTGCTCTATTGCATACTTAGCATCTAATTCTTTGGCCTCGTGCGCGCCACCTATTATATGCACATTTTGCCCAGTTGATTGAAGCGTCTCATACAGTTTACGTACAGGAACTTGTCCTGCACAGATTACGATGGTATCTACCTCCAGTATTTGATCCTCCCCTTCCCGGCTGATATGCAAACCTTGATCATCTATCTTTTTATAGGTCACTTTGTTTATAAGGCTAACTTCTTTTTTCTTCATGCTGAGTCTGTGTATCCAGCCTGTCGTCTTACCGAGACCGGCACCCATTTTACCCTTAGAGCGCTGAAGCATATAGATATTACGCTGTGGCGGTTCATTCTGTTCAGGTACCAATCCTCCCGCTGTGCTTAGCGTCTGATCTATTCCCCACTCCTTGCTAAAGTGCTCGACTGTAGGCAACGATTCTGTAGTTAGATATTCCGCCACATCAAATCCTATCCCCCCTGCTCCTATTAGGGCTACCGACTTTCCAACAGGTTTTTTATCCTTCAGTACATCAACGTAGCTCAGTACTTTTGGATGATCTATTCCATCTATCTTCAATTTCCTCGGCGCTACTCCCGTTGCCAAAACGATTTCATCATAGCCTGCAGCTTCTAAGTACTTTGCATCCACTGGAGTGCTAAGCTTTACATTTACTTTGTTTTCCCTTAGTTGATAATTGAAATATCTAATCGTCTCGTGAAATTCTTCTTTTCCAGGAATCTCTTTTGCCATGTTGAACTGTCCACCGATTTCCGTATTTGCCTCATAGAGGGTCACCACATGCCCACGTTGACCAGCATATATGGCACAAGCAATACCCGCAGGGCCAGCCCCGACGATCGCTATATTCTTCTTTATCGTAGCAGGCGACATTTCATATTCCGTTTCATGGCATGCCATCGGATTCACTAGACAGCTTGCAATTTTTCTTTCGAAAGCATGATCTAGACATGCTTGATTACAAGCGATACATGTATTTATCGCCATCGGTTTACCCTGCATAGCTTTCAACACAAAGTCTGGATCTGCCAACAGCGGACGCGCCATCGAAACCATATTAGCATGTCCATTTGCCAATATATTTTCTCCTATTTCTGGCGTATTTATTCTATTGGTAGTGATCAGCGGAATATTTACTTTCCCCATTAAGCGCTTGGTTACCCAACTAAATCCTCCCCTCGGTACCATCGTCGCTATAGTAGGCACTCGTGCTTCATGCCAGCCAATGCCAGTATTTATAATCGTTGCGCCGGCAGCCTCTATGGCTTTAGCCAATTGTACTACCTCCTCCCATGTGCTTCCATCCTCTACCAAATCCAACATAGATAAGCGATAGATAATAATAAACTCCTTTCCTACTGCCTCACGTATAGCTTTCACAATTTCTAGTGGAAACCGAATTCTGTTCTCATAACTACCACCCCATTCATCATCTCGCTTGTTCGTCTTCGTGACTATGAACTGATTTATCAAGTAGCCCTCCGAGCCCATTATCTCCACGCCATCATAACCAGCCTCCTTACTCAGCGCTGCACATTTAGCAAAATCTGCGATTGTATTATTTATTCCTTTTTGCGTCAACTTCCACGGCTTGAAGGGATTTATCACTGACTTTATTGATGATGGTGCCACCGTGAATGGATGATAACCATACCGCCCACTATGCAAAATTTGCATACATATTTTACCTTCTTCCGCGTGTACTGCTTCCGTTATTAGGCGATGCTTTTTTACCTCTCGCTGCGAGGAAAGCTTGGCAGCAAATGGACCAACCCAGCCTGCCTTGTTTGGGGAAATACCTCCAGTCACTATCAGGCCTACTCCCCCTTTCGCACGCAGCGCAAAGTATTTAGCCAGACGCTCGAAGCCACCCTTTTCCTCTTCAAGCCCCGTATGCATGGAACCCATCAGCACCCTATTCTTAAGCGTAGTAAATCCTAAATCTAATGGTGACAATAAGTTTGGGTATTGATGTGACATATAAATCTATTTATTTATTATGGTCTAAAGCTAGTAAATATTTTGGGGATATGCCGTATCCAGAAAAAGGATCGGCAACGAGTCATCCGCTATATCCGATCCCGAGAAAAATTCGGCATCGGATGCCGCTTCTACCTCTTATCTCTACGCGCTCCGCTTATCGAGCTCCACCTGATCGGTTACGCGACGGCAACCATACTATCAAAAGGCAGAGATCGGTTTATCTCTATTCAAACCATTTTTACTGATCCTATTTAATAAATATACTTGCATAATTTTTGCAATCTCTACAATCATCATCGACTACTTTGAAAGAATAATTTCTAAAAATTTCTTGTTAAAGTGTGTAGCGTATTTTCTAAGTTTTTTATTGGACATAAAAATTTTTATGTACTTACGCTATGCATGAGGCTATTACGAAAAATTTTTTTTGAAAATGAATTACTTGTAAGTATTTGTGAATCAAAGGATTCAAACCTTGTAATTTTAAAGCTGCTCTTGCTCACATTCATATAACTGTTCTGATTTGCAAAAACCACAGTCAGCTAGTACGTTCAACTCTTTTTTGCCTAGATTCGTTTGTGCTTGCTTAGCCATTCCTGCCAAGGTGTTTGTGTCTGGCTTATTGGTAACCTCGATAGCTACAATTAATTTGCTTTGTCCAGTTGTAGCTACTTGACCATTATATCCAACTATTGAACCTTCTCTTAACCTTGCTATTCGTCGGCTGTCAGGATCACTAAGTGATATTTACTCATCATCACTTGCTTCAAGTCGCTTCAATATATCTTTATCCTTAGCTAAGTTACCTTTAAGCTTCTTTAGCTTTTCCAACTTTTCTATCTCATCAGGATTTGTAAACTGGTCTTTTTTAAAACCTTTATCATCAGCTTGTTTGACTCCATTCTCATTGTCGAACTTATCAGCTTGATCTAGTTCGCTTAAGTATTGCTCAATTTGCTTCTCTGCTCTGGCTATAAGTTGATCGAGTTTCTTTTTATTAAAATTTTGCAACTTTGAATTCTGACCATGTAGCCTAGTGCCGTCAACGCCAATCGTTTCCTCTTCGGTAAAAACACCTTTTTTACGTAAAAAGAACATCAAATAATCAAAAATTTGCTGGAAGCCTTCTGTATTTAATCTGCGAAATTCAGATATCGTCTTGTACGATGGGCTTATTTCATTGACTAACCATTTTATCTCAAGGTTTACTTTACAAGCCTTTTCCAAAAGGCGGCTAGATCTTATATTATTGTAATAACCGTATATGTAAAGCTTGACAAGGCTGCTAGTCGAATATGAGTTTCTACCCATAGACTTAGATTCTCTTATCGTAAATCCTAAAGCCTCTAAATCCATTGAATCAACAAACGCATCATAAAAACGAATTTCATTATCTTCAGCTATAACCTCTTCAAGGCAAAACATCCTATATTGATTCCGAACCGTTCCTTTTATCTCTCCCATAGTATTAAAATTAACCTATGTCAAAATACAAAATATTTAGAGATATCAATCGGATCAAGGCTAATAATGATGGCTCGAAATTATACTTTCGTAACAGCCTCGCGTGAAGGATAGTAAGCAGCCGCCCTTCTTAGGGGGGAGTCCGCGTCTAGCTAGGTGAGCAAGCCTAGGACCAAAACGAAGTGGAGTGCTGAATAGCCTGACCCAAGCGACGCCTTTTCGGCGGAGAGAGGGACACGCCCAAAGAAAAAAAAACCGTAACTCAAATAAAATTCAAGTTACGATCTGTAAATATGTCTATCTCTAAATAAACCTTATTGGATGTAGATCGACTTACCATACTTAGTGTCGTTGATAGCAAGGATCTGAAATAAATATGTTTCTATATTAGTTAATGATTTTGCAGAAATACGCAATTGAATAATTTCATTGTTCCGTGGCGCAACATCGGGGGTAGATAAATATAAACTATAGAATAGATAGTGGCTAAACCGCTGAAAGATAGTAGGCTGATCTGAAAGAGTATAGTAATTAGTATAGCTATACGTTGTACTGGCTAAATAACAACTACCGACACAGAGTAACAGAAGTAGAAATCTACGCATTTTGGTTATATATTCATTGATCAGTTTAGAAGAATGCTAAATGCAAAAATCTAAATCTATCGAGTAGAAATAATAATGCGGTAGATGGGAAAAATATTGGGCTTTTTGTTGTTAATAGAAGCGAACATACGAAAAAACGCTTATAAATTCATCAAGAAAACACTAAAAAGGTTACGTACAAAAAACTAACCCCCTGCTAAGACGAGATCATCGAATAAGCAGGGGGTGAAAAATAAATTTTAATATAAAAATTCGGCTAAGAAGAGCCGAACTTCTGAAGCTTGTACTTGGCTTTAAGCACCTCGAATCTTCTATCGACAGATGCTTTGGTAAACTGCTTACGTGAACGTAGCTCTTTATTAATACCAATGTTCTGGTGCTTCCTCTTGTATCTCTTGAGTGCACGGTCGATAGATTCGCCTTCTTTTACTTCAATTATAATCATGTATAAGTCTTTTGAAAAATTTTATTATGCTTCTGCGTTACTAGGAGCGCTGGATTCTTGCCATTTTTTGCCATCCCAGCATCCCAACCATGTTACGTCCTTACCATTTTGTTTGTAAGCACTAAAAGCCATGACTGCTTCGTTTTTCTTTACTCTTTTTATAGTAATATTCTGCTGTCCGTTTCTAACGTTAAAGTAATATACTCCTTTAGCGTACTTGAAGTTCTTATTCCTCATTCTCCTATTTTATTTATTTATTAAAAATATAATACACACCAACCAAAACGATTGTTCTCAAAAGAACATATACTAGGCGTAATATATTTTGTAGATAAGTCTGAATATCAAAGATTTAAGACAATTTTACTCAGAAAGATGTTTCAATTATTGGACACATTTGTTTTTACGAAAAGCCGATAGGAACACTTTTGAAACTAACGTTATAAACTACTTTTCTAAAATGGATTGCAAATATACGATTTTTTTGGTAAAAAATGCCAATTTTTCAACTAATAAACATACAAATTAGCATCTTAGCAGCCGACACATTTGGATAATATCTCAACAAATAAGCTTCAAAGTATAGTAATCCTAATTTTGACGACGTTAAAGCCTTAGGTATACCAATCATAAAGAGAAATTTATCGAAATACAGGTTCAATTTGTACTCTACCTCTAGGCAGTCAATCTTAAGATCTTGTTGGCTTGTAGCATTTGCTGCAATGCTAATACAAAGTCATGCCCAAGAGGTAGACAGTTTCGTAGATACATGCTATATAAATACGACTAACTTTTTTGTTATCAAGGATAATATAATAGTTCCAAATAGTATTGTGATTCGCGAATCCCTGACTGGTAAGCATATAAGCTTTAATCTTGCAGGAGATACTCTCCTGCTAGACTCCGTATTGGCCAATGGGGACATAGTATGTATTCAGCTAAGAACCATTTCAGCACCTTTGTTTAAAAAACAACAGCTATTAGATACTGCTGTGATTGCCAAGAGTCCAAATCAATTTTACTATCAAGAATCTATCTCGGATGATAAAAGTAGTGGGTTTAATAGTGGCAATGGCTTGAACTATTCAGGCAGTTTTGCTAGGGGCTTCAGCATTGGCAATCGACAAGATTTGGTCTTAAGTTCTGATTTGGACCTTCAGTTGAATGGAAAAATTGGCGATGAAATAGATATTCTTGCTGCTATATCCGATCAGAATATTCCACTACAACCTGAAGGTAATACACAGCAATTAAGGGAATTTGATAAAGTGTTTATCCAATTAAGTAAAGACGAGCATCGTCTGCTGGTTGGTGATTACGAGATAAGCTCAGATACCAGTTACTTTTTGGATTATTATAAAAAGTGGCAAGGATTGCTTTACGACGATAAGTTTACATTGAGTAACGACGCCACGCTTACTACATCTGCTGCTGCTGCCATATCTCGCGGAAAATACAATAGAAATATGATTGCCGTGCAAGAAGGAAACCAAGGTCCATACAGGCTTACGGGTGCGGAAGGAGAAAACTTCATTATCATTATTGCTTCTACAGAGCGAGTTTATTTGGATGGTATATTACTGGTGAGAGGAATTGAAAAAGATTATGTGATAGACTACAACACGGCTGAAATCACCTTTACACCCAATCTATTAATCACCAAAGATGTACGAATCACTGTTGATTTTGAGTACAACAATCAAAATTATTTACGCAGCGGACTTCGACTAAGCGCTGCATACCAAAAAAATAAATCAAAACTCTACGCTACCTATTATAATGAACAAGATAGTAGAAATACAAGTGGAAGCAGTGCTGTTGGAATAAATCAAAAGCAGCAACTCTCTCTTATAGGGGACAATTTGGACAATGCATTTGGTTCGAGCATTCAGGCTTTTGAAGAGAACGATTTGAATCCTATAACCTACATGCTGATAGATACTTCTGTCAACAATATTATGTATGATAGTGTCTTGGTATTTTCCTCCGCAACTGTACCAGATCTTTCTACTGCACAGTTTTCATTTGTAGGTGCAGGTCAGGGAAATTACATTCTCGTTCCAGGCTCAAACAACGGCACCATATTCCAGTGGGTGGCTCCCGTAGATAATATTTTACAAGGAACTCATGAACCCATTATTCGATTAAGTGCCCCAAAGAAAACGAGTATGCTGACGCTGGGTGGCTATCATCAAATTAATAAAAAATGGGCTATAGAATCAGAGTTGGCGACAAGTAACCAAGATGAAAATAGATTTTCTGAATTGAACAATCAGGACAATATTGGCCTTGCACTTTTCTCTGCATTAAACTATCAGGATGATGGCCTGTCAAATAACCTCAAACTTGGAGCAGGCATATCTTATGAATATATCCAAGAAGATTTTGCTATCATCAATCCATTTAGAAATGCAGATTTCTTCTGGGACTGGAATTTAAAGCCCAACACTGAAATTAAAGAGCAACACTTCGTGAATGGGTTTGTGGAATTGCAAAAGGATGATTTTTTAAAGGTAAAGTTCAATTCTGCATTTTTAGATAATGCATCTGGCATTCAAGGATTTAAACAAAATGCGGATTTATACTACAGTCATAAGGGCTTTACTTTGCTTTCCAAACCATCCTTGCTAAAATCAAGAACTACATCTCAAAAGAGTACTTTTTGGAGACCCAATTTTGATGCTTTTCAACGTATTGGTAAATCTGGTCCCACAGTTGGCTTTCGAACTATTATTGAACATAACGAACGTCGACTTTCCAACGACTCTTTGGCCTTAGAAAGCATCTACTTCAAGCGATATGAGACTTATATAGAAAATGATCCAAGCAAAATATTGCATGTTAAACTATTACTAGCTAAACGCATAGATAAGTTGCCTCAAGGAAAAGACTTTTCTCTTTCTACCACGGCAGATGAGCTGAATCTTCGAGGGCACTGGAGAGCCAATACTTCTCAAAATCTAACATGGAATTTTACTGCAAGAAATCTAAAAGTAAATAACCCTACCCTATCTGATCAGTTAGATTTACAAACTTATCTTGGTAAATTGAGCTATTCATTCCAAGTGTTGAAAGGTGTGCTGAGATCTACTACGGCTTATGAACTAGGGAGTGGTCAAGAAAATAAACGCTCTTATATCTATATAGAAGTGGAGCCAGGTAAAGGTATCTTTCAGTGGATTGATTATAACCAAGACGGGGTGCAGCAAATAGAAGAATTTGAAGTCGCACCTAATATAGATCAAGCCACATTTATAAGGGTCGAACGCCCTACGCTGGAGTTTATAAAAACACAAAACGTGCTGCTAAATCAAAATTTGCAACTAGGCTTGAAACCAATCTGGTTTGACAAAATGGGCATTAAAAAACTGGTGAGCCGATTCTCAACCACAACAAATGTGCAGATAAGCAGAAAGAATGAGCAGCTTGAAAATTTTGATTTTTGGAATCCGTTTAATTTATCCATTGATCAAGAAGGCACCGTTTCTGCACAATCCTTAATTAGAAATAACCTCTATTTTAATCGTGGAAACCCAAACTTTGACATTTACATAGGCAGGTCGAATGTATTTTCTGCACAATCATTAGATATAGGAATTCTAAAAAATGAACAGATTGAAAATTACGGGCATTATCAAGTAAAATTACAATCGTGGATGAGCCATACTTTTGACGTATTTCTAGGTAAGAGATCAAATGATGCAAGTATATTTCAACAAAGGAATTTTAAGATTGATTTTCAACGTTTTAATCCTGCCTTACATTTTTTGTTATCGAATGCATTCAATGCGACTATTCAGTACCGCAGGGAGCAACAACAAAATAAAATAGGACTAGAGCAGATGCTAACTCAAAATCAGTTTAATTTTACGCTTGGTTATCAGAGTACCAATGCCCAATCAATAGACATGAGTCTAACCTATTCAGAAATTAAATTTATTGGCCAAATTAACAACCCTGTGTCATTTACTATGTTAGATGGATTACAAGACGGCAAGAACCTAGAGTGGCAGTTAAGTGCGAACCAGCAGGTAGCCAAAAATCTTCAGCTGATCATCAACTATAATGGAAGGAAAGCAGGAGATTTAGCGGTTGTTCATTTTGGAAATCTGCAGCTTAAAGCAACTTTTTGACGGCTAGAACACGGTATTGGTCTATAAGTCATCAATATTCTAGAGTCTCAAGCTTAGAATGAGTATATTTGTTAGCAAAATAAAAATTCATATATGAAAATCTATCTCCTCCCTTTCGTCTTATTTTTCAGCTGTTTTCAAGTACTTACGGCCCAGAATAATAATTTTTGGCAAGAGACTTCCGAACAAATTATTCCGAGTAGGAAAAGTCCGAAGGTGCTACAACAGCCAAAAGCTGAAAGGTACTTTAAGTTGGATATGACTAGACTTAAACAAGTGCTCAAGAAAGCACCTATGGAGTATACAAATCCTGCCAAAGGTTTGGTTATAGCTTTCCCACTTGATGATGGTAGTATAGAGAATTTTGTAATTTCAGAGTCTCCTGTCATGGCTCCTAAATTGGCAGCTAAGTATCCTAATATAAAGTCATATAGCGGACAAGGTTTGGATAATCCATTACATAGTATTCGCTTCGATTACACTCCTCTAGGATTTCATGGTTCTATACATACCCCTAAGGGGAAAGTCTACATTGATCCGTTTACAGAAGGGAAAGGTGACTTTTGTGTAGTATACAACACAAATAATATGAGTGAAGTCACACCTGCTTTCTTACCAGATTTGGGATGTGGTGTATCAGCAGAACATTTTGCAGAATATGAAACAGAGGAGAAATTTACGGAACAAGCGCTAACGCAATTGAGAGCTGCTCAAGCGCCAGTCAATGTTAAAATATATCGTTTAGCACTTGCATGTACAGGAGAATATGGTCGAACAAAAGGTGGATCATTAGAATCCGTTAACGCATCTTATGTCACCGCTATAAACCGTGTCAATCAAGTTTTTGAGCTTGAAGTGGCGGTACGTATGCAATTGATAGAAAATAATGATAGACTTATATTTTTAGACCCTTCTACAGATCCATATAATGAGGCAAACTTAGGGACTGGCTTACTGGGACAAAACTTACCCGCTTTTGTTGGAGCAGGAGTACCTACCAATTCATATGATGTAGGACACGTATTCACTAACGCTTGTACGGATGTAGGGGGTGTTGCTTCAGGTCAAGTATGTACAGATGGCAAAATGAGAGGCGTAACTTGTCATTACTCTCAAAATATAGAAGCAATAGCAGTAGATGTTATGTCTCATGAAATAGGTCATCAATTTTCGTGCGGGCACAGTTGGGATAATTGCCCTTCTAGTGCTGAACAACGTGCTGGCGCTACAGCATATGAGCCCGGAAGTGGATCTACTATTATGTCTTATGCAGGTTCGTGTGGATCTCAAAACATAGTAAATAATGGAGATGATTATTATAATATCGGTACACTAGAATCTTTTATTGGTTATAGTAGAGTAACGGTAGCTAATTGTGGAATAGACGTGCCAAATGGTAATAATGAACCAGAAGTAACAGTACCATATGAAGATGGATTTTATATTCCTGCAAGTACTCCTTTTGAGTTAACTGCTATAGGCTCGGATATAGATGGTGATGCTATTACATACTGCTGGGAACAACATGATGCTGGCGTTACACCATCCGAATTAGGTAATCCGACAGGAAATGCTGCTCTCTTTCGATCTCGTAGACCAACTACTAATCCTACTAGGGCCTTCCCAAGTATTGGAGCAGTATTAGGCAATAGTTTTAATAATACTGAAGTTTTGCCCACTTATGATAGAGACTTGAGCTTTTACTGCACAGTAAGAGACAATGTTGCCAATGGTGGAGGTACCGTATGGGACGATGTTAACTTCAAAGCAGATGGAGATTCTGGACCATTTGTAATTACCTTTCCATCAGGGTTATCAGATATATTATCCGCTGGTGCTTATCAAGAAATCACCTGGAATCCGGCGAATACAGAAAATGCACCAGTCAACTGCAAAACGGTTGATATTATGATCTCTTATGATAATGGTGCAAATTTTGCGGATACTTTAGCAAGAGGAGTTTTAAATGATGGAAGTTTTTTTACAACCATTCCTGAAAGAACTTCAAATAATGCAAGAATTAAGATTAAAGCTTCAGATAATGTCTTCTACGATTTATCCAATACAAGAATTGAAATTTTAGAAGCTACAGAGCCAAACTATATTTTTGGAGTGAATCCAGAATTTCAAGAAGTATGTGCCCCAGCTACTATTAGTCTAGATGTATCTATAGGGTCAGTACTTGATTATGAAGATGCTGTAGAGATAAGTTTTATCGGAGATATTCCTGATTTTATACGAGATATTGAAATCATGAATGAAGATTTAATCCCAGGTGATAAAACTAATATAGTATTAGAGTTGGATGATCCTGGCCAAAATGAAATGGTTACACTTACACTTCAGGCTGTATCTGAAAATGCAGATACAACTTTCCGAACTGTGCAATTTGAAGTATTATCCAATGACTTCTCTTCTCTTTCATTGGATGGTCCATTAGACGGTACTTCTGGATTAGTTGGCCTAGCTGACTTTAGCTGGTCTTCAAATTCTACAGCTATTAGTTTTGATTTTGAATTAGCAACAAACCCGTCTTTCTCAGCTGAAAGCATCATCGATGCCGCTACAAATTTGACTGAAAATAATTATACACTTGATCAAGTTTTAGAACCTACTACACTGTACTACTGGAGAATAGTTCCATATGGACTATGTGGTGCAGGGGAGCCGTCCATACCTTCTGCTTTTCACTCTGCCTCATTATCATGTATAGAAATAGAAGCCGAGGATATACCAATCCAAATTTCAAGTAGCTTTTCGGGTGATTTAATCTCGAAAATTAATGTAGCACAGGATGGAGCTATTACCGATATCAATATCTCTAATATACAAGGTAGCCATAGTGATTTCTCAGACCTTAGCTTTAGTATTGTTTCACCAGCTGGTACTAGAGTAGATTTGGTAAAAAATAAATGCTTTGCTTTGACGGGATCATTTGATATCACATTTGACCAACAATCACCATTTTCATTTGCGTGTCCTCCCAAAAATGTATTTATGCCATTAGAAAATCTAGACGTTCTGATTGGGGAATCGACAGGAGGAATCTGGGAGCTGATCATCAACGATGATAACCCTCAGTATGGTGGTGTTATTTCTACTTGGGCACTAGAATTTTGTTCTAATGTAGCATTAAGTAATCCCCTCTTAGTTAGAAACAGAGCATTTGATATTTCACAGAATTATGAAAAGGTTATAACGAACAGTACTTTAAGAGTAGAAGACGATGATAATGTAGATTGGGAATTAATTTACACATTAGTATCAGAACCAAAGTTTGGACAGCTATTGAACGACGGTGTCCCAGTTAGGACTGGAGATAAGTTTACCCAATTTGATCTAAATAGTCAAGTAATAACTTTTAAGACAGAAGATGTTCCAAATACTTCTGATAACTTTTTCTTCACAGTACAAGATGACAATGGTGGATGGACTGGAACACATATGTTCAATATCAACATCGATGAAAATGTTAGTACTAAGGATTTAATTTCCTTGAATATTGCTGTCCACCCTAACCCAGTAAAGGAGTTGCTTTATGTAAAAACCAATAGTTTATTCTCTCATACTGGTACTATGGAGGTATATAATCTACAGGGCCAGCTCTTGCTCAATCAAAGAATAACTGGTATAGCTCAAGAAAATATTAAAACATCAAATTTGAATAGTGGTATATACTTCTTGAAAATACAAGATGAAAACAATACCAGTATTACTAAATTTATAGTAGAGAGATAACGGCTACTGTAAGATAAAAAAGAGCTGCATCATTCATACTGATGTGGCTCTTTTTCGTTTTAGTAAAAGATATAGGCCTAAAACTATTGTTAGTGCCATACAGAAGAGCATCCCATTTTGGAATATTGAGAAGTGACCAACGCTGCCAAATTCTAGCGCTCCAATTGCACCCGTTTGAGTAAATCCAGCCCAGAAATATGGATGTTTTTTTGACTTTGGTACAGTCGAAATGTAGTACATTTTAGCTTCACGCATTGCATCATCTTTCAGCATTCCATTTTTTAAATTTTTATAGTAAGGCACCATTACCTCCTTCGTGGCCACATCGTCTACGCTCCACAGACTGGCTACAAGGCTATTTGTTCCTGTAGCTGCGAAAGAAGTAGCCAAGCCACGTACGCCTTGAGATTCTACTAATTCTCCGTCGCCTGTTTCACAAGCACTTAACACTACTAGATTAGCTGATATTGGAAGACCATATATTTCTCTTGAGTATAATAGTTGTGAGGAGCTATCCCCGAATGCTAGATAAGATTGATATCCCTTATCATGATTAGCCTTTGCATGCGTAGCAAGGTGAATTACATTGAAAGAGTTTTGCGTTACTAAATTTTGAAAATCAATTTTGTCTTCGATAGTATAGTCGTCAGATCCAATTATTTCATATATTTCCTTGACTTCGTTTTTGTTATTTTGTAGTGGAGTAAATTTCATATCTCCTTCTCCAGTGAAAGTAGGACAGCTAGTTAAAATTGCAATGTCGTAATCAATCAGTCCTCTATTTATTGCATTTACTGAATAAGCATATGATACACTCCGTTCCTCTATAAGAAACTTTTTTGTTTTAGGATTCATTAAAACCTCAAGTGGTAAGCTATGCAATTTTTGATCTAAATTGAATATAACACCTGTCAAGTCTGTCAACGCTAAGGGTTCTACTAAAGAACTATATAAAATACTAGCAGGCTTCTCGTATGCATAATAGTTTTTATCAGATACGGATGCATCCAGATGTAAAGAATTCGCCAATCGGCCTATTACACTATTGAGACTATCTTTATCAGGTATTAGATCAGTAACTTGTAATCCCTTACTATTGATAACAAATGCATAGTTATTTTTTACAAAATCATTCCCACTCAAATAATATGAGACATACATACGGCTCATGTTATCCAGCCAATTTTGAATATTAGTTATCTCAAAATTTTCTTCATAACTCAGATAATTGGCTAGCAAAGGAGAGGAATCTGCTAGACTTTTTGTTGCGGCCTGAAATACCTGCTTGAGACTATCTACTTCTTGTATCATCTGCAAGTTCACGCTTGGATTGGTATTCCCATCAAGTTGATTTTCATATTTTGATACGGCTTGACTCCAGGCAATTTTTGCCTGTTTTTCTTGTTCTATAATATCAAGTGGAATAGCACTACTCATAGTTATGTTCTGAAATCCCCTCGCCTCCTTAAGACTATATTGTTTTGTTTTTTCAGTCAGATGGAAAGCTTTTTCTAAATAAACCTTTTCATTATTTCCCTTATATTTCGAAATGTATAAGTAAACCGCAGCAGAAAAATTTGAATATGCATTTTGAAAGAAATACAATCTATCCTCTTTATCTACTATAGACGCCAATATTTGGTCCTGATAATTGATAACCTCGTCAGCTATTTCGATCCCTTTCTCCAAGATACTAGCTTGTTGATTTCGTTGATAAGACACTAAATAATAATTTAACTTAGCAGCATACAATCCCATTTTCAAACTAGAGAACAATAAGTCATTAGCGGCATCTTCATTTCTTAGATCAAAAACAGATTCATACTCTTGTATTAGAGACCACGCACCTTGCAAATCCTCCAACTTTAAGAGAATGAAAACGTGCTGCTGCAATACAGAAAGGTAATTTTTATGCGTTTTCTCGTAAGACTCTAGCAGGATAGATCTTGCGTCTACTAATGCGGATTTAGCCATATTAGTTTTATTTTGGTATGTATATATACTAGCCATGTGCGATAATACTAGTGTTCTATCTTTATTGCTTACCTTATATCTATCTGCCATTGCTAATGACTTCTTAAAATGTGAGAGCGCCAGTGACAAATTCTTTTTTTGAAGATATGCTACACCAAAATTTTTATCTATTAGGATTTCGACCAACTTATTTTCTTTATACTTTTCAGGAAGATCTACCGCCAAGTTGAGTTGCGCAATTGCATCATCTTCTTTTCCATTTTCCAAATAAAAGCCAGCGAGATTTATATAGTATCCAGCAAGCGCATTCACATTCCCCTCGTGCTCTTGCAGATATAACTGTCCGGCTTTTTGTAGATAGCTTTCTGCTTTTGCCATTTGATTTATTTGACCATATATCGACGCAATATTTTCATAGGTGATTGCAAGTGGAGTGGGATTTTCGTTAGCAAATTGTTCTTTTATTGCTATAGACTTATGAAAATAAATTAAACTCTTTTCAAAGTCACCAAGGTATAGATATACCGTGGCCAAGTTATTAGTTGCCTTGCCAACATTAATATCTGTAGGTAAGAAGTTCTCCACCGCGATATCATAAGCAGATTGAAAATATTTAGCCGTTAAGATTAAATTTTCTTGTCGGGCATAACATATTCCCATTTTATTTACAACATTCAGATGCTTAGCTGCAAATTCATCTCCAAGACCCATATAGATAGAATCTGCAATCTTATACTGTAATACAGTTGCTGCTAAGTTGAATTCTTTGAGAAATAAATCCCCTTTTAACTTATAGCAAGCTGCCATCGTACTGTCATGATAGAGCATTTTATTTGCAATAATTTTTGCTAGGCTATCTCCACAAGCTTCATATGCTTTGGATTTATATGCGTCCTCGGCATTTATATAATCCTGATGATCCTGAGCGATAATTGAGGCAGGTAGGATTAGAACCCATACCCAAAGAAAGTGGTAGCTATCTATTTTCATTCTATTAATGTCTGGTTAGTAGGTATTTTTTCTCAAAGTACACTTTTTAGAGGAGTATTTTTTGCGCTCTATACTTATTCTCCGTTTATATTCAGCACCTCTAGTTGCTTTGATATATAGCCGTACTTTGACTGCAATCGTTCTTAATGGAGCCTGCAGTATTCCATATGCTACCTGGCAACTATAAACACATAATACCACTTCTATCCTTTGTCTGTAAAGGTATTATACCCTTTTGCAGCTCAAATACAGCTTATCCTATATCTATATTAGACTTTACTACGATATATTAGACTTTTTCTATAAATTTCGCTTTAGTTAAAAAGACGCTCTTGATCGACAAATTGAAAAGCATTACATTAGGATTCTGGTATTTTATAAGTAGTAAAGTATTTCTGATTAATCTTGCTATACTAGCAGTAGTTCTTTCAATACTTTTCTTTTTGACAAATATATGGATGAAATCTTACACTAAACATGGTAATGCTTTAGAAGTACCAAATTTTGTTGGTATGGATATCGATGAAGCTGTTCAGTTATCGAATAAAGATAAGATCAAACTTTTGGTAATCGACTCCTCTACATATAATCCAAAAGTAACAGGTGGAGTTATATTGGAACAAAGTCCTAAAGATGGAGCTAAGGTTAAAGAACAGAGAACGATCTACCTTACACTTTCGAAATATATCCCAAATGATGTAGTACTTCCAGATCTTGTTGGTAACTATGATGCAACCAACTATGCAAGAAAATTACGCCGTAAGGGCCTTAAAAGCCAAGTTGGAAGGAAGATCTTTGACGCTAATCAGCAGCCTAACACTATATTGTACATTGAAATAGATGGGAAGAAGTATACAGATGATGATATTAGCAAAGGAGTGTCGATAGCTGAAGGTAAAACCATTGATCTTATTATTACAGATCGAGGAGGATCAGTCACAGAACTGCCAGATATCAGTTGCCTTACCTATGCAGAAGCCAAATTTATACTGAGCTCTTACAACCTCAACATCGGTTCTATTATCAATGATGCCACAGTAAAAGATCAAAACCAATCTTACGTCTGGAAGCAAAGGCCAGTTTTCGCTACGGGTAAAACTATAAATATTGGATCATCTGTAGATATATTCCTTACTCAGTTCAAACCTAGCACCTGCAATTGATATATCATATGCCTTCTAACTTTGTTGTAATAGCAACATTTACCCATTAAGTGCGTTTTTTCTACTAGATATCAAGGCATTATTGTCTCTTTTCAAAAAAGCTATCTCTATGCATTTATACCGTCTTATAATCCTTCTAAGCTGTCTTAGTCTTGTGTTACCGGCACAGGCTCAAATCGACTTTGTAGCGCCTACTTACAATCATATCATCGCTAAGGCAAAAAAGTCGGATCAGCAGCTTCAAAAGAGAAGTGTGAGTTTAGACACTTTACCATTTGTGGATGACTTTGCACTCAACGGTCCTTTCCCTGACACCGATCTATGGGAGGACAACCACATATTTATAAATCAGGGTCTTGCAAAAAATCCACCTTCTATTGGCGTTGCCACTTTTGATGGCTTAGATAAGAATGGCAGACCGTATGGTCGTAACGGTAGTTCAGATACGCTGACTAGTGTACCTATCAATCTAGAGAATATTACAGTTAATGATCTTTATATAAGTTATTTTGTCCAAGCTAAAGGATTCGGAGATCAACCAGAAGCTACGGATAGTCTTATTCTAGAATTTAAGGATGACTCCGATCTCTGGATTATGCAGAGGTCTTACGTTGGTCAGGATGGCTCATTATCACTTGATTCAGTAGAATTTCTTTTCGATTTTGTTGAAATTAAAAGCCTCGGTTTTATCCATGAAGATTTTCAATTTAGATTTAGAAACACCTCTTCTGGCAAAGGTGCTATAGATGTATGGCATCTCGACGTCGTACGAGTAATCAATAATCAAATCCCTTCTGAAACTTATAATGATCTTGCATTTCAGTATCCTTCCAAAGGCATCCTAAATAGATACAGTGCAATGCCGATTAATCAATTCCAAACGAATACGGATCAGCATTTAAGATCAGAATTCAATGTTAATATTTTTAATCACCAAGATGTTGCTCGGCCAGTCGGTGCAGAGAATTCAATTATGGAAATTCAAGAATTAGTATCTGGTCAAGTTATCCTCGCGCCTAACCAGTTTTTACTAAACACCGACATTAATATCGGCGCTGATACTAGTGTTATCGTATTGGTGCAAAAAAATTTTTCGGTGCCATCCTCTGTCGTTAACAATCAAGAAAACTTACTATTTGAGACAAATTTTACCATTGATCCAAACCCTATGGATAATGGTCCTGGATTACTTAACAACAACTATATAACTACTCAAACAATTATAGATGACTATTACGCTTACGACGATAGTAGCGCAGAGTTAGGTATCACGGCAAAAGGTGGAGGCACAAGTATTGCCGTCGAATATGAAGCATATGCAGAAGAGACACTCAGCGCTATTGCTATTCATTTTCCGCACACTAATAAAGATGTTTCAGATCAATTTTTTAATCTTAAAGTCTGGATTGGGGACTTAAATTCTGAACCCGTGTTTATTGGAGAATTACTAAACCCGATATATGTAGATGAATTTGCCGATACACTGCAGGGATTTTCTACTTACAGGCTTGAAGAAAGCTTCACGGGAGTTTTACAACCTGTAGTAATCCCTCCTGGACCGTTCTATATTGGCTGGGAACAGGTAACAAATGAATTCGACGATGCCATACCTGTCGGTTTCGATGTAAATTCTGATACAATTTTTAACTATAATTGGGTCTCTACAGATTCTGATAATTGGCAAAACTTCGAAGCTATCAACGCCCCGAATGGCGCTATCATGATAAGGCCGATTATGGGTGTAGAAAATGCCATCTATACAGGTATTGAAAAAAAATTATCTAATAAAACTATTAACAGGTTATATCCTAACCCATCCACAGGAACAGTAAATTTAAATATTCCGATAGGGAGCAACTTTCTAACACGAGTAAGTGTTTTTGATTTACAGGGGAAGGAAGTTTACACAGAAAACTTAGATTCAAATAGTATTAACTTAGGTTTTTTACCCCCTGGTGTTTATTTTATAAAAATAGTGAGCGAAGTCAACGACTTCTACTATCAAGAGAAATTAATTTTACAACCACATTAATATGGATATTAACATTGACGAGTTAAAGCAGAAGCTAGATAAGAATGAAGATTTCATTTTTATCGATGTCAGAGAGCCACATGAATACGAAGAATTCAACCTTGGTGCCAAACTCATTCCACTTGGAAACATTATGCAAGCAGTTACAGATTATGATGATCATAAGAACTCTGAAATAGTTTTGCATTGCAGATCGGGAGCGCGTTCAGGAATGGCGAAGAACCTCATGATTGAAGCTGGATTCAAAAATGTACGCAACCTTGAAGGTGGAGTACTTGCATGGCAAGAAAAATTTTAAGCATCTAGATAACTAAGGGATATTTAAAAGTAATTGATAAAAATTACGAATTAAAGTTCTCTTTATTATTCACCAGTGCCTTGATTACACCCAATGGGCGTACAGACTGCTCTCTCTTTAACCACGCAAAAGAAGCAGAGACTACCACTCCAAAAACAAAAGCGCTTATTCCACAGTTGGAATAAGGGCACCTCTATTAACTTGATTTTTCAAGTCATTTTTTTCAATTTGCATTTTGGAGCAATTTTTACAAATAGGAT
>ENA-ORXM01002573-ORXM01002573.1-marine-metagenome-genome-assembly--contig:-NODE-2573-length-20557-cov-4.187305_pt1 | contig 20557 bp, 24 predicted proteins | sample MGYA00237867_ERZ511480 | MGnify/ENA primary metagenome ERZ511480 (study PRJEB26309, sample SAMN06266103) | marine metagenome | isolation source: Algal blade | place: United Kingdom:Sidmouth, United...
CGGGGAACGGCTCGGTCACGATGGAGACGGGGTCCAGCCTGCCGTTCCGGCGACGTACGCGCAGGCCCTCCGGCACCTCCTCCACCGATACCCCGGCAGCATCGAGCGCCTCGGCCAGCGAGGACACCAGATCGAGCCGCCCGCCTTCGAGCGTCACGTCGCCCCCCGTGATCGCCGGGGCGATCATGAAACTGCCCATCTCGATCCGGTCGGCGACGACCTTGTGTTCGGTGCCCGACAGCGCATCGACGCCCTCGATCTCGATGGTCGACGTCCCCGCGCCCTCGATCTGTGCGCCCATGGACGAGAGGCATTCGGCCAGATCGACGATCTCCGGCTCCCGCGCGGCATTGACGAGGCGGGTCGTCCCCTTCGCCAGCGTGGCCGCCATCAGCAGGTTCTCGGTCGCCCCGACCGACACCACCGGAAAGCGATAGGAGACCCCCCGCAGCCGCCCGCCACTCACGCTGCGCGGCACGCTCGCATGGACGTAGCCATCGCGCAGGTCGAGGGTCGCCCCCATGGCTTCCAGCCCCTTGAGATGCAGGTCCACGGGCCGCGCGCCGATGGCGCAGCCACCGGGCAGCGACACGGTCCCCGCCCCGTCCCGCGCCAGCATCGGCCCCAGCACGAGGATGCTCGCGCGCATCTTGCGCACGATGTCGTAATGGGCCAGCGGCGAGGACAGCCGCGCGACACGCAGGTCGAGGCGGTGGCCTTCCCGGTCATGCTCGACCGTCGCGCCGAGCGAACGGAGCAGATTGGAAAGCGTCCCGATATCCGCGAGATCGGGTACGTTCGTGAGCGTGAGCGTCTGATCGGTCAGCAACGCCGCCGTCATCAGCGGCAGACACGCATTCTTCGATCCCGAAACCGGAATCGTCCCGTGCAGCGCCGTGCCGCCCGTTACCGCAATCTTGTCCATGAATCCCGCCTCGCACAGTGAACATGTTATCTAGCGAGGCGGCAATGGGCGGTCAAACGCCATTCAGCGCATAAAAAAAGCAGCCCCGGTTCCCCGGAGCTGCATGGTCCATGTCGACGCACCGTTTTCACGGATCAGGCGGCGACCTAGTCAACATGGGCCACCTGAGACCGCTCGATCAGAAGACCTTCGCGGAACATGATCCCTGCGGCGGCGGCACCGATCATCGGAGCGACGATGAACAGCCAGAGCTGTGCAATCGCGGTCACGTTACCCGAGAAGATGGCCGGGCCGATGGAGCGCGCAGGGTTGACGGAAACGCCGGTGATCTTGATGCCGACGAGATGGATAGCGACGAGAGTCAGACCGATGGCGAGACCGGCCATGGTCGTCGGGGCACCCGGCGAGGTCGACCCGAGGATCACGACGACGAACAGGAAGGTCGCGACGAGTTCGAAGAGGAACGCGGCAACCATCGTATATTCGCCGAGATAACCTTCGCCCCAGCCATTCTGCCCGAGGCCACTGGCACCCAGATCGTATCCCGCCATCTTGCCCTTGGCGATGACGACCAGCAGCAGCGCAGCGAGACACGCGCCGCCGACCTGTGCGATCCAGTAGCGGACCATTTCGAAGACGGTCATGCGACCGGCGACGACCGCACCGAAGCTGACCGCAGGGTTGATGTGGCAGCCGGAGATCGGGCCGATGCCATGGGCCATGCCGATCAGTGCGAGACCGAATGCGAAGCTGATGCCCGCCAGTCCGATTCCCGTGGTTCCGTCCGCTCCGGCGATTACGGCTGCACCGCACCCCAGAAAGACCAGCGTGAAGGTTCCGATGCACTCGGCAATCATTTTTCGTAATATCGTCATTTCTTTCTCCCACTCAAAACGGCACTACTTGCCGGATGCTCGAGTGGTCGCAAGAAAAACGCCATGCGAATTCGCGCCCTAATTGGTTGAAATCCGCTAACAAAGCATGAACACATGTCACCTCGCAGGTGTCTCAATATAAAACAGCGCCCGCGCAGGAGGAGTGCCTGAGTCGCATTTTGGTATGCAGTTTACGATTTTTGATTTTCTACGTTTCAGTTTCAAACCTTCGCGGAGGGTCAAACGCCGCCAAGCAGGCCGAACCAGTCCTGCGGCTCAAATCGCGCTTCCTGAAACGGATCGGCAGCAAAGGCTCCGTTCAGATCATGCCGGGATTGCGTCACGAGGACTTCGCCGTCGAGCCTCCGAACTTCCAGTTCGCCAGCGTCCAGATCGATCAGCCAGTACCATCCGACTCCCAGCGAGGCATAATCACGGGCTTTCGGCCCACGATCCTTCTCGGCGGTGGCAGGCGAAAGGATTTCGCAGATCCAGTCCGGCGCTACCGGGCAATATCCTGCATGGTTGACACGGTAACGCTTAGCGCGCCATCCGGCGAGATCGGGAATCTTAGGGCGACGAACGCCTTCGGCGTCGGGAACATCCTTGAGGTCCGGCACGACACGGAAAATCCAGCCCTCACCCGGCTGGTCGGAGGATTGGCGACAGACATTCGAAAGAACGCGAAATATCTCTCCCTGTGCGCCACCATGCCGGTCCACCGGGCTGGGAAGGGCGTAGAGCTGGTCCCCGACGATTTCCCAGCGCCGGGTATCGGACGGATCGTGTTCCGCTATCGCGCGCATCACGGCATGGGGCGAAGCGTCATCCGGTACGTCGATCTGAAATCCCATGGCTTCGATCCTGTCGGTCTGAAGAAACGTGAATTTCCCCGCTCTTTATCGCGCATATGGCAGCGCGTGTGAAATGCCTTTCTCCGACATTGCGGATTTACGGAAGTTCCCTTCCATCGCCATCCACGCCAATAGCGTCCGTCTGCGGGTCTTCCGCCTTCCGGTCGCGCGCCTGATCCTTGCGGCGGCGCAGATTCGCGCGCAGCGCCTCGGCGAGGCGCTGCTTGGCTTCATCGTCCTTGCGGTCGGGTTCGCGGCTCATCGCTGCGCGTTCAACCCATCGCTTCGAGTTCGTCGATCATGCCTTCGATGACCGACAGACCCTGATCCCAGAACGCCGGATCGGCGGCATCCAGCCCGAAGGGCTTGAGCAATTCGCCATGGTGCTTGGCTCCCCCGGCGCGCAGCATGTCGAAATACCGCTGCTGGAACCCCGGATCGCCCTCCCGGTACCGCGCGTAGAGGGCGTTCACCAATCCGTCGCCGAACGCATAGGCATAGACGTAGAACGGCGCGTGGATGAAATGGGATACGTAGGTCCAGTAGGTCTCGTACCCTTCGGCGAGATGGACCGCCGGACCGAGGCTCTCGCCCGCGACCTCCAACCAGACCTCACCGATCCGCTCGGCGGTCAGTTCTCCCGTGCGGCGCTCGGCATGGATGCGGCGTTCGAAATCGTAGAACGCGATCTGGCGGACGACCGTATTGAGCATGTCCTCGACCTTGCCGGCCAGCAGGGCTTTCCGGCGGCCCGGATCGCTTTCCTTGGCGAGCAGGGACTGGAAGGTCAGCATCTCGCCGAAGACCGAGGCCGTCTCCGCCAGCGTCAGGGGCGTATGCGACAGCAATTCGCCCTGATCGGCGGCGAGCAATTGATGCACGCCATGGCCGAGTTCATGGGCGAGGGTCATCACGTCGCGCGTCTTGCCGAGGTAATTGACCAGCACGTAGGGGTGACAGGACACGACGGTCGGATGCGCGAAGGCCCCCGATGCCTTGCCCGAGCGCACCGGCGCATCGATCCAGGGATTGTCGAAGAACCGCTTGGCCAGATCGGCCAGTTCGGGCGCGAATCCGCCATAGGCATCGAGCACCGTGTCGCGGGCCTCCTCCCATGGGATCTTGCGCTCGTCTTTTTCCGGCAGGGGCGCGTTGCGATCCCAGTATTCGAGTTTTTCCAGCCCCAGCCACTTGGCCTTCAATACGTAATAGCGGTGCGACAGGCGCGGATAGGCGGCGGTCACGGCCTCGCGCAGGGCATCCACGACCTCTGCCTCGACATGGTTGGCGAGGTGACGGCTGGCATCGGAACTCGGCAGGTTGCGCCAGCGGTCGTCGATCTCCTTGTCCTTGGCGAGGGTATTGGTGACGCGGGAGAAGAGCGCGAGATTCTGTCCGAAGACCTTCGCCAGCGCCTGCGCCGCGCGTTCGCGCTTGGCCCGGTCGGCATCGCTCATCAGGGTCAGGGTGCCTTCGAGCGGCAATTCCTCGCCATCGACCTCGAAGCGCAGGGCCGCGAGGGTTTCATCGTAGAGGCGAACCCAGGCGCTCGACCCGACGACGCTCTGGTCGTGCAGGAACCGTTCGAGTTCGTCCGACAGTTGATACGGCTTCATCGCGCGCAGGCGGTCGATCCAAGGCCCGTATCGCGCGAGGGCCGGGCTGGCGACGATCTTGGCGGCCAGTACCTCTTCCTCGATGGCGTTCAGTTCGAGGCTGAAGAAGACGATCTTCCCGGAGATATCCGTCACCCGCGCCTGACAATCGCCGAGGAACTTTCCGGCCAGCGCATCGCTCGTATCGGCATAATAGCGCAGCCCCGCATAGGACATGATGCGCCCCAGCGTTTCCGAGAAGGTCTCGTAGCGGCTCACGATTCCCGCCAGATCGTCGCCGCTCAGATCGGCGAGGGTGCCCTGCGCCGCCGCGATGGCGCTCGCACTCGCCTCGGCCTGCTCGAAAGCGGCTTCGAGTTCGGGGGAGTCCGGGGTCGGGAAGAGATCGGACAAATCCCATTCAGGCAGCGCACCGAGCCTGTCGGACGCGGTTGAGGCCGCGCCGTCCGCAGCCATGGCAGGGGATGGATTTGAGTGGAGCATGAAGCCTCTCGGGTTGGATCAGGTCTCGGTCAGGCCGTCGTCGTCCTCGGCGCCGGGGATGACCGGGTCGTGCTTGCGGCGAATGATGATATCGCCGTTCGGCAGGACTTCGGGAGTTTCGTAGACGGGCAGCCCCTCGATGAGTCGGGACAACCGGGTCAGCATGGGGCCGATGAGGTTAACGAATTCTTCGATGGTGCGGCGGGCGGTTTCGGAAAGTTCATCCGCCTTGCGTTCGAGTTCCTTCAGCGTCTCGTCCTGCATCTGAACAGGCTGTGCCGTCGACGGCACAGGCTCTGCCGAAGGGGCTGCAAGGGGCAGTATCGCCAGTGCCATAGCCAGCGAAATCGAGCGTAGGGAAAATGTCATCCTGTCCTCCGTCGAATGCGAAAGGGTCGTCTTGCCCTGGCATATGGGCTTTTTGAAGGATGACGGAACCCCCGCGCAGGATGAAGACGAAAAAAGCCGCCCCGATCCGGGACGGCTTCATTCTCGTCGCGTGTGACGAACCGCCTTACTGGGCGATGTTGATCGTCACGCGGCGGTTGAGTGCCTCGCGCACGCCGTCGCCGGTCGTGACGGCGGGGTCCAGCTCGCTGCTGGCCGAAACGCGCAGGGCGCTCCGGTCCACGCCACGGGAGGAAACCGCACCGGCGACCGCTTCGGCGCGGCGCTGGGCAAGGCGCGTATTGTAGGACTTCGAGCCACGGGTATCGGTGTGGCCGATGATGTCCATGAACGGAGCCGCATAGGCGCGGAACGCCGCGACGGCTTCGTCGATCACCTGACGCGCTTCGGCCGTCAGATCATACCGGTCGTAACCGAAATAGATCGTGTAGCTCTGCGGGTAGGCAGGTGGTGGAGGGGGCGGCGGCGGAACGTATTCCGGCTCCGGCGCGGGTGGTGGCGGAATGTATTCCGGCTCCGGCGCAGGCGGCGGAGGCGGTGCTACATAAGGCTGCTGGACGACACGCTCGACGACGCGCTCGGGTCCGGGAACCTCTTTCACGACCTCTTTGACGACTTCACGGGTCACGACCTTTTCACAGGTCAGGATCGCGTTGCCGCTCGCACCGCTGCAGGTACAGCCTGCAGGAACGGTGACGGCGCTACAGGCGTTGAAAGGAACGACCGGTGCCGGTGGTGGGGGAGGAGGAGGTGCGACCACGACCGGAGGAGGCGGCGGTGGAGGCGTATAGACGACCGGCGGAGGCGGAGGCGCTGGCGTATACACGACCGGCGCGGGGGCCGGCGGTGCCACGTATTTCGGCGCTGCTGCATAGCCACAGGCTTTGAGCTGCTCGTCCAGCTCCGCAAGAATGACCGCAGGATCGGTACAGGCGTGTGCGCCTTCCGACAGCTCCTCGACGTAGTTGTCGTAGAGTGCGAGAGCACGGGCACAGGCTACCGGATTGCGTCCGGCATGCATGTTGATCGTGGCGACCACCCGCTGGTAGACCACGTCCGCTTCGCCCGAAAGGCCGAGCACGGATGGAGCCCAGGGCTGGATCTGCTCACCGCGCAGGGCTGCATAACCCTTCTGCATGTAAGCGGAAGCATCGATCCAGTTCACGTCTTCCGTCGCGGCGATTCGCGCCAGAGTTTGATATTCACGCGCAAGTGCCGCGCTGTAAGTCTGGCCAGGAAAGCCGAGACCTTCCGTCGGGATAGTGGTTCCGAGGAATGGCTCGACCTGGAACGTCCCCCCAAGACTCGATCCGGGTAGTTTGCCGCAACCGACCACGCTCACGAGAGCCGTGGCGGTCATAATGCGGGATAGAGTTTTCATCCCTCTCTCCGTCAACTTTGCGTTACACCGTTTTCTTCTCGTAGTGGACGGGCGGGACGATTTGGTTATCCCGAAGCACCCACTTGCCTTCTGATTGTCATGTTTTGCTCCGCAGTGCAATTCCCTCAAGGACAACAACTCGACGAACGACCGTGTTTTTGGGACTGCGTAGCAACGAAAGCACAGTGATCGTCCTTTCCGGCAGACCGTCCGGCGTTCCGATTCGACACGCGCCACACGCGAATCCGACACCCGTTAACCTTTTGTTAACTATTTCCCTGCTGTCTCGAATTGATATACGGTTGTAGCAGGATATGCCAACGAATCGAGATTGCGTCGGTTTTTCGGTATCCTGAGCGACATAGTGTGTACGGCTTTGGAATTGCGTCTACACCCCTCCCCGTCATCGGAAGGGTCTATTCGTTTCCTGCATGAACCATAGGGCAAGGGCCGGAACGGCCGGAACGCTACACTCAGAGGGAAAATGGCACAGACAGTTCTCATCGTGGACGACGACCCGGCGCAGCGTCGCCTGTTGGAATCCGTCATCAGTGCGCAGGGATACCGCGCGATCACCGCATCCGACGGCAAGCAGGCGCTCGATACCCTGCGCGGCCCGAAAGGCGCAGGCATCGACCTGATGCTGCTCGATCTCGTCATGCCCGGCATCAGCGGCATCAACGTGCTGGAGGAAATCCGCCCGGAGATACCGGGGCTTCCCATCGTCGTGCTGACGGCGAACGGATCGGTCTCGACCGTCGTTCAGGCCATGCAGGCCGGGGCGAACGACTTCATCGTCAAGCCCGCCAGTCCGGAGCGCCTTCAGGTCTCGATCCAGAACTCCCTGAAGATGAACGTCCTCGCCGGAGAGATATCCCGACTATCGCGCAAGACCGACAATCGGCTCCTCTTCACCGATCTGATCGCCAAGAGCCTGGTGATGCGCCAGTCGATCATGCTGGCCGAGCGCGCCGCACAATCGAACATCCCGATTCTCATAGAAGGTGAGTCGGGCGTCGGTAAGGAAGTCATGGCCCGTGCCATCCAGGGCGCGTCCGACCGCTCCGGCAAACCGTTCATCGCGGTCAACTGCGGGGCGATTCCCGAGAACCTCGTCGAGTCGATCCTGTTCGGCCACGAAAAAGGCTCCTTCACCGGCGCGACGGCCAAGAAGATCGGCAAGTTCCAGGAGGCCGACGGCGGCACGCTCTTCCTCGACGAGGTCGGCGAACTGCCGCCGCAGGTTCAGGTCAAGCTCCTGCGCGCCATTCAGGAAGGCGAAGTCGATCCCGTCGGCAGCGCGAAACCCGTGAAGGTCGATATCCGCCTCATCTCCGCGACGAACAAGAACCTGCAACAGCTCGTCTCCGAGAACGCCTTCCGCGAAGACCTCTACTATCGCCTCAACGTCTTCCCGCTGAACCTGCCCCCCCTGCGCGAGCGCAAGGAGGACATCCCCGAGCTGATCGACTACTTCATCCGCAAGTTCGCCGCCGAAGAAGGCAAGACCGTTCGCGGCATCGAGGCCTCGGCGCGCGATTTGCTGACCGGCTACCGCTGGCCGGGCAACGTGCGTCAGCTCGAAAACTGCGTCTATCGGGCCGTCGTGCTCTCCGACCGCGAATTGCTGACCCTGCATGACTTCCCGCAGATCGTCGGCATCGCCGGAGCGGCGGAGGACGAGAACAACCTCGTCATCGACGGCGAGGGACTGCATGGCGGCGGGGCGAATGGCGGCGTGACGCCATTCGATTCCGAAGGACACCTGCGGACGCTCGCGGAAGTGGAGGCGGACATGATCCACCTCGCGATTCGCAAGTATTCCAACCATATGTCCGAGATCGCGCGCCGCCTCGGGATCGGGCGGTCCACGCTCTATCGCAAGGTGCGTGAACTCGGCCTCGACGTGCGCGAGGCCGGTTGATCCTCGGCAGCGAGACATGCCGCCACATCGAGACCCGTGGCGGCACCATCGCAGCCTCCGTGACGGGGAGCGGCCCGCCGCTCCTGCTGCTGCACGGCTTCCCGCAGACCCGTGCGATGTGGGAGCCGGTCATCGGCTTCCTCGCGAATACCCACACGCTCGTGGTTCCCGACCTGCCCGGTTACGGCGACAGCGATGCCCCTGCCGGTGTGGAGGCCGCCTCGAAACGCGCCATGGCCGCCTCGCTCGTGGAAGCCATGGGCACGCTGGGCTTCGACAGGTTCGATCTGGCCGGGCATGACCGGGGCGGTCGCGTCGCCTACCGCATGGCGCTGGATCATCCGGCGCAGGTACGGCGTCTCGCCGTCCTCGATATCCTGCCGACCTCCGATTACTGGGCGAAGATGGACCGCAGCTTCGCCCTGAAGATCTACCACTGGGCCTTTCTGGCCCAACCCCCTCCCCTGCCGGAGACCCTGATCGCCGGTGCCCCTGATTTCTGGCTCGAATGGACGCTGAAGAGCTGGACCGCATCGCAGTCGCTCGACAGCTTTTCCGCCGATGCGATGGCGACCTACCGCCGGAACTTCACCGATCCCGTCCGCCTCAGGGCGATGTGCGACGATTACCGCGCCGGGGCGACCGTCGATCTCGACCACGATCTCGCCTCCCGCGCGGCGAACCGGCGAATCGATGCCCCGACCCTCGTGCTCTGGGGGTCCAGCGGCATCGCCCAGAGCGCGCAGACACCCCTCGATATCTGGGGCGAATGGTGCACCGACCTGCGCGGCGAGGCGATCCGGTCCGGGCATTTCCTGCCCGAGGAGAACCCGGCGCAGACCGGCGCGGCCCTTGCCCGTTTCTTCGACTGACCGCAGGAAGCGGGTGGTGCGGTCCGGCGCTCTGCCATAGCTGTTGACCCGCGATACCCGAAGGCGGAGGCAGGGATGACCCCGGACAGAACGGAAGACTATGCACGGATGGCGGAAGCGATCCGCTTCATCGACTCGACCCGCGAGGAGCAGCCGGGGTTGGATACGGTTGCCGGGCATCTGGGCCTCAGCCCCGGCCATTTCCAGCGCCTCTTTTCGCGCTGGGTCGGGGTCAGCCCGAAGAAATACCAGCAATACCTGACCCTCGGCCATGCCAGGACCCTGCTGCGCGAGCGGCACAGCGTCCTCGACACCACTCTGGAGACCGGCATGTCCGGGCCGGGCCGCCTGCACGATCTCTTCGTCGGCTGGGAAGCCATGACACCGGGAGAATTCGCCAGGGGCGGCGCGGGCCTCGATATCGCCCATGGCCATGGCGACACCCCCTTCGGCGACGCCCTGATCCTCTGGACCGAGCGCGGCATCTGCGGCCTCGCCTTCACGGCGGAGACGGGGCGCGAGGCGGCGATGGCCGATATGCGCGGGCGCTGGCCCGATGCCCGCTATCGCGAAGACGCCGGACGCGGGACGGCGATGCTGCACGAAATCTTCGGGGGCGGGGGCAACGGCGTACACCTCGCCGTCCTCGGCGCGCCCTTTCAGGTCAAGGTATGGGAGGCGCTCATGGCGATCCCCTCCGGCCACGTCACGACCTATTCCGATATCGCCGCCCGCATCGGCAACCCGAAAGCCGTGCGCGCGGCAGGCACCGCCGTGGGCCGCAATCCGGTCTCCTGGCTGATTCCCTGTCACCGCGCGCTGCGCAAGTCGGGCGAGCTGGGCGGATACCATTGGGGACTGCCGGTAAAGCGCGCGATGCTGGCCTGGGAAAGCGCCCGTCTCGATGCGAGCGAAGCCGTCCGGACGGGTTAGTTTGCAAGACGTTCGCACAATCTCAACCCGAGGCCCGTACAACACTTGCGAAGACGATAGAGAGGCGTGTAGAGACGCCTCCGACGGTGGGGTGGCCGAGTGGTCGAAGGCGCACGCCTGGAAAGTGTGTAGGCGGGAAACCGTCTCCAGGGTTCGAATCCCTGTCCCACCGCCATTTCCCTCATTCTTCGCCCGGCGAAAGATGAGCGCAGATCCCCACGACCCGATCCGGCACAGGCATTTCGCGGAAACGTCGGGAGCGAACGGGGTTTCGGGTTCCCGCCCGACAGGGTCCCGGCCCCGACCGCACAGGTCCGTTCGACCGTTCAGGGATTGGGTTCCGTCTCCACCCCCGTCAGCCGCTGCACGATCCGGCCCAGAGCCTCGCGGCGCAGGCTCGCTTTCGCGTCACGGTTGAGGATGGAATAGATGGGCCGCTTTTCCGCGATGCGCTGGCCGATTTCGGTCTGCTCGAAAGCGATCATCGCGTCGAGTTCCTCGGCGGTATAGACATGTGCGAGCACCCGGATCGTGGTTTCGTCGCTCTCCGCCTTCATCCCGGAAAACTCCTCCATCGTCAGCTCGATCATGGCCTCGCGCTGGCTTTCGGTCATGATCCGTTCGGGCAACGCCTGTTCGATCCGATGGGCGATCACGGTAGGGTCGTGCCGTGCGATGCTCAGAGCCTGCATGGAGGGCATGGCGAAATAGCGCCGTGCCGCATCCAGCGCGTCGGGGTCGAGATCCCGGACGGCCATGGGAACGCTGTACCCGTCATCGGCAATGCCGGGAGAGGCGGCCAGAATGCCGATACCGATGCAAACGAAGGCGTAACGCCGTGCGATGATACCCATGCCGTCAGTCCAGCGATTTCGGGGTGATATGATGAAGCAGCGTTCCCTCGCCGAACGCCACGTCGCGCCAACGCTTTGCGGCGAAGCGCAGCACCGCCGCCGCGCAGGTCGGCATGGTTGCCGGGCATGGATCGCGCGACAGGCCTGCGGCGGTACTCTCCAGCCCCGGATTATGGCCGAGGACGAGCAGGATATCGCCCTTGCCCTGCGCATGGATCGCATCGAGGATCGTATCGGGTTCGGCGAGATAGAGCGCCTCGACGGTCAGGCTGTCTTTCGCGCCCCAGACCTCCCCCAGCCTTGCGGCAGTTTCCTGCGTGCGCGTGGCCGGAGAAACGAGCATCCGGTCGGGAGAGAGGCTTTCGCCCTCCATCCATTCCGCCATGCGCTGCGCGGCCTCCCTGCCGCGCTGATTGATCGGGCGCTCGATATCGGGGACCGAGCCGGACCAGTCGGACTTGCCGTGACGCAACAGGATCAGAGTCTTCATGTCTCTCCCCTCGCGCGCAGAAAGGCGCGCATATGGAAGCTGGCACGATTCGGCTCGGGAACCCAGCCCTGTCCGACCCAGCAGGCCCGCCGCGCGAGGCATCCGCGCTCCCGACAGGCCGCGCCTTCGGGGGAGGCCACATGGGCGGCGCAGCGGTCGACGTCATAGCGTGTTCCGTCGAACGCATCGACGGGGCAGGCTTTCAGGCAGGGGCGGCTGGCGCAGCCGTCGCAAGGGCGGCCGACCGGAGTCTCCGTGATGCCGTCCAGCGCCGCAAAGCCCAGCGCGCCCCGGAACGACATCCACAGCCCGTGATCGCGGTGGATCGACATGCCCAAGGGGGATGGCCACATGATTCCCGTCGCCGCCGCCCAGCGCATGAAGGGCTGGTAGGGCGGCCCGCCGAAGGGGAACAGCGGCTCGGCATTCAGTCTCTCCCCCAACGCCCCGACGATGCGCTGCGACCAGCGGTCGAGCGGGTCCGGCTCACCATCGGCCTTTTCCGGCGAGGACGCGAAGACGTCCCACCCCTCGCGCGACAGACCGAGCAGCACCACGATGCCAGAGCCTTCGGGCGCGGTGCCGAGAATCGTCAGCCCCGCCGCATCGACCGCGCGCTCCACCTCTGCAAATCTCATGGCCGATATTCCCTTCCGGCCTCGGGCCAGAACCGGTTGCCGCATCGTACCGTTGCTCGCAGCGGCCCCGGCGCGGGGCCGGGGCAGGAGACATGGAAGAGCGATTTCAGCGGCGTCACGGATTGCCCCGCCGGTCGCGGAGCGGCAGCAGCAGCGACCAGCCGAGGCGCGTGGGGCGCTCGTCCTGAAACTCCGCGAGGCCGATGGTCATGCCGTCATGGCCCTTCTCGGGTTGCGGGATATAGGTGCCGAAAATCCGGTCCCACCATGGCAGGTTGAAGCCGAAATTCGCATCCGTCTCGCGATGGATGATCGAATGGTGGACCCGGTGCATATCCGGCGTGACCACCACCATCCGCAGCAGGCGGTCGGCCCATCCGGGCAGCTTGATGTTGGAATGGTTGAACAGCGCGCAGCCATTGAGGATCACCTCGAACAGGATCACCGCCAGCGCCGATGGTCCCAATACGTAGACCGCCCCGATCTTGAGCAGCATCGACAGGGCGATCTCGACCGGGTGGAAACGGATGGCCGTGCTCACATCGATATCGCGGTCCGAATGATGGACCCGGTGCAGCCGCCACAGGACGGGGATGCGATGGCTCAGGACATGCTGCCAGTAGATCAGGCAATCGAAGGCGATGATCGCCAGCAGCACCTCCAGCCATGCGGGCCAGTCCAGCCAGTTGAACAGTCCCCAGCCATTCGCCGCCGCATCCAGCGCCGCCCCGGCGGCCACCACCGGAAACAGCAGCCGCACGACCAGCGTGTCGAGAATGACGATGCCCCAGTTCACGCCCCATCGGCGCAGCTTGGGCGCGACCAGCACGCGGCGGGGAGCGGTCAGCTCCCACAGTGTCATTACGGCAAAGACGCCGAGGAAGACGCTGATACGGATAATGCCTTCATTTTCCATGGTCACTCCCGCTTGTCATTCCCGCGAAAGCGGGAATCCCGTCGAGCGAAGCGAGATTCCCGCTTTCGCGGGAATGACAATCTGCTTTCTTGTTCGACGACATCATCGTCACGGTCTCCAGCGCAGGAAATTCCCGATGATCGTCAGGCCCACCCCCTGCGATTTCTCCGGGTGGAACTGCGTTCCGAACAGGGCGTCGCGACCGATGGCGGCGGTGATCTCGCCCCCATGGGTGGCATAGGCGAGGCGATGGGCCGGATCGTCGGTCACGACATGGTAGCTGTGGACGAAATAGACGTGATCGCCGCCCGTGACACCCTCGAACAGCGGATGCTCACGCGCAAGTGACAGGGCGTTCCAGCCCATATGCGGGATCTTCAGCGCCGGATCGTCGGGCGCAATCCGCTCCACCGCCCCGCCGATCCAGTCCAGACCCGGCGTCTCGCCGTATTCGCGACCCATAGTGACCATGAGCTGCATCCCGACGCAGATGCCGAAGAACGGCTTGCCTGCGTCCTTATGCGCACCCAGCGCCTCGACCATCCCCGGCACCGCATGGAGGCCGTCGCGGCAATCCCGAAACGCCCCGACCCCCGGCAGCACGACCCGATCCGCTGCGCGCACGACCTCCGGGTCCGCCGTCACGACGATCTCCCCGCCGCCCACCTCCCGCGCCGCCCGCTGAAAGGATTTCTCCGCCGAGCGCAGGTTGCCGGAACCGTAATCGATGATGGCGGTGGTCATGGCGATCCCTTCGCAAGCGCGCTTTCGTAATCGGGCGCGGCCACGGTCCCCGCCACCGCAAATCCCCTCCGCGTCAGATAGAGCCGACACAGAAAATGCGGCGCGAACCAGTAAAGCGACGCCACCGCAAGACAGAGGATGCCGAACCAGACGAGGAACCCGCCCCCCGTCGGCAGGTAGAGCGCCGCGATGATGCAGAGCGGCCCCGCGATGAACACCCCATCCATGAACCGCTTCAGCGGGATGAGGGCGGCCTGCCCGAAATACTCGTCCCCGATCACCTTCCGCAACCGGATCAACAACGGCGCACGTGGCACCGCCACCGCTTCCGCCCCCTTGCGGAAGACGCTCCATTCGGGGGCCAGAAGGTCGATGCGGCTCATGGACGATCCTCTTTCATGCGCGCCCCATGATACAGATGGGTCATCAGAGCAAGGCCGAAGACCGGCGCGATCAGGTTCAGGAACGGCACCATCGTCAACACGGCGAGCAGGATACCGCCCAGGACCATCCGAAACCAGACGGAGCGCCGCAATGTCTTGGTCCGCGAGGGCGTCTCCCGGCGCAGCGCCGCCATGTCGAAGGACGCCCGTCCCAGCAGCCAGCCATTCACCACGGCGGGCAGCGGCGGAAAGATGAAATAGAACGGCAGCATCGGAATGTTGAGCGCGATCGCCAGCCCCGCATAGCGCAGGCCCATCCCGACTTCCGTGGCAAACGAGCGCCCCTTCGCGGGGCCAAGCGCCGGGTAGTGCCGCGTCTCCACCGCCTCGGCCACCGGATCGATGAAGAACCCGATGGCCGCCGCAGCGGCGGGGGTGAACGCAAACGCCATCGCGATCACCGACCCGACCCCGGCCAGCCATCCCAGCGCATCGTCCGCCGCCCCGCCGATCTCGCCGACCCACGGGATCGACACCCCCGATACCAGCCACGCCACCCCCGCCCCGACCGTCGCTCCCATGAGAGCGATGCACAGCGCCGTCACCACCAGCCCGAGTAGCAACGGGCGCAGCATCGCCTTGGTCGGCATCTGGCGCAGGGTCCTGGCGATGGCGGGGACGAGCATCGTCAACTCCCCAGCACGCCCTTCGTGCTCGGCACGCTGTCGCTCTTGCGCGGATCGATTTCCACTGCCTCGCGCAGGGACCGCGCGACCGCCTTGAAGGCGCTCTCCGCAATGTGATGCGCGTTCGCGCCGTGCAGAGTATCGATATGCAGCGTGATGCCGCCATTCATGGCAAACGCCGTGAAGAATTCGCGGAACAGTTCCGTATCGAACGTCCCGATCTTCTGCGCCCTGAACGGCACGTTCCAGACGAGGAAAGGACGCTTCGACAGGTCCAGCGCGCAGCGGGTCAACGCCTCGTCCATCGGCAACAGGCACGAGCCATAGCGCCGGATGCCCGTGTAATCCCCGAGCGCCTGCACCAGCGCGAGGCCCAGCGCGATGCCGGTATCCTCGACGGTGTGGTGGTCGTCGATATGGGTATCGCCGCTCGCCCGGATCGTCATGTCGATCAGCGAATGGCGCGCCAACTGCTCCAGCATGTGATCGAAGAACCCCACGCCGGTCTGCACGTCATAGGCCCCCGTGCCATCGAGGGCGATCTCGACGCGGACCTGCGTTTCGGTGGTATTGCGCTCGATGGTGGCGGTTCGCATGGGGCATGTCTCCTCACGCGCCTGACTATCGAAAGGCGGTGAGCGGGGCCAGCATCATTCGACACGGTCCCCGACCAGCGCCATCCAGTTTGCTCCACCCCAGGTGACGCACAGGATGCGAACGACCCGTGCTTCCTCGTCCACGACAAAGGCGATGACCCCTTGTCCGAAGACGGCACGGCCCGCAGGTTCGGCAGAATGTCGTCGTACCCAGCCCCCCGATAGGGTCTTTCCGCCAGCGCCATCAGATCACGCTCGAGCCGGATGATCTTCGATCGAACGGACGTGCGGGTCGTGTAGTCGAGCAAGAAGTTATTGATCCGCTTCATGTCTCGCCTGACAAGCGGATGACGAATGAGGCTGTAGAGCCGCTTGCTCATGTCGAGCGTCTGAGGCGTTCCTCGATATCTTCTTCCAGCATCTTCAGGAAATCACCCTCCCTATGCTCCTCGAACTTCGAGTCCGGCGTGGCAGCACGGCGGCGCAGTTCTTCGGCGAGGCCATCCATGGCCGACCCCCGCTCGGCATGTTCCGCGCGCAGGCGGTCGATCCCGGCGGCAATGACCGCGCCGAGGGAATCGTACTCTCCCTCTTCGATCAGGGTTTCGGCAAAACGCCGCTGATCTTCGGGGAGGGGGATGGAAGCGTCTTCCGACATGACTTCGTTCTATCATTCCCCGCTCCACGGAACAATCCGTTCAGAACACCGCGTGATCGCCGCGCTCCACCGTCGCCTCGCCCTCGATCACGCGGGCGTAGTAGTCGAACAGCGTCTCGGTCCCCGTGGAGGGCGTCGCATCGGCATCGTAGCGCCCGGTCGCGGGGTCGAGGACCAGCATCGATTCGGTCGCGTAATAGCGCCCGATCCGCGCCAGTTCGGCCTTGTCGGCCATGGCGGGGCTGAGCTTGCCCAGGGTCGCCAGCACACCGACGATCCCGTCCAGCATCCCGACCGGCACCCGGCGAAAGCGCGGCGTTCGGCCCAGCAAGGCAAACAGATGCTCGCCCTGTTCCAGCGGCGTGATCGCGGCACCCGGCCCCCCGATAGGCAGGATGCGATTGCGGCGCGCCGGATCGTCGAGGCATTCCGCAAGATACGCGCCCAGATCGTCGTCGCCGATCGGTTTGCACGCGGTTAGGGTACCATCCCCGAACATCAGGAACGGCCTGCCCGCCCGCAACCGCTCGATCTGGCCCGACAGCGACTTGAAGAAGGCCGTGGGGCGAATGATGGAATAGGTCACGCCGGACGCCATCAACTCCGCCTCGAAGGCCAGTTTCGCCTGCTGAAAGCCGAGCAAGGGCTTCTGCACGCAGATCGCCGACAGCAGCACGACCTGCGAGACGCCCACCTGCCGCGCGGCAGCCAGCGCCTCGACATGGGCGCGATGGTCGATGGCCCAGGCATCGCGCGGCACCCCCGTGCGCGAGGCGAGACAGGAGACGAGCGCATCGAACGGCTCGCCCCGAAATCCATCCGCCGCGAGAGACTGCGGGTCGGTCACATCGCCGAAGCGCAATTGCGCGCCTTCCAGCACGTTTCCGGTCGCATCCGGCGAGAGCCCGCCGCCAACCCCGGCCTTCGGACGCACGAAGCACACCACCTCATGCCCCCGCGCCACCAGCGCCCGCACCGTCGCACGGCCTATCGTGCCGGTCCCGCCCAGCATGAAGACCCGCTTGGCGGAGGCGGGGAGGGGCGGCATGTCGGTCATCGGTTCCTTTCTCGTGTCATCAGCCAAGGATACGCCTTGAAACGCGGGAAGGCGATGGGGGCCTCGACCCATTCCGAAGCGGTCCGGGATGATTGAAATTCCGCTCTGATTTCGTTACATGTAACGCTGGAGGATCGACCATGACCAGTCCCGTGTCCGAACGTGTACGAAAGTACCGCGATGCCCTGCGCGCCAGCGGATTGCGCCCTGTGCAAATCTGGGTGCCCGATACGTCCCGGCCCGGTTTCGCCGATGAATGCCGCCGACAGGCCGCACTCGTTGCCCATGCCGATGCGGCTGACCCGGAACTGTCGGATTTCATGGACGCGGCTCTTGCAGATGGAGAAGACTGGGAGTGACGCGCGGCGATCTCGTCACCGTCGCTTTGCAGGGGCAACATGGCAAACCCCGGCCCGCCCTCATCGTCCAGTCCGACCTCTTCCCCGATACCGCCTCCGTCGCGGTCCTGCTGGTCACATCGAAACTTGTTGAAGCGCCCCTGATCCGCCTGACCGTCGAGCCGTCTTCAGGAACGGGATTACGGGTGGCGTCCCAGATCATCATCGACAAGCCGATGGCGATATCGATCCGAAAGATCGGCCCCGTCTTCGGAAGGCTCGAAGACGCCACGATGGTTTCCGTCAACCGCGCCCTGATGCTGTTCCTTGGCCTGACCACCTGAAACCCTGCGCCTCGATCCCCCCGGCATCGCGCTGGCCGTGGCCGATCTGCTGCCGCTGCCCGAACCGACACGGGACGACGCGCCCGAAGCGTGACAGCCCGCCCTCCCTTGATTATAGACCGACCATTCGCTTTCGCGCAGGAACGCCCGCCATGCATGACATCAAGACCATCCGCGAGAATCCCGATGCCTTCGACGCCGCCATGGCGCGGCGGGGCGTTGCACCCGTCTCCGACGCGCTGCTGAAACGCGACGAAACCCGGCGCGCGCTCGTCACGAAGGCCGAAGCCGCGCTTGCCGAGCGCAACGCCGCCTCGAAGGATGTCGGCAAGGCCAAGGCCTCCGGCGACGAGGCGGAATTCGAACGCCTGCGCGCGCTCGTCGGCGAGAAGAAGGACGAGATCGCCCGGCTGGAGGCCGAGGCCGCCGAGGCCGATACGGCCCTGCGCGAGGCGCTGATGGTCCTGCCGAACCTGCCGCTGGCCGATGTACCGGACGGCAAGGACGAGAACGACAATGTCGAGGCCAGCCGCTGGGGCGAGCCGCCCGCGCTGGATTTCGCGCCCAAGGAACACTGGGAACTCGGCGAGGCGATGGGCGCGATGGATTTCGAGATCGCCGCCAAGCTCTCCGGTACGCGCTTCATGCTCCTCTCGGGCGCGCTTACCCGCCTGCACCGGGCGCTCGCGCAGTTCATGCTCGACACCCATGTGGACGAGAACGGTCTGATCGAGCACTGGACCCCCGTTCTCGTGCGCGACGAGGCGATGTTCGGCACCGGCAACCTGCCCAAATTCGCCGAGGACAGCTATCGCACCACCAACGGCTGGTGGCTGATCCCCACCGCCGAGGTCACGCTGACCAATATGGTCGCCGGCGAAACGCTGGACGGGGCCACCCTGCCCCGCCGCTATACCGCCCACAGCCAGTGTTTCCGTTCGGAGGCGGGCAGCGCGGGCAAGGACACGCGCGGAATGCTGCGCCAGCACCAGTTCGAGAAGGTCGAGATGGTCACGATCTCGCATCCCGATACCTCGGATGACGAGCTGGAGCGGATGCGCGGCTGTGCGCAAGGCATCCTCGAAGCCCTCGGCCTGCCCTATCGCACCATGACGCTCTGCACCGGCGACATGGGCTTCGGCGCGCGCAAGACCTACGATCTCGAAGTCTGGCTGCCCGGACAGGACGCCTATCGCGAGATTTCCTCCTGCTCGGTCTGCGGCGAGTTCCAGGCCCGCCGCATGAACGCCCGCTTCAAGCCTGCGGGCGGCGGCAAGCCGGCATTCGTCCATACCCTCAACGGCTCGGGTCTGGCCGTGGGCCGCTGCCTGATCGCCGTGATGGAGAACGGCCAGCGCGCCGACGGCTCCATTGCCATCCCCGAAGTCCTGCACCGCTACATGGGCGGCAAGACGATGATCGGAGCGGACGGGACGCTGTCCTAGGATGCTCCCCGCCATCCCCACCGATTTCACCCCCTGGGCCTCGCTCGGCGGCGGAATCCTCATCGGCTTGTCCGCCGTCATGGTCATGGCCCTGTTCGGGCGGATCGCGGGGATCGTCGGCATCACCGCCGGTGCCGTGACCCAAGGCGACCGGGGTTGGCGGATCGCGTTCATCGGCGGATTGCTGGCGGCTCCTCTGCTATGGATGCTGGCGACGGGCGGCTTTCCGGCCCAGACGGTCGGCGCGACCCTGCCGGGAATGGCCATCGCCGGTCTGCTCGTCGGCATCGGGACGGCCTTCGGATCGGGATGCACGTCCGGGCACGGGGTCTGCGGCCTCGCCCGACTGTCGGCGCGCTCACTGGCTGCCGTGCTGACCTTCATGGCCTGTGCCGCCGTCACCGTCTTCCTGCTGCGCCATGTCCTGCCGGGGGCAGCATGATGCGCCTCCTCGCCGGATTTCTCGCCGGTCTGCTCTTCGGCCTCGGCCTCATCCTCTCGGGCATGTCGGACCCGGCCAAGGTACTGAACTTCCTCGATATCGCCGGAGCATGGGATCCCAGCCTGGCCTTCGTCATGGGCGGGGCCACCGTCACGACCTATATCGGCTACCGCATCGTCCGGCGGCGCCCCGCGCCCGTGCTGATGGACCGCTTCGACCTGCCGACCCGGCGCGATATCGACGCGCCGCTCCTCATCGGAGCCGCCCTCTTCGGCATCGGCTGGGGCATCGGCGGCTTCTGCCCCGGCCCCGCCTGGACCGCGCTGCCCATCGCAGAACCCGGAACGCTGGTCTTCGTTCCGGCGATGCTGCTCGGCATCGTCGCAGGGCGGCGTGTAGCCTGAAACCTATCCATGATCGCCCTTCATCCAGCGCGATTCACGGGCCAGAATGCCGGGCTTGTCGTGTGCCCCGTCGCGCATTCGATGCCAGATCATGGGCGCGCTGCCCCGGATGCAACCCAGCCTGACATGCTGCTTCGCTGGTCCGGGGCCTGTTCCAGCGCAGAACGCCCCCCTCCGCAGGCGAAGGGGGCTACGAAAACCACGGCCGGACCAAAGAAATCACGGCGGTTCCGGCGGCACCAATGCCCAGATCGCCAGTTCCTGACATTCCGCCAGAATCCCGTCGATCTG
>ENA-ORXM01002575-ORXM01002575.1-marine-metagenome-genome-assembly--contig:-NODE-2575-length-20550-cov-3.678064_pt1 | contig 20550 bp, 19 predicted proteins | sample MGYA00237867_ERZ511480 | MGnify/ENA primary metagenome ERZ511480 (study PRJEB26309, sample SAMN06266103) | marine metagenome | isolation source: Algal blade | place: United Kingdom:Sidmouth, United...
CCTGGAGCACCGCTTGCACCCTCCACAGTTGGCGCGTACGAAGCTTCACCTCCCTGCGGACAGTCCAGTACGACAGCTCCTTCGCGCTGCAAATCTGCTGGACCGACAACGGCAAGCAGACGTTCGATCAATCGTTGCAGATCGCTCAACGGCTCACCGTTCAGCACGTTCGTCACAGCATCGCGAGTCCGTGTATACGGCCCGTCCAGGAAAATCGCAGTGTCGGCATCTGATTCTGATTCTGAATCTGAATCTGCGTCCGCATCCGCATCCGCATCCGCATCCGAGTCCGAGTCCGAGTCCGAGTCCGAGTCCGAGTCGCCGAGAGCCTGCCCGTCAGCCTCGCGCTCGTCGGACGCTTGCTCGTCCGACTCGGATCCGTCGAGCTCCTCCTCGTCCGGCTCGCGCTGTTCGGGCTCGCTCATGGTCCGTGGTCGTCCGCGTCCGGTCCGGCGACTACTGGATGACGAAGCGGGTCAGGTAGACATCGAGCACCCGCCCCGGCGCGTAGTGCTTGCTCACGAGCGCTTCGACGACCTCACTGGCCTGCTCGCGCAGCGCCTGCTTGCCCTCATTGTCGGCGAGAGAGGCCTCGTTCTGTTCCCCGAGGAGCAGCAGGAGATCGTTGCGGAGCTCCGCCTGGTTGGCATCGATAGCCTGCTTGGCCTGCTCATCGTTGAGTGCGATGGACAGCTCGACCATCAGGAACTTCGCTCGCCCGGAGCTGGGCAGGTTGACGACGAACTCCGGCTGGACATGGTGATAGAAGACCGGCTGCGGGACGACCGGCGCCGGCATGGCCGCCGCAGGAGCGGCGGCGGCGGCAGCGGGCGCGGCAGCCGGGTCCGGGCGCATGACGAACCACGTGCCGCCCACGGCGGCGCCGAGCAGTGCGATCCCGCCAACACCGGCCAGTATCATCTTCTTCATGCGTCGGTCTCTGTTCGCCAGACGAAATCGGCGTCAATCGAGTGTCGCTCACCGCTCCATCGGCTCGGAACGAGCCGGTCACGGCGCTCCGGCTCAGGCCCAGGCGTCGACGAGGAATCGTCCGTCGCCGTCGGGAACCGGGCGGCGGGCGGCGCCCGCGGCGTGTTCGTCGAGTGCCGCGATGGTGGCACCGCCGCTCCCGCTTCTCCCCTCCATCGCACGTCCCGTGCCCGATCGCTCGTCCTGCTCGGAGGAACCATCGGGCGCGGCATCACCGCGCCGCTCCTCGCCGGAGGAGACATCGACCTCCACGCTCGCGTGTCCGTCGGCGGCGAGCTGATCACGCAGCCGCGGTACCAGCGACTCGAGCGCGTCGCGGGTGGCCACTTGGCTCGCCATGATCGACACGCTGATCTCGTCGCCCTCGAGGCTCACGCGGATCGCCACGGGTCCGAGTCCGGCCGGTGTCACGTTGACGAGCGCCTGTCCGCGGCCCTCGCCCACCGTCCAGCGAACGCTGTTGGCGAGCTCGTCGGCGGCGACTCTCGGCGCGTCCAGCGATACGCTTCCGGGGGCGACCAGCAGCGCCGTCGACGCGCTGTCCGCACGCGGCGCGAACAGCCCTGGAAGCATCGAGGCGGCACCCGACGACACGCTCGCGCCCGGTACGCCGGCGAGCGAGCCGGTGCCCGTACCCGAGGGCGAATCGAGCCTTCCGTCCGAGGTGGCATCGGCGAACGCCGCAAGGTTGGCCCCGCCGGCGGCATCGACGCCGGCGAGTCGCCCGGCGACGGCGCGCGATGCGCCGATCGCCTCCGCGGAGGCCTCGGCCGCGCCGGGCCGAGCCATGGCCATCTCGCGCGCCTCGGCGGCTTGCGCCTTGGTGATCGTGAGCCGTGTCAGCACCGACCCGTCTTCGGACAGGACGGCAGCCTCGAGTGACCCGCCGTCCGCCGCCGAGCCGACAGGGGCGCCGGACGGGTTCGTGCCGGCGGTGCCCACGAGTGGGGAGGTCGTCCTACCGGCCCTCGCGTGCCGATGCGAGGCGACGGTGGCCGCCGCGGCCGCGCTCGCCGGCTCGATCTCGATCGCTGTCGCCGCTCCCGCCACGGTCGCGTCGGCAGGGGGGGCGGCGGGGACCGGCGTCACCGTCGACCCGGTCCGTACGGCCGGCGGTGGCCCAGCGGTCGAGGCGCTCTGCGCGCTCGCGGTATCTCGCACGCGCGTCTCGTCGCCGGAGAGGAGAGCGGTGTGCGACGACCGCTTCACGCCGTCGGCACCTTCGACGACCGAGAACGCTTCTCCCTCGGCAGTCTCTTCCGCGGTCGGGGGCACGCCCGTACCGCTCACCTCGCTCGCCCGCGCCTCTGCGTCGCTCCCGAGCGCGATCGAATCCGACTCGACGCCGGCCGCGCGAACCGTCTCGCCGTCCACGACGGTGGCGGCCGTGTCGACGCCGCCGAACGAACGTACCGCTTCGCCCTCCACCGGCATCGTCGCCGATGACGCGCCGCCGGGAAGCGGTGCGGACGCAGCGGTCACCGGATCGATGTCGCGCGCGTCGGCGATCGGTACGCTCGCCGGCTCCGCGGGCGAGGTTGTCGCCTCCCCCGCGGCCGCGGCGAGTGCCGATGCTCCGTCGATGACGAGCACGTGATCCCGGACCGTCTCCGCGGTTCGCGATCGCTCGTTCGCGGTCCCGGCGATCGGCGTGGACGCCGTGCCTCGCGCTACGGCGACGCCCTCGCGAACGTCCGCCGCGGTTCCCACCATCACGTTCTCGAGACCCCGCGCCGGCGGACGCCGTGCGGTCGAACCGGACACCCGCTCATCGTCACCGGCCCACTGCAACTGCCGGGCGAAGACGCCGTCTCCACGGCGCTCGTCGAGATCACCGCTCCGACCGTGTTCGCCACCGGCGAGGGCGCGCCGGCCCCCCGTCCCGCCGATCGCCGAACCCTCCGCCGCTGACCCCTTACGTAGCGCGCGCCCCCCGACGAGGGCCGCCGACAGCGGCTCCGGAGCGCTCACGAGAGCGCTCCGGCGGTATCACCGCGGGCGAACACGAGCTCCTGTGGCACGCGATTGCGTGCCGCCTCGTCCATGCGCCGCTGCTCGTCGCGAGCGGCGGCGAGCGCCTCGTCCGCGGCGGTTCGTCGCTGCAGGGTCTCGAGTGCCATGCCCCGAGCGAGGGCGTCGGCGTACGCCGATGCCGCGTCCCCGACCCTCGCCTCGGCGGCCCGCACCTGCTCGCCGAGCTCCGCGACGCGCTCGACAAGCTGCGCGACGAAGGCGCGCCGCTGCACCAGCAGCGGGAGCGCCATGCCGTCGCCCCGTCCGAGCGTCTCGCGCTCGTAGCGACGCACGTGCTCGGCGAGTTCGGTGCGTTGCGCACGGAGCGTGGCGAGCTCGGCGCGCACGCCCTCGAGTCTCTGGCGCCGGCGCTCGGTGCGCGCGTCGGTAAGCGCCGTGAGGGCGGCGAGTCGGCGGGCCTTCACGGCCGTGGAATCGATGAGCTCATGCCGACCTTATCGGCACGAGCGACACCCCCGACAGGGCGGTGACGCAAGCTTACCGTTATGCGGCCGCGCGCCGTGCGCCTTCGCTCGGCTCGAGCAAGATCGAGAGCTCACGCTGCGCCTCGGCGAGGTCGACACCGAGTCCGGCAGGCTGTTGCAGGAACCGCTGCAGCTCGGGCCACAGTCGGATCGCCTCGTCGAGGAGCGGGTCGGTGCCGCTCTGGTAGAGCCCCACTCGCAGCATGTCCTCCCGCGAGCGATAAGCAGCGGCGAGCTGCAGGAACCGCCGTACCCGCGTCTGCTCGGCCTCCCCCGTCACCGCGTCGCGGGTGCGGCTGATCGAGGCGCCGATGTCGATCGCCGGGAAGTGCGCCGCGTCCGCGAGCGCGCGAGTCAGCACGATGTGCCCGTCGAGCACGGCGCGGGCGGCGTCGACGATCGGATCGTTCTGGTCGTCGCCCTCGGCGAGCACCGTGTAGACCGCCGTGATCGAACCCGAGCCGAGCATGCCGCCGGCGCGCTCGACGAGCGCCGGCAGCGTCGCGAAGACCGACGGAGGATAGCCCTTGACGGTCGGAGGCTCGCCGGCGGCGAGCCCGATCTCGCGCTGCGCATGGGCGACGCGAGTCAGCGAGTCGACCAGCAGGAGCACCTCGCTCCCCGCGTCGCGAAAGCTCTCGGCGATGGCGCTGGCGAGCCTCGCTCCCTGGAGCCGGGCCAGCGGCGGGCGATCGGCGGGGACGGCGACCACGACGGCCCGTGCCAGACCCTCCGGTCCGAGGGTCTCGCGGACGAAGTCACCGACCTCTCGTCCGCGCTCGCCGATCAGAGCGATGACCGTGACGTCGGCGCTCGAGTGGCGTGTCATCATGCCGAGAAGCGAGCTCTTGCCGACACCGCTGCCGGCGAAGAGCCCCACCCGCTGCCCGCGCCCGAGCGTCAGCAGCGCGTTGATCGCCCGCACACCGACATCGAACGGGGTGTCCACGGGGGCCCGCCGCAGAGGGTCGAGCGAGATCGGGTTCATCGGCGCCCGCGGGCAACCGAGGAGCGGGCCGCGGCCGTCGATCGGCAGCCCGGCGGCATCGACGACGCGCCCGAGCAGCGCCGTGCCCGTGGGCACCGCCAGCGCCTGATGCAGCGGACGCACCCGCGCCCCCGGCCGAAGCCCACCGATCGCCCCCGCCGGCATCAGGAGCGTGCGCTCGCGGTCGAAGCCGACGACCTCGGCCTCGACATCGCCGCCCTCGCCGCCCTCGATTCGGCAACGCGTACCGACCGCGGCCCGGCACCCTTCGGCCTGTAGCGTGAGCCCGACGAGCATCGAGAGCCGCCCATCGACCGGCAACGGCTCCAGACGGAGCCCTTCGCGACGGCGCGCGAGACGCTGGCCGACACGCGTGTCGAGAGAGTCGTCCGCCCTCATCGGGCGGCGGCTTGATCGAGCGGATCGACGGCGATTCGCTCGATCCAAGCGTCGATGCCGGCATCGACGACCGACGTGCCCGACTCGATCCGGCAATCCCCGCGGGCGAGCGTCGCGTCGGCCATCACCATGGCGGCCTCCCGGGGCTCCATCCGCTCACGGAGCGCCGCGGCATAGAGCGGATGCAGCCGCACCACCGGCTCGTCGGCGAGACACGGCAGCTCCTCGAGCGCCGCGCGGACCATGGAGCACAGCGCCTCGGCATCGTGCTCGAGCTCGCGCCGCACGATCAGCCGCGCCATCGCCCGGGCGAGGGCGAGCAGCTCCTCCTCGAGCAGCGACTCGTGGCGCGAGCGCTCGCGCGCGAGCGTCGCGACGAGCCCCGCGGCGCCATCGAGCGCCGCGCGATCGGCGGCCGCCTCCGCTTCGGCGAAGCCGCGCGCCCGACCCTCCTCGAAGCGACGTTGCAGGAGCGCCTCGTCCGACGACGCCTTCGATGACGCCTCGCGGGAGCCCGGAGACATGCCTGGTGACATGCCTGGTGACATGCCTGATGCCGCGTTCGAGGTGGCGGGCGAGTCGGCACCGTTCGGCGCCGCCTCTCCTGCGCCACCCGCGCCCGTCACGTCCGGGGCGACGGCGCTCTCCACAGAGCGCGCCCCATCGGCCGAGCCGGGATCCACGCGCACCGGTATCGCTCGGACCACCGCTTCCGGGCCGAGCTGCGGCGCCTGCCAGCGGCGCACGCTCTCGGCCGTCCCTTGGTCGAGCGACTCGAACCGACCGCGGTGCTCAGACATACTCGTCGCCCTTGCCGCCGAGGGCGATCTTGTCCTCCTCGGCCAAGCGCTTGGCGATGACGAGCACCTCGCGCTGCGCCGCCTCCACCTCGGAGAGCTTCACCGGTCCCTTGGCGGCGAGGTCGTCGCGCATGATATCGGCCGCTCGAGAGGACATGTTCCGGAAGATCTTCGCCGAGAGCTCCTCGGAGGTACCCTTCAGCGCGACGATCAGCTTCTCCCCCGGCACCTCGCGAAGCAACGTCTGCATGCCCCGGTCATCGATGCCGAGCAAGTTCTCGAAGATGAACATCCCCTCGCGCAGCTCCGCCGCGAGGTCCTGATCGAGCCCGTCGATGGTCTCGAGGATACTGGTCTCGGCCTCCTTCGAGACGCCGTTCAAGATCTCCGAGGCGTACTGCACTCCGCCGATACCGGAGAGCTCGACATCGGTGTCCTCGGCGAACAGCTGCTCGATGATCTCGTCGAGTTCGGCCAGCGCCGCAGGGTGCAGCGTGTCGAGACGGGAAACACGCATGACGATGTCGGCATGCTGCTCGGACGGCAGACGGTTGAGCACGTCACCGGCCTGCTCCGGCGGCAACTGACTCAGCACCGTCGCGATGGTCTGCGGGTGCTCACCGTGCATGATGCGGGCGATGACGCGCGCGTCCATCCACTTCAGCGCCGTCAGTCCGGCGCGGGGGTTCGCGTCCCCCATGCGGGCGAACACGCCCTTGGCCTTGTCCTCGCCGAGCGCCCGGATCAGCGTCGTGCGAAACCACTCGGCCGAACCGAGCCCGAGCGAGGACTCCTGTCGAATGCGTCCGACGAAGTCGTCGAGGGTCTCGCCGATCTGCTCCTGGGAGACACCACGGATCGCACCCATCGCCTCGCCGAGCACCTGCACCTCGGCGGGCTCGAGGTAACGGAGCACGCCCGCCGCCTCCTCCTCGCCGAGCGCCATCAGCAGGATCGCCGCCTGAGAGGAGCCGGACAGCGTCTTCGCCGATGTCGTCTCCCCGGCGGTGTCCGGGGGGCCTGAGGCGTCCTCGGAGGCCGCCATCAGCCGCCCTCCCCGACCCAGTCCTTGACGACCTTGGCGACCCGCTTGGGATCCTCGGCGGCCATCGCCCGCGCCATGTTCAGGATGTCGCCGTAGATGACCGGTGGGGCCTCGAGCGCGGCGTTCGCGCCGCCCGCCGCACCGCCCGCCGCGTCGTCCGAACCGCCGGCGCTGTCGTCACCGAGCGCGGGGGTGTCCTGCGCGTCCTCCTCTCGTCGCTCGGCCGGGGGCGCCTGGCGGAGCTCGAGACGCCGCACCGCCGGACGCAGCACCAGCAGCACCAGCAGGATCACGGCGAGACCGACGAGCGTCTGGCGCACCATCGTCCAGAACCAATCCTGCTGCCAGAGCGGCAGAGGATCGATCGGGGGAACCTCGGTGGCGGGGCGGAAGGCACGGTTGAAGAGCGCGACGCTGTCGCCGCGGTCCTCGTCGAAGCCGATCGCCTCGCGGGCGAGCGCCGTGTACTCGGCGATCTCCTCGGGGCTGAGCGGGGTGCGTACCGGGTTGCCTTCCTCGTCGGTGGAGAGCTGATCGTCGATGATGACCGCGGCGGAGAGCTTGAGCACGCCACCGGGGTTCTGACGGGTGTGGACGATGCGCTTGTCGAGCTCGAAGTTGCGGATCGTGCTCGCGCTCTCGTCGCGGATGTCGCCGCCGCCGGCGTTCGCCCCGGCGGGGTCCACGACGCCCTCGCCCGGGGGCTGATTGGTCAGCGCACCGGGCACGCCCTGCGCGGCGGCACGATCGCTGACCTGGGTCTCGGTCTGCTCGCTGCGCAGCTGAGCGGGATCGGGATCGAACACCTCCTCGGTCTGCTCGCGTTGGGTGAAATCGACCTCGGCGGTGACGATGGCCCGTACCCGGCCCTCGCCGATGAGGGGAGTCAGGAGCGATTCGATGCGTTCGCTGTAGAGCCGCTCGAGACGGCGGGCGTAGTCGTAGTGCTCGCGCGTCGCCCCGCCGGCCGTCTCCTCGCCGTGGGAGAGCAGTCGTCCGAACTGGTCGACGACGGTGACCTGACCGGTCTCGAGGTTGGGGATGGCGGAGGCGACGAGGTTGACGATCGCCTCGACCTGCTCGTCCTCGACGCTGCGCCCGGCACGCGCCTTGAGCGTCACCGAGGCGGAGGCGGCGCCGCGCTCGCGCACGAACACCGACTGCTCGGGAAGGGCGAGGTGCACGCGCGCGCTCTCGATGTTCCGGAGACTGGCGATGGTGCGTCCGAGCTCGGTCTCGAGCGCGTGCTGGTAGCGGGCGGTCTCGGTGAAACTGCTGGTGCCGAGCGCCTGATCCTGGCCGAGAAGCTCGAGTCCGACCGGGGTGCGCTCGCCGAGACCGGCGGCGGCGAGATCCATCCGGACACGCGCGAGGTCCGCCTTCGGCACGAGCACGAGTCCGGTGGAGGGGTCGAGCCGGTAGTCGACGCCGGCACCACCGAGCATCTGGACGATCTCGAGCGCCTCCGCCCGGCTCGACTGCTCGCCGACCGGCACGTACTCCGGCTGCAAGCTCCAGACGATGAGCCCGGCGCCGAGCGCGGCGGCGGCGGCGATGGTCAGCAGCGCCCCGAGACGCGGCGAGGCGAGCCCGCGCCCGAGGGCCGCGAGCGCCGGCGAGGTCGCCGGCGCGGGGCGCCCTCCCGCCGTGTCCAGCTCGCTCATGCTCCGCCCGGACCTAGAGCGGCGTGCTCATGATGTCCTTGTACGCGGACACCATCTTGTTGCGTACCTGGGTCAGGGCCTCGAACGACACGCGCGCCTTTTGGGCGGCGATCATGACATCGACGAGCTCGACCCCGGGACGCCCGCTCTCGAACGCCTTGGTCAGGCGACGCGATTCCTGGCTGCGAGCGTTCACGCTCTCGAGCGAGCCACGCAGGAGATCGGTGAAGACGACGTCGCTGTCTCCGGTGGCCGTCTCGGTGCCTTCGCGAGCACCCGCGACGCCGGTGGCCCGATCGAACGGACTGGCGACACCGACGCCGGCGGTCGGCGTGGTCGCGGCCGGAACGCCGGCCTCGCGCGCCATGCTGCGCAGCTGCGTCAGCAGCGCGCTCGTGTCGATGGTGTTGCTCATGGACGTTGCCGGTTCACGGGACGAGGTCGGATCGGCCTCGAATTGCGTGACGCAATCGCCATGCCCCTGCCTCGCGCCTCCCACGCGCCACCGTCGGATGAAACGGTTCCGCTCCCTGGACAGAAGGCTCCCCGGCGTGTAATCGCCCACGTCCCGTGGCCTTCAACCTTCGAATCCGACGGTCGCTCGGCCATCGCTCGGCGAGATCGACCCACGAAACGGTTCCCCGCGGCCTCAGCGACGCGGGCCGCGCAACGTCCGGACGCGCTCGCGAAGCGTCTCTAGCTCGAGCGTCGCACCCTCGAGCGGCGCCCCGATCTCGAGCTCGAGGGCGGCGGAGGAGCGTCGCGAGCACCCGAGCCGGCCTCGCCCGGCCGCGCGACTGAAGCGACTCCCCCAGAGCCCCGAGAGCGCCATCGGCACGACCGGCACGGGATGCGTCTCGAGCACCCGGAGAAGCCCGGGGCGAAACGGCTCGATCTCGCCGCTGCGCGTGATCCCCCCTTCGGGGAAGAGGCAGAGCAGATCCCCCTCGTCGAGCGCCGCGCGCATCTCGGTGAACGCTCGCGCGTACCTCGTCGGGTCCTGCGCCCGGCTCGCGATCGGGATCGTCCGCGCCGCGCGAAAGACGAACCCGAGCAGCGGCAGACGGTAGATCGCGTGGTGCATGACGAAGCGCACCGGACGGCGCACCGTGCCGCCGATGACGAGCGCGTCGACGAAGCTGACATGGTTGCAGACCAGGATCGCGGCCCCGCTCTCGGGCACGTGCTCCAGCCCCCGCGAGCGCACGCGATAGAGAGCGCGCACCCCGAGCCGGACCACGACGCGCATCAAGCGCTCGGGCACGAGACGAAGGCTGTGGGCCGTCACCGGCGCGCTGGCGATCCCGGGAGCGGCGCCTCGTTCGCTCCGGGCCGCATACCGCGACGCGGCGCTACAGCGGCATCACCTCGGTCGCCTGCCAACCCTTCTCGCCGTGCACCGCGACGAACTCGACCTTCTGCCCCTCCGACAGCGAGCGGTAGCCCTCACCCTCGATGACGCGGTAGTGGACGAAGACATCCTCCCCCGAGGGGCTGATGATGAAGCCGTAGCCCTTGGCGTTGTCGAACCACTTGACGGTGCCTTGCTGCCGCTCGGCCATGTTCTGAACCTCCCTATCCGAAGAACGGCGTCCCTCTCGAGAGACGGGCACCGTTCGGCAGGGAAGCTAGCATGAGGCGGACACCCGAACCGCCCGTCCGAGCACTTTTTTGAACATCGATAGACATTCGTTTGTCGCTCGGTGACACGGTTCACGTTCCGTGCGCGCCTGCCGAGATGCCGCCGGGCGGTCCCCGCTTTCCCGCCCTGCCCCGACGCTTCCCGTCCGCTCGCCGAGCCTCTCGCTCGCCGACTTCGTGGGTGAGCTCCGTCCCGCTCGTCGGGCCTCAGGTCGATACCGTCTCGAGGCTCCTCGCGACGATCTCGAAGACATCCGGCGAGAGCCTTCCGGCGTCGCGGATACGCTCGAGCTCGGCTCGCATCGAGCTCGCCTGCGGCTCGGTGAAGCGCGCCCAGCGCGCGAGCGGCGCGAGCAGACGCGCGGCGAGCTGCGGGTTCGTCCGATCGAGCCGCAGCACGTGCTCGGCGAGGAGACGATGGCCACCTCCGCGAGGTTCGTGAAACCCCGTGGGGTTGGCTTGGGAGAAGCTCGCGAGCAGCGACCGCACTCGGTTCGGGTTCGACGGCTCGAAGTCCGCATGGGCGGTGAGCGTCCGAACGTCGTCGACGGCCCCCGGACGCCGGGCCATCGCCTGCACCGCGAACCACTTGTCGATGACGAGGCGATTGTCCCGCCAACGGCGGTGGAAGGCGTCGAGCGCGCGCTCGCGTACCTCCCCCTCCCCTTCGCAGAGGAGCTGCAGCGCCGCGACCCGGTCGGTCATGTTCGCCGCCGCCTCGAAACGGCGTAGCGCCAGCGGCTCGTGCACCGCCGGCTCGAGGGTGCCGAGGAGCGCGAGGGCGGCGTTCTCGAGCCGACGCTCCCCCATCGCGCGCCCGTCGCCGGGATCGGCCGCGCGCGACGGGGCCTCGGCGAGCGCGACGAGCGGCTCGATCCAGCGCGCGGCGAGCCGCGCGAGTACCGCTCGGCGCGCCCGATCGAGGGCGGCGACATCGACCCGCTCGCGCGCCTCGGCCAGCGTGTCGAACGAGGGAAGGAACAGAACCTCGGCACGGAAGGCCGGATCGAGCGAGCGGTCGAGAAAGCACTGCCCGAGCGCCTCGATCAGCTCCGCCCCCGCCTCCTCGGCGGGCGCGCCCCGCTCGACCCGCTCGATGACCCGGGTGGCGAGCCGCTGACCCGCCTCCCAACGGTTGAACGCATCGCCGTCGTGGGCCATGAGAAAGGCGAGCGCCTCGTCCTCGAGCGCGTGGTGGAGACGTACCGGGGCCGAGAACCCGCGGAGCGCGGACAGCACCGGTCGCTGCGGGACGTTCTCGAAGACGAACCGCTGCTCGCGCTCGCGCACGTCGAGCAGCGTGCCCCCGTGGGTGTCCGGGCGCCCGATCGACGGCGCCACGGGCGCGCCGTCGGGGCTGACGAGCCCGACGCGGAGCGGGATGTGCAGCGGCGCCTTGTCCGTCTGCCCGGGCGTGTCGGGGATGCTCTGGCGCACCGTCAGCACATGGCGCTCGCTCGCCGCGTCGTGGTGCTCCTCGATCTCGAGCACGGGGGTACCGGCGGTCGAGTACCAGTGACGGAACTGCCCGAGATCGACCTCGCTCGCCCACTGCATCGCGTCGACGAAGTCGTCGCAGGTCGCGGCCGTGCCGTCGTGGCGCTCGATGTAGCGCGCCATGCCACGCCCCCAGGCCTCCTCGCCGATCAACGTGTGCAGCATGCGGATGACCTCGGCCCCCTTCTCGTAGACGGTCAGGGTGTAGAAGTTGTTGATCTCGATGTAGGCGTCGGGGCGGATCGGGTGCGCCATCGGCCCTGCATCCTCGGGAAACTGACGCGCTCGGAGCAGACGCACGTCCTCGATGCGCTTGACCGTCGCGGAGTGCCGATCGGCCGTGAACGACTGGTCGCGGAACACCGTCAATCCTTCCTTGAGGCTCAGCTGGAACCAGTCGCGGCAGGTGACGCGGTTCCCCGTCCAGTTGTGGAAGTACTCGTGGGCGACGACCGACTCGACGCCGAGGAAGTCCGCGTCCGTCGCCGAGGCGGTGTCGGCGAGCACGAACTTGGTGTTGAAGACGTTCAGCCCCTTGTTCTCCATCGCCCCCATGTTGAAGTCGTCGACGGCGACGATGGTGAAGCGCTCGAGGTCGTACTCGAGAGCGTAGACCTCCTCGTCCCAGCGCATCGCCGCCTCGAGCGAGGCGAGCGCGAAGCCGCAGCGCCCGACGTTGTGCGCCTCGGTGAAGACGTGCAGGGCGACCTCCCGTCCCGAGCGCGTCGTGAAGCGCCCCTCGATGCCTGCCAGATCCCCCGCGACGAGAGCGAACAGGTAGCACGGCTTCGGGTGCGGGTCGTGCCAGCGAGCGAGGTGACGGCCGTCCCCGAGGTCCTCCTCGGCGACGAGATTGCCGTTGGAGAGCAGTACCGGGCAGTCCGCCCGCCGCGCCTCGATACTCACGTCCCAGACCGAGAGCACGTCGGGCCGATCGAGATAGCCCGTGATGCGCCGGAACCCCTCCGCCTCGCACTGCGTGCAGTACGTGCCACTCGAGCGGTAGAGACCCTCGAGAGCGGTGTTCGCCGCCGGATCGACGACGGTGACGAGGACCAACTCGCAGCGCGCGGGCAAGCCCCGGAACGTCAGGTGCTCCTCGTCGCGCACGTAGTCTTCGGGGGCGAGCTCGCGCCCGTCGAGCACGACCGATTCGAGCGTGAAGCCGACGCCGTCTAGCACCAGCGGCGCCTCCGCCTCCGCCGCCCGCTCGAGGGCGAGCGTCGCGGTGACGCGGGTGGCGCTCGGCGCGAGCGCGACGTGCAATCGGGTGCGCGGAATGCGCCAGGGGGGCGGCGCGTAGTCGGTTCGACGGACGGCGACGGGGGTGTCTGCACGCATGCGGTAGCGCTCCGATCATGTCGGGCTCGAGGCCACTAGACTAGCCCCCCCGCCGTTCCCGCCGCCACCGGCCCGTACCGATGTCTCATCTCGTGACCGAGTGGCTCGCCGAGCACACCCTGGTGGCGTCCCTGCTCGGCCTCCTGTCCGTCGCCCTGCTCGCCGTCACCGTGCTCGTCACCCCTTGGCTGATCGGGCATCTGCCGCGCGACTACTTCAGCGCACCGCGCGAGCCGATCGGCTCGCGCGGTGCGTATCGGCTCACGCTCATCATCGTGCGTACCGCGCTCGGGCTGGTGCTCATGACGCTCGGGCTGATCATGATGATCACGCCCGGGCCGGGCGTCGTCGCCCTGCTGCTCGGGCTCTCGCTGTGCGAGTTCCCGGGCAAGCAGGTGCTCATGAGGCGCCTCGCCGGCCGCCCACGGGTGTTCGCCTCGCTCAACTGGCTGCGCCGACGGCGAGGCGTACCGCCGTTCGTCCACCCCGGTGCCCCCTGAGACATCGATGTGAAATCGACGTGAGACATCGATGTGAGACATCGATTTCGATCCGACGCGTTCGGCCAGCGCCGCCGCTCCGCAGGCATCGCCACGGCACCGAACCTTTGCGCACCGCCCTTCCCCCACCGGTGCGCCGCTACACTCCTCGAATGCACCGCCGCGCCCGTGCCCGCCTCGGTCCGTTCCGGACCGCCACGGCTCATTCCGGCCCGCCCCTGTCGGTGGCGGTTCGCCCGGGCGCGCTCGGCTTCGTCGCGGCGCTCGCCCTCTGCACCCTGCTCGCCGTTGCCGACGCGCGCGCCGACGAGCCGGCGGCGACGCTCGAGGATGTCGGGCGCGAGCTCGCCGAGAGCGCCGAGCGCCTGAGCGAGCTCGAGGCCGAGATCGCCGCGGGACGCACGCTCCGCCGCGAGCTGGAGGAGGCGCTCGCCGACGCCGAGTCGCACGTCGGAGAACGTCGCGCTCGCGTTCTCGCGCTGGAGCGTGACATCGCTCGCTTCGAGTCCGAGCTGGGCGAGCTCGAGCGACGCCTGGCGCACGAGCACGCCGATCTCGCCGTGCGCCGCGAACGCCTCGCGGCGACCCTTCGCGATGCCCGGGGGCTCAGCGAGAGCTCGGCCCTGAGGACGCTGCTCGGACACGACGATCCGGCTCTCGCCGCCCGGCTCGGCGTCTACGCCGACTACGCGCTCCGCGCCCAGCAGGCGGCGATCGTCGGGCAGGCGACGCTGATCGAGCGCCTCGAGGCGGCGCGGGAGGCGGCGTCGAAGGACCGCAACTGGCTCGAGCACATCAAGCGCAAGGCCAGCGACCAGCGCGACGCCTACGCCGCCGAGCACCGATCACGCCGCACTCGGCTCGAGAGCGTCGACGGCGATCTCGAGGCCAAGACCCGCGCCAGCGCTCGACTCGAGACCGATCGAGAACGCCTACAGACGCTGTTGGCCGAGCTCGAGGCTCTGCAGGCGAGCGCCTCGGGCCGCTTCCTCTCGGGCAAGGGCGCCTATCCTCTGCCGGTGGACGGCACCGTCGAGGCGCGCTTCGGAGACCTCAAACCGGTCGGACGGCTGCGCTGGGCCGGGCTCTTCGTCGCCGCCCCCGAAGGGGCACCGGTGCACGCCGTCGCCGCCGGCGAGATCGTCTACGCCGAGCCCTTGCAGGGGTTCGGGCTGCTCGTCATCATCGAGCACGGAGACGGCTTCATGACGCTCTACGGCGGCAACCGTGAGCTTCTCCTGGAGGCGGGAACCCGGGTCGACGGCGGAGAGGCGATTGCAACTGTGGGCACGTCCGGCGGTCAGAGCCGGAGCGGGCTCTACTTCGAGATCCGCGAGAACGCCGAGCCCGTCGATCCGACACCGTGGCTGGAGCCCGCCGCGAACGCCTCCTCGGCCTCCTCCGGATCGGCGGAGCGCGGCTGAACGCTCGGGGTAACGCTCGGAGCAAGGGGGTAACGCTCGGGGTAAGGACGAGACGACGCGGGGCGCAAGTCCGCTAGACTCCCCTGACGGCGCGGCCTCCGACGGCCGCTAGACTGGTACCGACGCGCCGCCCGCGGCGCGACACGAACCCGCGAGGGGGCCTCGACGGTCCTTCCCGCGATCCGGCACGTACACAGGCAGAGAGCTCGACGGCGCGACGGGGCAGCTCCCGGCCCTCCCCCGAGGCTACCTCTCAACGCCCCCCGGGGCCCGGAGTGGAACGGACATGAATGTGAAGACACGCTCGGCAATGCTGGTACTGCTCGGTGCCGCCGTCGGCGGCTCGCTGCCCCTCGGTCAGGGCGTGCTCGCGACCAAGAACGGCGAGGCGGACCCGCTGCCGCTCGAGCAGATGCGCACCTTCTCCGATGTCTTCGAGCGCATCAAGAACGACTACGTCGAGGAGGTCTCCGACGACGAGCTTCTCGAGTACGCGATCCGGGGCATGCTCAACGGGCTCGATCCGCACTCGGCCTACCTCGACGCCGAGGAGTTCAGCGAGCTCCGCATCGGCACCACCGGGGAGTTCGGCGGGCTCGGCATCGAGGTCGGCATGGAGGACGGCTTCGTCAAGGTCGTCGCCCCGATCGACGACACCCCCGCCGCCCGTGCCGGCATGCAGAGCGGGGACCTGATCATCCGTCTCGACGACACCCCGGTGAAGGGGCTGTCGCTGAACGACGCGGTCAAGCTGATGCGCGGCAAACCCGGCAGCACGCTGACCCTGACGGTGATCCGCGAGGGCGAGGACAAGCCGCTGACGATCGACATCGAGCGCGCCGTCATCAAGACCACGAGCGTCAGGAACCGCCTGCTCGAGGACGGCTACGGCTACCTGCGGATCTCGAACTTCCAGACCAAGACGACGGCCGACATGCTCAAATCCATCCGCGAGATGAAGGAGGAGTCCGCCGGCGCGCTGAAGGGTCTCGTGCTCGATCTGAGGAACAACCCCGGCGGCGTGCTCTCGGGGGCGGTCGGCGTCTCCGACGCCTTTCTCGAGGACGGCATGATCGTCTACACCGACGGACGCGAGGAGGACTCCCAGCTCCGCTACGACGCGACCGGCGGGGACGTCCTCGACGGGGCTCCGCTCGTCGTTCTCGTCAACGGCGGCTCGGCCTCGGCCTCGGAGATCGTCGCCGGTGCGATGCAGGATCACGGGCGCGGCATCGTGCTCGGCACCAAGACCTTCGGCAAGGGCTCGGTGCAGACGATCCAGGATCTACCGGCCGGCGGCGCCGTCAAGCTGACGACCTCGCGCTACTACACACCGAACGGGCGATCGATCCAGGCGCTCGGCATCGAGCCGGACATCCTCACCCGCGCCGAGACCGTCAACCGCCCCGACGGCGAGGACGGGTTCAACCCGCTGACCGAGTCGAGCTTGCGCGGAGCGCTCACCAATCCCGGTGAAGGGGCCGAGGAGGGGGCCGAGGAGGGAGCCGACGAACAGGCCGTGACCGAGGATGCCGAGGCCGAAGACGATGCCGACTCGCTCGTCTACGACGATTACCAGCTCTACGAGGCGCTGAACCTGCTCAAGGGGCTCGCCATCCTCAGCCGCAAGGACAGCTGACCCGAGCGCCATGGGTTGTCAGTATTTCGCGCCGACGCCGGGCGGCGGCGACAGCTTCACCGTCGCGATGCCGCGGCTGACCTTCGGGCGCGGCGCGCTCGGCGAGCTCGGCGCGCGCGTCGCCGCCCGCGACCTCGCCCGCGTGGCGCTGTTCACCGACCCGATGCTCGCCGACGGCCCGCTCGTCGCCCGCGCTCGTGAGTCCCTCGCGGCGGCCGGCCTCGAGGTTCATCTGTTCGACGACATCCGCATCGAGCCCGACGACGACAGCGCCGAGCGCGGCGGGCGCTTTCTCCGCGAGGCGCGCGTGGACGGCGTGGTCTCCGTCGGCGGCGGCTCGGTCATGGACACGGCCAAGGCGGCTCTCGTGCTCGCCCGCTGGGGCGGGCGCTGCGGCGACTATTTCGCCCCGCCCGTCGGCGGCGGCAAGGCGGTGCCCGGCCCACTCTTGCCTCACTTCGCCTGCCCGACCACCTCCGGCACGGGCTCGGAGTGCACCTCGATCACCGTGTTGCGGGTCGGCGCGCTCGACACGAAATTCGTCTTCGCGAGCCCTCACATGCTGCCCGACGAGGCGATCGTCGACCCCGTCTGCTGCGACACGCTACCGGCGAACGTCGTCGCGAGCACCGGGTTCGATCTCTGCTGCCACGCGCTCGAGTGCTGGACCGCCCGCGCCCACACCCGTCACGCGAAGATCACCGATCCCGCCGCCCGACCGCTGATCCAGGGGGCCAACCCGTTCAGCGACCTCGCCGCCCGCGAGGCCTTGGAGATCGTCGGGGCGTATCTCGAGCGCGGCGTCGCGGACGCGGACGACACCGAGGCGCGCGACCGGCTCATGTGGGGCGCGACGCTCGCCGGCATCGCCTTCGGCAACTCCGGCACCCACCTCCCGCACGCGCTGTCCTACGGCATCACCCACCTGATGCGGGACATCGTCACCGACGGTTACGCGGTGTCGGCCCCGTTCGTCCCGCACGGCATCAGCGTCATCGTCAACGCCCCGTCGATCTTCCGCTACACGGCCGAGGCGGAGCCGGCGCGGCATCTCGAGGGGGCGGAATTTCTCGGCGCGGAGGCGAAAGGGGCGACTCCCGAGGAGGCGGGCGAGGTGCTCGCCACCCGCCTGATCGCGCTGATGCGGGGCACGGGCATGCCGAACGGGCTCTCGGGCGTCGGCTTCGGCGAGGACGACGTGCCGGCGCTCGCCGCCTCCTCGATCCGCCAGTCACGGGCGATCGCCAACGCTCCGCGCGAGTCGAACCTCGTCGATGTGGAGAACATGTACCGCGGGGCGCTCGCCTACTGGTAGCGTACGGAGACGATCCTGTGCAAGGCGGCGTCGGCTCGCGCGGCGGTGCCGTCGATCTTCAGCGCAGCTGACTGTCCTTGCTGCCGCGACGGTTGATGCCGGACGAGCGGCGGCGCTCGTCGTCCTCCGACTGACAGCGGACGCAGAGCCTGACCCCCGGCACCGCCCGGCGGCGCCCCTCGGGGATCTCCGCCTCGCACTCGTCACAGTGCGTCGCGCTCTCGCCGCTCGGCAGACGCCCGCGCGCCGCGCGCACCGCGTCCTCGACGCTCGCGTCGATCTGATCCTGCACCGCCCCGTCCCGTGACCAGCCGCCGGCCATGCGTTCGCCCTCGCCCTCGCGCGCCCGACGGCGCCTTCCGCCGCCCGACGATGACGGCGCGCCGGGGCGGACACAAGGGCGCGGACGGAAAATGCTCTCTCGTCGGGCATAGGGCGCGCGTGCCGACGAGCCGACGATGCCGTTGCGTAGCTGAGAGGCACACCCTAGAATGCTGTCGTTGACAGCAATGCTAGCGTCCAAATGGCGACGATAACGATCCGAAACCTCGATGATCAGCTGAAGGCGCGTCTGAGGGTCAGAGCCGCCGAACACGGTCGGTCGATGGAGGAGGAGGCACGGCGCATTCTCGGAGAGGCGTTGAACGAACCGGCGTACGAGGGAATCGGTACCCGTATTCGCGAACGCTTCACGGCGATCGGAGGGGTCGAGCTCGAGCTTCCGGAGCGATCCGAAGCCGCCCGGGCGGCGGGCTTTCAAGACGAGTCGGACGGTTGATCGTTCTCGACACCAACGTCCTCAGCGAACTGATGCGGCCTTCGGCGAACTCGGCAGTCGTCGACTGGTTGGACAACCACGGTGGTGCCGAACTTCACATCACCGCCATCACGGTGGCCGAGATCATGTTCGGCATCGAGCTTCTGCCGAACGGAAAGCGACGAGAGAGCATCGCGCTCCAGGCAGGAGCCATGTTCGAGGACGAGTTCGCCCAGCGCGTTCTCGACTTCGATGCCGACGCGGCGCTTCACTATGCACACCTCGCCGCTTCACGCCGTCGTGCCGGCAGACCGATCTCCCACGCCGATGCTCAAATCGCGGCCATCTGCGTCTCGCGCGGAGCCGAACTCGCCACTCGTGACGCTGGCGGTTTCGCCGGCCTGTCACTCGTCGTCACTGACCCCTGGAAGGCGTAGCGGCATTCGCATCGTGCGCAAGCAGCGGTCAACAACGGCGCTCTGGGCGAAGTGTCATGTGCGATCGATGTTCCATGAATGGGTTGAGGGACACCCGGCTTCGTTTGGCGCTGCGCTGTCGGGTCGTCTTGCGCAACGTAGCTACCCGTTCTCCTGCCGCGGTCAGTCGCGAGCAGCGACAACGCCAGCGGCCCCAACCATCGCGCCGGCGGCACCCCGGTTCATCCACTTGCGGCCCGACGACGTGGCGAACCACTGCCGTCCCCGGTCCGCCACGGCCGTGTAGCCAACCAGCACGCAGGTCCACACCACGACGATCGCCACACCGAACTGCACCGCGGTGGAGACGGTGAGCTCGCTGACGTCCATGACGGCCGGCAGCAAGGCTGCGTAGAAGCCCACCGCCTTCGGATTGCCCAACGGCAGGATCGTGGCCATACCGAAGCTGCGCCAGCCCTCGCCGGAGGTGTCGACTTCCTCGATCGCGGCCGTGCTCGAGGTCCACAGTTGCCAGGCGAGGTAGAGCAGCCAAGCAATGCCGACCCACTTGACGATCACGAAGAACGGCCCGAGCGCCGCGGCCAACGTCGCCAGCCCCGCGAGCGCGAGACCGAACAGGAGCAGGTCCCCAAGCACGAGCCCTGCGATGAACGGCAACGTCCGAACCAGACCGATGGAGGCGCCGCGGGACATCACCATCGCGACCGCCGGCCCCGGCGTCACCGAATCGAGCGTGAACACGACCACGAAGGCGAACAACAGCTCGTACTGCATGTGGTCCTGTATCCGAGAGGGTAAGCCCGGAGCTTACTCCCACCGAGTGCGTACGCGACGCCGTCGTCCGTGCTTCCCGTATCAGCCGCCGCACGAGCTCTTCCACCGACACGCCTTCCCGCTCCGCGGTCCGGCGCAACCAGTCGTGGTCGGCTTCGTCGAGGCGTCGGATCGTCAGGGTCGGCATGTCGAGCTCTAGCATGGATCCGGACCGTACCTTGGCCTGTCGTCTGCCAAGAAGGCCGCCTCCGGCCGAGTTCGCGCAAGGCGCAAAAGTGAGGAGGGCGAGAGGCGACTATCTTTTCGAGCCTCGCTGGCGCAGCTCGGGAACCGCGAGTGTCGGGATCGCTCGCAGGATGAACTGGTCGAAGTGCGGGACGGTGAATGCGGCGTATCCGTGCTCGGGCGTGTACAGCAAGCCCATGTTGATCAGTTCCGCCCTGGTCGGACCCAGGTTCTGGGATGTCCTGCCCATCACGTCGGCGACGTCCGATGCCTTCTGCGGTTCGGAGCCTAGCTGCGCCATCGCCCTCAGGTAGGCCCGTTGCAACTCTGTCGCCCGATCGAGCCTGACCCGAAAGAACGATTCGTCCAGCTTCGCTTCGTAGGCAGGTACCGTGGCGACGATGTCGTCGCGGGTGATCTCCGGACCCTGAGCCACGGTCCAGAGCGCGTACCCCAGTTCCTGCAAGAAGTATGGATATCCTCCCGTGATCGCCACCGCCTCCGGAGCCGCGCCACCAGTTGGCCTGCGCTGCGGCGGGGTCGCCGCCGTGCCGGGGGGGGCGGCAAAGGCAGCGTGCCGGCGGCCGGCGGCGGAGGTGCGCACGGGCGACGGCAG
>ENA-ORXM01002578-ORXM01002578.1-marine-metagenome-genome-assembly--contig:-NODE-2578-length-20522-cov-3.853950_pt1 | contig 20522 bp, 22 predicted proteins | sample MGYA00237867_ERZ511480 | MGnify/ENA primary metagenome ERZ511480 (study PRJEB26309, sample SAMN06266103) | marine metagenome | isolation source: Algal blade | place: United Kingdom:Sidmouth, United...
GAGATATTCGAGCGCTTCACTGCGGTCATTGAACCGCTCTCTTTAGACGAGGCGTTTCTCGATGTAAGCAACTGTTCAGAGTTTGGCGGCAGCGCCACGTTGATGGCGGAAGACATCCGGCGCGCGGTGCGTGAGGAACTAGAGATTACGATCTCTTGCGGTATCGCCCCTAACAAGTTCGTTGCCAAGATTGCGAGCGACTGGAAGAAGCCGGACGGGCAATTCACTGTGACACCGGCTGAAATCGACGCCTTTGTGGCAGGACTGCCAGTTGAGAAAATATTTGGCGTTGGTTCGGTTACTGCGGCGCGCATGCACGCGGCCGGTCTGCGCAAGTGCAGCGATCTGCGCAAGCTTTCTATCACCGAACTCACGCGCAGCTACGGCAAATTTGGAGCACGGCTCTTTGATCTCTCACGCGGCACAGACGATCGCCCTGTGCGCCCGCATAGAGTGCGAAAGTCGATCAGCGTTGAGCGCACTTTTGCCGAAGATTTACCTAATTTAGAGAGCGCACTACAGGCAACAGCTGCGCTCTACGCCGATCTTCAGGCGCGCATAGACAGCAAATCAAAACAAGACGAAACGGCTCAAGACAAGGCCTCGGCGCGATCACGCATCGATCAGTGCTTTGTGAAGGTGAGGTTTAGCGACTTCAGCACAACCACGGTTTCGAGCATGCAAAGCGCCTGCGAAAAACCGGCATTTGAGCAACTTATCAAAGAAGGCTGGGAGCGAGCGCAGCAGCCCGTGCGACTAATTGGCCTGGGCGTTAGGCTTGCTCATCCAGATTCCGCAGACCAACTCGCGCTGTTTGGCGAGTCGAGCTGAACCTTGGCGTAGCGCGCATAAAGCGGGCTGTCAGTTAAAAGTTCAGAGTGAGGGCCAATCGCCGACACTTCGCCACCATCGAGTACCACAATTCGGTCGGCCCCAATCACCGTCGACAAGCGGTGAGCGATGGCAATAACTGTTCTTCCTTCAATTAATTTATTCAACGCATCTTGGATTTTACTCTCTGTTTCAGTATCAACTGCACTTGTGGCCTCATCAAGAATTAAAATTTTTGGATTATGAAGTATTGCCCGAGCAATTGATACACGTTGCTTCTCTCCTCCAGATAAACTTTGTCCCCTCTCTCCTACTACAGTTTCATAACCTTCAGATAATTTCATGATAAATTCATGAGCATTTGCAATCTTGGCTGCTTTAATGATTTCAAGTTTGCTAACAGCCGGCATCCCATAAGAAATATTGTCCGCGATAGAACCATGAAACAAAAATGGGTCTTGTAAAACCATTCCAACTTGTTGTCTATAATTGCCAAGGTCTAAGTCTTCTATTTTTTTATTATCTATCAAGATACTTCCCGCATTAGCATCATAAAACCTAAACATTAATTTACTGATAGTAGTTTTACCTCCACCACTTGGTCCTACTAATCCAATCATCTCTCCTGAGTTAATTTTTAAATTAACTCCCTTTAGAACTTGTCGTACTCCATCGTAAGTAAAGAAAACATCCTTAAACTCAATATTTCCTTTTATTTCACCTTTTAAACCAGATCCAACTTGCTTGATAAATGATTTTGTATCCAAGATTTCAAAAATTCTAAGAGCTGAACTTGTTGCCCTATTTAACATTCTTGCCATCTGTCCAATTATCTCAATTGGTTGAGAAAACATAGTCATATACAAAAGAAAAGATACAAATGTCCCAGCACTTAAAAAGTTTGCTTCACCATCGCTTGCTAAAAGTCTTGGTAAAGACAGCGCCCAAACCATTAATACTAAGAAATGAATAGCCATCATCATCCTAGGCCAAAACTTCGTCCAAATATGATGAACTTTTTCAAACTCATTTAAGGCAATCTCATTTCTATTATTAAATCTTTTTCTCTCTCTATCTTGTTGGTTAAAGGCCTTTACAACCTGAATCCCAGGAATAGTATCTGATAGAACATCTGTTAAAGCTGACCATTTTCTCCAACACCGGATAAATATCTTCTCCATCTTCTTACCATGCAAATAAATAGAATAAATAATGAATGGAACAGGAATAGTCATAAGCAATCCTAGTTGCAAATCAAGTGCTACCAAAACGATTGATAAACATAAGAGCATAATGATAGCAATTCCAACTTCAACAATCCCAAAGGCGACAAAATCCCAAATTCGATCAGTATCACTGCTTACTCTTGAAATAATACTTCCAGTTTGTCTTTTCGAATAAAAATCTAAATCTAGTGATTGTAGATGATCATAAAGATCTCTTCTTAAGTCTGAAGCTACTTTTTCTCCAATGATAGACATCTTCTTTAAACGAATCCATCTAAATACTTCTCTTAAAAGATAAACTCCTACCAATATTCCAAGAAAACTAAAAGCCAAGCTCAAAGACTTCTGTCTTGTAACTTCTCCATTTTGAAAGGCCTTAACAACATCATCAATAAGCAAACCTGAAATATATGCTGGAACAAGCGCCACTATCGTTGAGCCAATTGCCCCTATCGCTCCTATCACAAAGTCTTTCTTATAAGGTTTTAAATAGCTCAGCAATCTTTTAACAACACCCAACTTTTCTTCAGAATTAATATTTTGCTTATCTCGAATATTTTTTAAGACGGCATCTTCATAAATCTTCTGAGAGTCAAAGTCAGAGATAATATTTTTTTTATCTTTGACCTCTTCTAAAAGATATTTAATCCCCGACATGGATTGCTTTTGTCTATTGGTAAAACTAATCTTCCCTACAAACTCACCTGAGCTATTAATGATTTCATAACAATTGATACTAGAAGTACTTGTTTCTAGGACCTTATCTACCTCATTCACCTTAATTTTCAGAGTCAATACATCTTCTTTAAAAAGGCAAAGATGAGACTCAGAGATAACTATCCATCCACTTACAAATTGAAAGTTCTCATCTAAGTCCCAAAAACTAAATAATAAAATTTTCTCTTCAACAATTTCAGAAATATTCTCAGGCAACTCTAAAGGCTGATCTAAATATTTTTCAAAAAAATTATTTTCACTGCTTTTCATCACAGAATTTCCTTTCTCATCTCATATTCAATGATTCTTAAATTGTCTCTGTGATGACACTTATAGATCCTTTCACTTTTTAGGTAATCTCTAAGAATGATCACCGATAATTTTAATATTTTTAATATTCTCCAACCAAGTTCTAATAGTATCTCCATGATACTTTTAGTCTCGGCCAACCATAAGGCCTTATTATTAGCTATTGTTTTCACGCTAAACTCCTAAAATACAGCATTAAGCAGTGCTTAAATGCATTAAATTTAAATTTCTACTAGTTTTTGAGTATTAAAACTCTAGATAAACTCGACGACAGGAGTAGTAGACACAATTGTCGAAGTATTACTAATACAGATTAATGTAATATCCATCACTACCTCCTATTGATAAGTTGATTGATTAAAATAAAATAACACATTTTTAAAAAGATGCAAGGATTTTAATTTTTTTAAATTAATTAACTAAGATGATTAAGTCTCTCTTTTATAATCTTTAATGGAATTAAAGGAACTAAATCTCCAAGCTCAGGTCCATGGTCTTGTCCAGTCAAACAAACTCTTGTCCCCATAAATAAGGGTTTTCCCTTTAATTCAAGTTCAGTCTTTAAAGATTTAAAAACTTCTTGAAATTTATCTTTTGAAATAAAAGTATCATCGATCCCAGCAAGCTTGTCTTTCAAAAAACTGATAATACTTTTAGTTGTATCCCAACTCAAAACATTTTCAAGCTTTTCAGACCTATTGACTTCCACATTTAAAAGATCAGAATCTAAACGAGCCTGAAAGTCTGAAAAAAACTCTATCTGATTTTTTAATAATTCAATCGCTGCTTCTTTCCAAGTATCTGCTTGAGAGAAATAAAAATGATCTTTATCAACAAATTCTTCTATCTTAGTCCTGAGCTGAGCTGGTGGAAGAGCTCGCAAGTGCATCCCATTAACCCATTTCAATTTCTCAAGATCATAAATAGCCGCGGACTTAGCAAATCTCTTGGCATCAAAAGCTGGCCCTATATCATCTATGGCAAAAATTTCTTTCTCATCAGGATGAGACCAACCAAGGAGACATAAATAATTAATTAAAGCCTCAGGTAAATAGGACTCTTCTTTATATTTTGTAACAGAAGTCACTCCATCTCTTTTAGAAAGTTTTTGTCTATCTTTATTAATTAAAAGAGAAACGTGAGCAAATGCAGGCGGCGTTCCACCAAGTGCTTCATAGATCATTAACTGACGAACAGAATTATTTAAATGCTCTTCACCTCTAATAACATAAGTAATCTTCATCAACATATCATCAATTACGCAGCAAAAATTATAAACAGGTAAACCATTGGATCTAATGATCACAAAGTCTCCCACCATATTCTCAGGAAAAACGACTCTTCCTCTTACCTCATCATTAACAACATAAGACTTTTTAGGAGCTTTAAATCGAATGGCCCCTTTTTCTCCAGCGGCTAATTTATTAGCTGCTTCTTCAAAATACTCAGAATTTCTCCACTTTCCTTCATAATGAGGAGGACGTCCTTCTTTCATGGCTCGCTCTTTCATGGCCTCTAACTCTTCATCAGTACAAAAATCATAATAGGCCAATCCATCATCAACTAATTTCTTAGCGTACTCTTCATAGATATGAGTCCGTTCTGATTGTCTATAAGGACCATACTCACCAGGCTTTTCAGGACCTTCATCATAGTCTATTCCAAGCCAGCGTAAATCTTGTAACTGGGATACTTCGTACTCTTTTTTACTTCTCTCAAGGTCAGTATCTTCTACTCTGAAAACAAAAGTTCCATTATTGGCCTTAGCATATAGATAATTATAAAGAGCTGTTCTAGCTCCACCTATATGAAGATAACCAGTTGGACTTGGGGCAAAACGTACTCTAACACTCATGAAATTCTCCTTGAGATCAGATCATACATCTTTAAAATTGAATTTAGAATATTTTAAGAAAAAATTGCTTCGATTCTCTGATCTACTTCTTTTTCAGTAGAGCCAGTTGTAATAGCGATCTCTTTGATCATTAGATCCTTACAAAGATCAACCATCTTTTTTTCACTAAAGCTTAGTTTTTTAGAAAATTGGATAATAAGTAGAGACCTCAATACATCTGCAATTTCAAGAATAGACCCTGAATTAACTTTAGCCATATAATCTCGATATCTTCTATTCCAAGTCTCTCTACTAGGATTTACTTCATGATCAGATAATAAACTAAAAAGTTCTTCTACTTCCTTAGTAGTCACTAAGGCCCTAATCTCTGATGAGCTCTCAGGATAAATCATCTTCATCCCATTATTTAAAAGCTGGACAGTCACAGTATTAAGAGTAGTGCCAGCAATCTCTCTTGAAGATATATCAACAACTTGACCTACTCCATGACCAGGACAAACAAGATAATCTGAAATTTGATATTTAGTTTTCATATAACACATTGAGTCTAGCACGGTTTGGGACTCTATATTGTCCTGTCAGTAATCTTTACACGTGTCTAAAAACTAGACGATTAAGAACCTCAATATAACTCTTAAGTGATTAGAATTATTTAAAAGGTTTGTAATTTTTTCATGGCATAAGCCTTGCAACTACTTATGCATAGGAGAATATAATGAAGTATTTTATTATCTTAATTTTATTAATTTCTAGTTCAGCTTTTGCTACTTATAGAAACTTAGGTTTAGATCCAAGTGATGCCTATTATGCTCCACCAATTTTACAACCAATATCAACCGGACGAAATATTGCCGGATATTATGATAATAATTATTTTCTACTTCAATATAAAAATAATCTCTTATTAGAAAAACAAAAGTTAGAGGATGAATTAAATCAATTAAATAAACTAATGGCTCAACCTCTTGAACTAAATCCGTACCAACAACTCGCTGTTGAAGAACCTCAAATTTATTGTTTTAAAGCTCCTTGCCCAACTTTTATTTCAGAGAATGATTCCTTACCAGTACAAGGAAACTTCGAACAATTAAATAACAAGCAAGATCCTGCAGTCATGACTGAGAGATTAGAATTTGTTCCAGCTTTAGATTTAATAAATCCTTCCGAACTTTCGCAAGAGTATTAAAATAAACCTTTAATAATCCATAAGGGTCCAATTAAGAGAAACTTAATATCTTCAATGAATGATGGTTTTTTTCCTTCAATCTTGTGACCTACAAATTGAAAGATCCATGCAATAAGAAACACACTAAATCCAATAGTACTCATTTGTTCTGGTGGGAGAAACTGAAGAGTAAAAAAAGCAATTCCTAACTGAACAAGCATGACTAAAAACGGCTTAACACCTAAAGTTAAATAAAAAACTAAAGCAAAGCCTGCAATGATAGTGGCCCAGTTTAAATAAGGTATGAGCAAGAAAAATGAAGGTACTGGGATAGAAGAGAGTAGGACTATAACGGACCATAAAATTGCAGGGACACAAAATTTATGAATAATAATATTTGTATCATTCTTATGAGAAACCCCGTACGCATCAAACCATTGTTGTAATTTCATACTTAAATTTATCTAAAAAATACTAATTTGATAATAACAAAAGTTAAGAAAATAAATACATGCTTATCTATTAAGTTTACAGATCTTCTCATTGTACTAACGCCTAGTGGTAAATAAGCATTCACTCATTAAAATAGGGTATATAAATCATTTATTATTCTTAGTGTTTTAATCAAATTTATGTTTTTCTGACATTAGTGAGCAATCGATGCAAGAAAGATCTGACTAAATATAATATTACAAAAGGGATTAAGGAGAACGATTCCTAGATATTGAAAGACTCGATGTAGCATTTACCTATGATAGTCCAACTTATTTTTTAACTCTAAACAGTAGAGATCTAACTCAAAACGTATTAAAAAATCACGTATGGAGTTAATCCACATCGTAACAATGAAAGAACTTAAAATTTTATTATATTCGCAATTACCTTTCTAAAACTCTAGAATAATAATAGTTAAATTTTCTCATGGAGGATCAATGAAAGTTTTAATTTTTATTCTATGTACTTCTCAGTTTGTTTTTGCAAAAAAACGCATCATCGAAGAATCTCTAATTGTTAAATCGGCATACTCAAAAAAATTAAAGACCTTAGAGAAAAAGCATGATTTTATTATTGATCATGTTCATGGAAGTTTCTTAGAGGTTTATGGCCCTAAGGGGACTTTTAAAATTTTAAGAAGAAACGGATTCAAAGCTGCATTTCAAAGTATCAAAAAATCGAATCTTAACTATCCTAGTTATGATGAAAATGTTGCCAAACTTAAACAACTCCATCAGTCCTATCCTAAAATCACCAAATTATTTAGCATTGGTAAGTCTGTTGAAGGAAGAGAGCTTTGGGTTATGAAAATCTCAGATAATCCGAATATTGATGAATTTGAACCAGAGTTTAAATACATCTCCAGTATGCATGGAGATGAAATTGTAGGGCGAGAACTACTTATACTTTTTATGGATGACTTATTGAAGATGTATAAAAATAACAACGAGAAAGTAATAGAATTAGTTAATAAGACAGAAATATTTATCATGCCATCTATGAACCCTGATGGAAGTGAAGTTCCCAGAAGGGCCAATGCTAATGGAGTTGATTTAAATAGAAACTTTCCTGACTTCACAACTAATGATAACTCCAATTCAATCGAAGGTAGAGAACCTGAAACTCAAGCGATTATGAATTGGCAAAAAAAGCGTCACTTCTCATTTAGTGCAAACTTTCATGGTGGAGCAGTCGTGGTTAATTATCCATGGGATACAAAGTCTGAACGACACCCTCTTGATAAGTTTGTGGTCAAATTCTCAAAATACTATGCAAGCTTCAATCAACCAATGAACGAAAATCCCGAATTCCCTGGAGGTATTATTAATGGAAGTGATTGGTACGAAGTAAATGGAGGAATGCAAGACTGGAGTTATCATTGGCATAATGACCTTCAAGTGACTATAGAGTTATCAAATACTAAATATCCTAACTACAATAAAATTTCTAAGTTCTACGAAGATAATAAAAAATCACTTTTTAATTATATTAAAGTTATCCACTCAGGAGCGGGGTTTAAATTGAATTCTAATAAAAGTGGAAAAGTAGAAGTATTACAAACAAAACCTTTACAGAGAAAATTAGGGGTATTTAATTTTCATAGCGGTGAGTTTTATAAAGTTCTTCCAAAGGGTCAATACACCTTTAATATATTGCTCTCAAATGGAAATTCAGAATCTCGAAGATTTGAGGTAAACTAAAAACTTAAGTTTCAGTTTGTTGAAGATCATCTTGGAGCTTGTATAAATTTAAATATCTCTTGTGCTGACTTGGGAGGATCTCGCTGCTGCGTATCTAGTTTTAAATAGTTCTTATAAAAAAATTCTTCATTGCCAGTGTTTAAATGATAAAGCTCATCACACTCTCTCAAATTCGCATCTGACCACTCTAAATTCCTTTTCGATGGCCTCTCTAATAATCTATCTTCTCCCCTATTTCTTTTTAATCTTTCTTTCTGGCTTGCTTCTAGTTCAACATAAAAAGTCTCTCCACCGACTTCAGTGAAAATATTTGTTAATGAATCAATGAACTCCTTTTCTTTTTTTCTCTTAGAGCCCAAACAAAAGTAAAAATTAAACCTGGATGGTGACTATTAGCAACTTCTTCAAAAATTTGCCTCCTAAAATTACCTGTTAACTTATTAAATTTCTTTGAACCAAATTTAAAAAAAGGTAATACAACTTCAATTGTCATGTGATTATGAAAAAGCTTCAAGCCAGACAGCTTTTCAAGCTCTTTGCCAATAGTCATCTTCCCTACGGCAGGTGGTCCAAATAAAATTACAAGTTTTTTCATGGATATGATTTTAGAATAAAAAAAGGGAGTAACATTGTTACTCCCTTTTATCTATTCTCGATTTTTAAATTTATGACCTTTTAAATAATTCAGAACCTTCGAAGAAATAAGAAATTTCTCTATCAGCTGATTGAGTAGAGTCAGACCCATGAACAGCATTTGCTTCTAAGCTTCGAGCATATAATTTTCTCAAAGTACCTTCAGCTGCTTCTTCAGGATTTGTAGCTCCCATGATTTCTCTATTTTTCAGCACAGCTCCTTCTCCTTCGAGAACCATCAATAAAACTGGTCCTGAAGTCATAAAACCAACAAGAGATCCAAAAAATGGTCTCTCTTTATGCTCTATATAAAATCCTTCTGCTTTTTCTTTTGAAAGATGAATCATTTTTGCCGCAGCAATTTTTAATCCCTCTTTTTCAAATCTTCCTACGATATTTCCGATATTATTATCTTCAACTGCATTTGGCTTAATAATACTTAATGTTCTCTCCATTTTAATTTCTCCTTAATATTTATAATACACTTGCTAATTTTTCGCCTAACTCTGCAGGACTTTTAGCAATAGTAATCCCACACTCTTCTAATACTTTATATTTTGCTTCTGCTGTATCATCTCCGCCTGAAATAATTGCACCAGCATGCCCCATTCTCTTACCTTTAGGAGCACTTGCTCCAGCGATAAAGCTAACAACTGGTTTATTCATATTATCTCTAATCCATTTCGCAGCATCAGTTTCTGCACTCCCACCAATCTCACCGATCATAATGACTGCTTCTGTGTCTTTATCTTTTTCAAATAGTTCTAAACAATCGATAAAATTTGTTCCATTCACTGGATCCCCACCGATTCCCACACATGTTGATTGTCCAATATCTCTTTGAGTTAATTGATAAACTGCTTCATAAGTTAGAGTACCCGATCTAGAGATAACTCCTACACTCCCTGGCATATGAATATGACCTGGCATAATTCCAACCTTACACTCTCCAGGAGTTATAATTCCCGGACAATTTGGTCCAATAAGTCTTGATTTTGAATTATTTAAAACCGACTTTACTTTAACCATATCATTGATAGGAATTCCTTCTGTAATGGCAATAATTAATTCAACTCCCGCATCAATAGATTCTAAAATTGAATCTGCTGCAAACTTTGGTGGCACAAAAATCATAGCAACATTTGCTTCTGTTTCTTTGACCGCTTGATAAGTTGAGTTATAAACTGGAATGCCTTCGTGAACCATCCCGCCTTTTCCAGGAGTAACTCCTCCAACAACGTTTGTCCCATAATCTCTAGATTGAAGAGTATGAAATGTCCCCTGCTTACCAGTAAGGCCAATAGTAATAAGTCTTGAATCTCTATTTACTAAGATAGACATTAGAGTTCTCCTTTTGCTGCCGACACTGCTTTTTTAGCCGCATCTGCAAGATCATTTGCTGCAGTAATTGCTAAACCTGAATCTTGTAATAATTTTTTTCCTAAAGAAACATTTGTTCCTTCTAATCTAACAATTAGAGGGACCTTTAGATCAAGAGACTTAGCAGCAGCGATAATACCTTCTGCGATAATGTCACACTTCATTATCCCACCAAAGATATTTACTAAAATTGCTTTAACATTTTTATCATTCAAAATTATCTTAAAAGCTTTTTCTACAGTTTCTTTTGTTGCTCCCCCTCCTACATCAAGAAAGTTTGCTGGCTCGCCTCCAAATATTTTAATAATATCCATCGTCGCCATTGCTAGACCTGCTCCGTTTACAAGACAACCAATATTCCCATCAAGGGAAATATAAGAAAGACCAAACTTACTCGCTTCAAGCTCATCAGCTGATTCCTCTGTCGGATCCCTTAACTCTTCAATATCTGGATGTCTAAAAAGTGCGTTCTCATCAAAGTTTAGTTTCGCATCAAGAGCAATTACGTCTCCTTGCTTCGTAACAACCAATGGATTTATCTCAGCAACTGAACAATCCTTTTGAGTATATAGTTGGTAAAGTCCGCTTAGGAACTTTACACATTTCTTCATCGTATCGCCCTCAAGCCCTATAGCAAAAGCTAACTTTCTACCAACATAGGGAGTAAACCCTGTTGCAGGATCTATTCTAACCTTGATAATTCTCTCTGGAGTATTGTGAGCTACATCTTCAATATTAACTCCACCTTCTTCACAGGCCATCATTGTTATTTTCCCACTGTCTCTATCAAGCACGATTCCAAAATAATATTCCTGAGCAATATCACAACCTGCTTCGACTAAAACTTTTTGGACTTTCTTACCTTCAGGTCCTGTTTGATGTGTTACTAATTGCATCCCAATAATTTCTTTTGCAAATTGCTCAACTTCATCAAGAGACTTTGCTAACTTTACTCCACCACCTAGCCCTCTTCCCCCAGCGTGAATTTGAGCCTTAACAACCCAAATATTCCCACCAAGTTTTTTTGCAACCTCAACGGCTTCTTTAGCAGTCTTTGCAACCTCTCCATCCAGTACACTGATATTAAATTTTCTCATCAACTCTTTGGCTTGATACTCGTGAACGTTCATAACGTCTCCTCTATAACTAACTCGCTAGTTTCTTTTGTGGACTAGATTATGTGAATGAAGTAATATTTTCAATAAGTAGGAATAGATTATTATTTCTAGTTTTTTATTTATCAAAAAGGAATTGTTTATGAAAGCTCTTTGCTTTTTAGTCTTACTAGTAACACTGATCTCATGTGGTGATAAAACCTTAGAATTAACTTGCTTATTAGAAGGGAATCGTTGCCTAGAAGAGTCTATTAACGATGTAGATGGCTTAGCAGAAACAGAGCGAACAAACTGTACAATCGGAGGCGGAATCGTTTCTGAAGGACTGGCTTGCCCAAAGACAAATACAACTTCTGGATACTGCTCTTTTACCCCAACTGATAACAATGAAGGTTTGATTAGTGGGAAATTATATTATTATACAGAAACTTGGAACGAAACTACTGCTGAAGCTCACTGTGAAGATCAAGCAGTTTTTGGATCTAATGCAACTTGGATCGACTAATTAGTTTTACTTTGGCCCTAAATGAATTTTAATAAATATTATTCTATTTACCCCTCTCATTTTAAGTTGGATGGTGGGGCAATGTTCGGAATTGTCCCTAAACCTTTATGGTCAAAAAAAATAGCAGCTGATGAATTAAATCGAATCGAAATGAATTGCCGAATGTTTCTCATCCAAACAAAATCAAAAAATATCATCATTGATCTTGGAGTGGGAGATTATCATGGAGAAAAATTTGATAAGCGCTTTGGGATAAAAGAAAACTTCAATCCTATAGCTAATGTATTAGAGAAAAATTTAAATATTAGCTGTCATGAAATCACTGACATAATCGTGACCCATTTACACTTTGATCATGTTGGCGGCCTTGGCACCGAAGATGGGCATTGCCCTTTATTTCCCAATGCAACTCTTCATTTACATGCTAATCATTTTGAATACTCTCTTAATCCAACACCAAGAGATATTGGATCATTTCACAAAGAATATTTTGAACCTTTGGTAAACTGGTATGAACAAAAAAATCAAATTCATTGGCTGAATGATAAGTCTGATAAAATCCTTCATGATCAAGACTATGAATTAAGTTTTAAAGTTAGTCATGGCCATACTCCTTTTCAAGTCTTACCTTTTGATGAAAAAATTATTTACATGGGCGATCTTCTACCAACGAGTCATCATTTAAATATTGCATGGACTATGGGTTATGATCTTCATCCTGGACAAACAGCTTTAGAAAGAGCTGAAATTTATGATTGGATCATTCAAAGAGACCTTATTTTAGTCTTTGATCATGACAAAGACTTTTGGGGAGCTAAAATTCATAAAAAAGATAAATTTAAATATGGATTTGATGAGACACTTCAATCTAGTTCAAATATTTTCGAACAACATAAATTTTAAAATTTATTTCTCACATTTAGTTTGAGCAATACAAAACTTTCTTAATCTTGGAAGGATTTTATTATACATTTGATAACCTCTATCCGTCATAGCGATTCTTCCTACTCTATTGGTTAAGGTTCCAAATTTTACACCATTATTATAAGTGATTTCCTGAGAAATTAAATTCACATGAATGACACTTTTTTCATGTAAAAGGTTTGATTCATTATTATAAATTTTATTATCATCAAGCTCAATAGTATATGACGAATCATATTTATTAAAACTCACTGCAGTCACTAAAGAAACATGTATCCAATCTGTATTATCCCAAATATGAAAGATGATCTCAGGAGTTTGTCCAAGCTCTAACCGACCTTGTAGAGCTGTCATCATCTCCTTGATCTTGCTTCTCTTATAAACATTTTTATTGCGAAATCTATTTACGTAACTATCTATAGTGATGGCATTTTTTGCCCATTTCTTTGTTACTAAAACTTTCAATTCCTCTTCAAAGTTCATTGATAAATCTTCTATTGAACTTAAGTGAGGAAAAACTCTGGGTTTAAAGTTAAAAACATCTTTTAATAAAGAGTTTATATGTTTTCTCCACTCTTTACTTCCTCTTGTGAAAGTAATTGTTTCTTGGAGATTTTCTGGATCAAAAAATGCTAAATGTCTTAATTGATTAGTTAAAGAGGCATGTCCCCAACAAAATCCATATTCTTTTGTCATTACATCCTCAAAATCATTTGGTGAGTTAAGAAATGTAAGTGAGTTTCTTTCATTTTGTTCATAGTTTTCAATGTTTCTACTTAAGATAATAAAATCTTCAGGACATACGATAGAACACTTATTCTCCTGAGTTTCAATAGCCTCACTCTTATTAGAAGTGTTTTTTACATACTTCTTGTATCCTCTTAAATCCATGTTTTTTAATTCTAGTAAAAGAGCAATAGGATTTAAATATTTCTTTGCTGTTTCTTTATATAAATGCGTCTTCTGAGAGATTACTTTTTGTGAAAAAAGAGGAAGACTAAAAAGATAAAATGTAATAACAAGTGTTTTCTTCATAATAAAAAGGCCCGTAAAAACGGGCCATACTAATTTTTAAAGTTTAGCTTTTTCTGTTGCAATTGAATTTTTACATTCTAACTTAAGTTCTCGAGATAATAAACCTAACTCAGCAATAACTGAAACTTCACTCTTTCTAACAGGATCTTCATCAATTGATCCACCTAGTTCAATAAAAGAAACAGACTTAGAAAAAACAGCAGGATTATTATTAATTAAAGTATCTCTTCTAATATTAATCTTTTGCTTTGATTTTCCACTTTCGTTTTTTATAGTTCTCATATCATAAAATTCTACATCTTGCTCATAAGATACAGCATGTTCATATCTTACTGTTACAGACGTTCGTTCTGAATTAAGAACTTGTCCTAATTGGTTCAAAACCGATTCAAAGTTTGAAGTACATTGATTACCAACTGACTTTAATGTAGAACTAATTACATTTTTGTGTCCTGTTGTAGTCTTGTCTTTCGAGTTTTGAGCAAATGTTGATAAACTAGAAACTAATAAACCAAATACGATAAATTTTTTCATTTTTTCTCCTTTTTTATGAATGAATTGAAAAGCTTGGACACCACAGCACGGTGCATCAAAGATTATCTATGTATGTGTAATTTTTATAGGAACTATTAATTCTTTAGTCTCAATTAACGATTTAGATACATTGTTAATGTAATGCTTAGGATTGTTAATGAAATATACTTATTAAGTTAATTTTTTAATCAATAATATACAGAATTATCAAATGAATTATTTTAGGACTAATTTTAAGCTCAATCTCGACTATGCTGGCTCAAACTTTATAACTTCAACCGGACAAGCCTCAGCAGCTTCCTCAACCCTCAACCCATCATCAAGTGGAGCTCCAGGTCTAATAAAACAATTATCAGCTTGAACATCAAAAACTTCAGGGTAAATGTCTTCACAAGCGTTACATACAATACATCCTGGAGCGATCCAAACCTTTTTCAATGTGAAGTTTTCTCTAGCCGGAGCATCAACGGCAGCAGCTCCTGCTCCTCCACCTTGGTTAGCAAAGTAGGCTTCAAAGGTAGGATTTGTTGGGATTGCTAGTTGAGCACCTTTACCAGCAACTGTATCTGCAATAAATGATCTATTGGGAATTGAGATCCTAGCAGCCGTGTTAACAGACTTACTATCAGTTAAGTCCTTAACTGATTTTTTAGCATTCGTTAGTAAGTTTCTAAATTTTGTCCCTGGATATTCAAAATGAAAAAACTTTCCATTTTGACTTGAACTTAACTCAACTTGTACTCTCGCTTTTTCAATACCTTTTGCACCCAAAAGACTTAAAAAAGACTTACCCATATCAAGTTCTCTAGCAAAGGAAGAATCTTCTGGATCAAAACTTTTAGTTACTTCCATTTGTTGTGGTTTTCCGTATGGATTATATAATCCAACCTTGATTGTATCTATTTTAGCTGGCTCTTTTGCAGCATTCCAAAGAAAAGAAAATGCAAAGCCATGATCAAAGTCCGTGGCCCTAAGAATATTTAACTTTGCTTTACCGAAAAATTTATCTACAACCCCGAACCCCAAACTCATAAATCCAAGCCCAATAACTAGGCCCAAAACTAAAGTAACTGCAATTCCAAGAGCAATAAAACTTGTTGTCATATATTCTCCAAAACGAACTCTTTTAAGAATTATACTAAAATTTTTAGATTTTTTAAACTGATCAGAAGTTAATAACTGGCCTTAATTGATCATTTAAGAGCCCTCCAAGTGATCTTATCTTAGAATTTTCGTCTTTTACCCAATACATTTTCTCTAATTCCTCTACAATTCCACAAAATCTCTGTTCTGGTAAAGAACCATCAGGTACTTGATCTAATCTAACTGGATTCCCATTTATCATTTTATTCATCGATTCTTTCTCGAGATTGACCGAGTTAAATGGAAGTAACCTCTCAAGGTCAACATTAATATCAGATAAACTGTGATCATTGAGGTCCATATCATTAGAATATATTGAGCCAATTTGAGTTCTGATTAGTCTTTCTAAATAGCCTAAGGTTCCCAAGTGATTAGCACATTCAGAAAAAAGAGTTCTTATATATGTTCCTGAGCTAACTTTGAACTCTATGACTAAGTTTGGAAAATTAAATTCTAAAACTTTTAGGCTATAAACTTTCTTTAGCTTCTTTTGCTTTTTGATCTCTATCCCTTCTCGTGCGTATTCATATAATTTCTTACCTTCAAACTTAGCAGCTGAAAATGCATGCGGAGCTTGCCAATAATCTCCAATAAATTTTTCAGTCAATTTCTTTTCTAAAAATTCTATATCAAATCTGGGAATTTCTTCATGAAAATGTTTACTATCATCTGTTTTTTTTATTTCACCTGTTTTATCACCAGTATCACTTTCTTTCCCTAATACACCATGAGCGATATAAGTTTTCGAAAGGTTATCATGAATATAATTATTTAATCTTGTTGCCCTATTTATTCCTATTAATAAAAGTCCTTCTGCAAATGGATCGAGCGTTCCAAAGTGACCAATTTTTTTTATACCTTTTAAAGTGGTTCTTTTAAGAGTGCGAATAGCATCATAGGAAGTTATATCTTGAGGCTTATAAATATTAAAAATGAATGGATCTGTACTTAGGTTCACTCTTGTCGTCTTAAGAATCTGACTCTTGAGCAGACTTTAAGAGAGCTGAAATTTTATTAGCATCTTCAAATTGTGAGTCATATAAAAAGTTTAAAGCTGGAGTATGCCTAAGTTTTAAAACTTTCGATAACTCAGTTCTTAATTTACCAGACATTCCTTTCATGGCATTTGAGGCATCTCCTCTTGTCCCGGCATTAAAAGTATCCCAATAAATTGTGGCAACTGAAAAATCATTGTTCAGATCAACGCTCGTTAGACTAACAAACTGTACTCTTGGATCAGTCAATTTTGTTCTAAGAAGTAGATTTAATTCATTAAGAATTCTTTCTTCGAACTTCTTTTTTGAAAAGCTTTCTTTTTTCTTCATTTCCTTAAGCTCTTACCTCATCAAGAGATCTCTTTTTTTCTTCAAGCATATAAGCTTCAAAGACATCTCCAACAATAACGTCATCATACCCATCAAGTGCAATACCACATTCAAGACCATTTTTAACTTCTTTAACTTCATCTTTAAATCGCTTAAGAGTTGATAACTTACCATCAAACATAATTTTTTCTTCTCTAAGAAGTCTAATATTACACCCTTTGGCAATTTTCCCATCAATAACTTCAGAACCTGCGATTTTACCAATTCGCGGAATATTAAAAGTTTCTTTAACTTTTGCTCTTCCGATATAAACTTCAATTCTTTCAGGATCAAGCATTCCTTCAAGAGCAAGTTTAACTTCATCTAATAATTCATAAATAATTGAATAGGTTTTGATATCTATTCCTTTCTGAGCTGAAAGCTTTCTCGCCGAAGTCACTGGTCTCATATTAAAACCAATAATGTAACCTTCTACTGATTCAGCAAAGTTAACATCACTATCAGAAATTGCTCCAGCACCACCACCAACAACCTCTACTGCTACTTCATCGTTGCCCATTGCTTCTAATGAATTTTTTATCGCTTCAAAGGATCCTAGGACATCTGCTCGAATAATAAGTTTTAGAGTTTTCTTCTCGACTCCGTCTCCAGGAGCTGCACCAAAGAAATCCTCTAATGATAATTTCTTTTTTGAAGCTACTGCTAACTCTTTTCTATCATAAATTCTATTTTCAACAATTTTCTTTGCTTCTCTTTCATTTTTAACAGCGTTTAATGTTTCTCCAGGACCTGGAGTTGTATCTAAACCAAAAATCTGAACAGGCATTGCAGGTCCAGCACTTTTCAACATTTTTCCAGAATGGTCCATTAAGCTTCTTGCTCGGCCAGATGTTTCACCAACGACAACCGCATCACCCTTTTTAAGAGTTCCTTTTTGAATTAAGACAGTACAAACTGGTCCACGTCCAGTTTCTATTTTAGACTCAATGATAATACCTTCTGCTGCTCCCTTAGGGCTTGCTTTTAATTCAAGAACTTCTGCTTGAAGTAAAATTGATTCAAGAAGATTATCTATTCCATCTCCATTAAGTGCTGAGATATTCACAAATTGTGCATCTCCACCCCACTCTTCTGGAGTAATATTAAATTCCATTAATTCTTGTTTTATTTTTTCGGCATTTGCCCCTTCCTTGTCCATTTTAAGACCTTCCAACGATAGAATTTTATCGATTTGATCTATTATTTTGTTTTCTTCCGCAGGTATGCTACGGTTGATGATCCCGATTTTCATTACGTCGGCTGGGATTGTAATCCGCGCCGGTTCGGCTGCTCCCATGGTAAGTCTATTGGTGGCGCCACAAGCACCAAAAATCAGACCGACAAGGGCAAGCATTGCTATTCGATTCAAATTTTTCATAAAACAAGTAGGTTAGGTTGATTTACATTAAAGTGGGTTTTATATAAATACTTGATAATTAACATTTAAAAGCTGTTAATATTGTATTACAAAGCGCATTCTCGACCAAATGCAACATAAATTTGGATACTTCCCTGTGAGCTTGGAAAACATTATATTTACCTAAGAGACTGTTTGGAAATATCTCGACTATTTTCAAACAGTTACTAAATCGGATTTTTTAGCGTCCAAGCCAAAATCCCTTCACAAAGCATGAAATCAATAGTTAATTCAATTATAAAATGAAGAGAACACTAATTTTAGGCATTTTGATGTGTATCAGCATCACACTTTCCGCGCAAAAATTAACAAGCGACAAAAAGGCCGTCATCGCATCCGTTGAGAAGCATAAGGCCGAACTCATAAAGATAAGCGACTCAATCTGGGCACTCGCCGAAACAGCTTTCAACGAAAATGAATCTTCGGAAATCTTGGCGAACTATGCCGAGAAGAACGGTTTGACAGTAACACGTGGGGTTGCCGACATTCCTACGGCCTTTACAGCAACATATGGCTCAGGAAAACCCGTAATAAGCATTTTGGGCGAGTTCGATGCCCTACCGGGAATATCTCAAAAAGCCTCGCCCGTAAAAGAGGCATTAAACGAAGGAGCTGCAGGTCACGGTTGCGGTCATAATATGTTCGGCACAGCCAGTTTAGGTGCGGCCATTGCCATAAAGGAGTTGATGGATGCCGGAAAAATAAAGGGTACGATCAAGTTTTTAGGCACTCCCGCCGAAGAAAAATATTTTGCAAAGGTCTGGATGGTAAAAGCAGGTCTTTGGGATGACGTGGACATCAACTTAAGCTGGCACCCCGGTTCCACCATTGAGGCCGATCAACAAACTGGTCTGTCACTTATTGACTTTATTGTTGAATTTAAAGGGCAAACCGCGCATGCCTCTTTGGATCCGTGGAACGGACGTAGTGCGTCGGATGCCTTGGAGCTTTATACCACAGGAATCAACTATTATCGTGAACACATTTTGCCAACTTCGCGAATTCACTACCATATTCAAGACGGTGGGCAAGTAGTGAACGTGGTGCCCGATTACGCCAAGTTATGGGTACGGGTTCGTGATCCAAAACGTGCAAAAATGTTACCTACGTACGAGCGCGTGAAAGCCATGGCGGAGGGAGCAGCGATTATGGCGAACGTGGATTACGATATCAGCTTGGTATCAGGAATCTATGAAACGCTCGTAAACCGAGCCGGTGGCTTGATTATGCAAAAAAATTTAGAACTACTTGGTTCTATAACCTATACAGATGAAGAAATCGCATTCGGAAAAGCGATTCAAAAAGCGACCGGAAAAGCAGAAGTCGGTATGGCCGGTGAAGTACAGCCTTTTAAGGAAACCGACCCAAATGCCGGTGGTGGTTCGACCGACGTCGGCGATGTCAGTTGGAACGTACCCAATATCAATTTAGGAGTCTCTGTCGCCCCCTACGATACACCATGGCACTCCTGGGCGGTTGTGGCCTGTGGTGGTATGTCTATCGGTCACAAGGGTATGTTACATGCGACAAAAGCTTTGGGACTAACAGCGGTCGATTTGTTCGAAGATTCTAAATTGAGGGCTGAAATCACGGAAGAGTTCAAGCAAAGAAAAGGCAACGAAGTTTATGAGCCGATGATAGACGGTCCTCCGCCTATAGGCGATAACAAATAACGAAAACTATGGCAGAAAGAGAAATCATCAAAAAGTATCAAAAAGACGATTTTGCAATCGTTTGGAAACCAAAACTTTGCATTCACTCCGCAATATGTGTGAAAGAACTTCCAGAAGTATATGACCCGAAAGGAAAACCCTGGATCAAGCAAGACAATGCATCCGTCGATGAGTTAAAAGTGCAGATTGCAAAATGTCCGTCAGGTGCATTGAGCTATGAGTTTAAAAATCAAGAACAGGAAAAAGAAATTACAATGGAAGATACAAAAGTCGAATTACGTAAAAACGGACCACTTCTAGTACATGGAAATCTACAAGTTACCGATACCGAAGGGAAAACGGAAAAGAAAGAGCGCATTACCGCTTTCTGCCGCTGCGGCGCTTCTGAAAATAAACCCTATTGCGATGGCACCCATAATTCCGTTGGATTTGAAGGCTAGTCTCTTGTGAAAATATTCTTTTGGCAGGTCTATATTGTATTGGTCATTGCGGATATTTTGG
>ENA-ORXM01002581-ORXM01002581.1-marine-metagenome-genome-assembly--contig:-NODE-2581-length-20468-cov-3.926536_pt1 | contig 20468 bp, 17 predicted proteins | sample MGYA00237867_ERZ511480 | MGnify/ENA primary metagenome ERZ511480 (study PRJEB26309, sample SAMN06266103) | marine metagenome | isolation source: Algal blade | place: United Kingdom:Sidmouth, United...
AGGCGGGAACTGCGTATATTCCAGCACTGCTGCAAACGGATTTCCCGGCGGACGCCCAGACATGGCTGTGGTTGGCCTTCTTCGCCAGTTTCGCTGTAAAAATGCCGATGTGGCCCGTGCATACCTGGTTGCCCGACGCGCATGTGCAGGCGCCGACGGCAGGATCGGTTATTCTGGCGGGCGTGCTGCTGAAAATGGGGGGCTACGGCTTCCTGCGCTTCTCGCTTCCCATGTTTCCCGAAGCCTCGGCGCAATTTGTCTGGCTCATATTCGGCCTGTCGATGATCGCAGTGGTTTATACATCGCTCGTCGCTTTGGTGCAGAGCGATATGAAGAAGCTGATCGCCTATTCATCGGTGGCGCATATGGCGATTGTTACAGTGGGGCTTTTCGCTTTCAATCAACAGGGTATCGAAGGCGCGATCATCATCATGCTGAGCCATGGTCTGGTATCCGGCGCGTTGTTCCTGTGCGTCGGTGTGATTTATGATCGGCTGCACACGCGCGAGATTGATCGGTATGGCGGGCTTGCGATCAATATGCCGAAATACGCCATTCTTTTCATGCTGTTCACAATGGCCAGTGTCGGCCTTCCGGGGACGAGCGGATTTATCGGCGAATTTCTGGCGCTGGCGGGGACGTATCAAGTATCGACTTGGGCGACGCTTATTGCCACATCGGGAATAATCTTCGGGGCGGCTTACATGTTGTATCTCTACCGCCGCGTTGTTTTCGGTGAGCAAGTGAACGCGGATGCGGCGGCGATGAAGGATTTGAACACGCGGGAGCTTTGGCTGCTCGCGCCGATAGCTGCGGTCGTATTGTGGATGGGGGTATATCCTGAAAGTTTTCTGAAGCCCATACGCGCCGACGTCGCCCGGATCGTTGAACGGATTGACCGGGCGGCACCGGCGGGCGATTCCGCACTAAAGGCGAACGATCCGACAACTGCAAAATATCGAGTTCAGCCAATGGAGCATTCCAGCGGCGATCACGCGGCGGAAAACGGGAGCGCCCATAAATGAACCTTGCCAGCTCCTTCTACTTTGTGATGCCGGAAATAATCCTGTCGCTTGCGGCAATGGCATTCCTGCTGGTTGCTGCATGGCGGGAAGACAGCGGACGTTTGCTGTCGATCCTGTCGGTCGCGGCGTTGGTTGGCGCTTCTGCATGGACGATCCATTTGATGGCCAGCCCGTCGTTTTCTTTGGGCGGAGATGCATTCAGTGGACTGTACCGCATGGATGCGTTCGGCAATCTGGCCAAGCTGCTGATCTTCGGCGCAGCAGCTATATCGCTCATAATCGCGCCGCGTTTCCTTTCGGATATTAATGTCATGCGCGCCGAATATCCGGTGCTGATCCTGCTGGCGGTGACGGGCATGAGCATCATGGTATCGGCGAATGATCTGATCACGCTGTATATGGGGCTGGAGCTTAACAGCCTTGCCGCATATGTGCTCGCCAGTTTCGCGCGCAATGATATGCGTTCGGCAGAGGCGGGATTGAAATACTTCGTGCTGGGTGCGCTGGCCAGCGGCATCCTGCTATTCGGCATGTCATTGCTCTACGGGTTTACCGGCAGCACGGATTTCACGGCAATCAGCCTCGCTTTGTCCGGCGAGATGAGCATGGGCGCGCTGTTTGGGGTAATCTTCGTCCTGTCGGGACTGGCTTTCAAAATCAGCGCGGCACCGTTCCATATGTGGACACCCGATGTTTACGAAGGCGCGCCGACACCGGTATCCGCTTTTTTTGCCAGCGCGCCAAAGGTTGCCGCGACAGCATTGCTGGTCCGTGTGACAATCACGGCGTTTGGCGATCAAACATTCGTATGGCAGCAGATTGTTATGGTTATTGCCATCATGTCGATCATCATCGGTGCAGTTGGCGCAATCGGGCAGAGCAACCTGAAGCGCCTGCTGGCCTATAGTTCGATCAACAATATCGGATTTCTGCTCATCGGTTTGGCGGCGGCCACGGCGGCGGGCGTATCGGCCATGCTCGTCTATCTGATGATCTATGTTGTGATGACATTGGGCGGGTTCATTTGCCTGATGCAGCTGAAAAACCGTGACGGGACAATTCGGGAATCATTGAGCGATATTTCAGGCCTGTCATCAACGCGTCCGTTGCTGGCATTGGCAATCGCCATTTTCATGTTTAGCCTAGCTGGTATTCCGCCGCTCTTTGGTTTCTGGGGCAAGCTGGTTGTGTTCAATGCAGCGGTGGCAGCCGATCTGGTGCCGCTCGCGGTGATCGGAATCGCGGCTTCGGTCATCGGCGCGTTTTATTATCTGAAGGTCGTAAAGGTCATGTATTTCGACGACGCAGCGGACATCATCGTGCCCGCGGGCGGAAAAAGCCTTGCTTGGACGGGCGGTATTCTCGCGCTGATTGTATCTCCTGCCGGCTATCTGTTGATCCCGGTGATAACGCCGATTGCTGATCAAGCCGCAAAGGCGCTGTTCTGAAGCCTGTTTTTGAAGAAGTAGCTGCAACCGGCTCCACCAATGCCGATCTGCTCGCCCGCATTGAACATGGCGCGGCGGAGGGGCTGTGGTTGCGTGCTGACAGTCAAGATCACGGGCGCGGGCGCATGGGGCGCAGCTGGCACAGCCCACTTGGCAATTGCTATGCCAGCACGATCATCCGGCTGAAGCCAAATGATCCGCAGGCCGCTGGACTGGCATTTGTGGTGGCTGTCGCCGTTCATGAAACATTGCAGCATTGCGCGCCGGAAATCGCTTTCACGCTGAAATGGCCGAACGATATTCTGATTGGGCAGGCCAAGCTGTGCGGTATTTTGCTGGAGCGGCGCGGCGACGCGATCGTAGCAGGGGTTGGCGTCAATCTTGCGCATTATCCCGAAGATATTGAACGCCCGGCGACCAGTTTGGCGGCGCAGGGCGTAACGCCGCCAACACCGCAGGATTTCGTGACACAGCTGGCGACCAATCTGCGGGCGCGGTTGTCCGATTGGCGAAAGAGCGGGCTTCCGGCTATTTTGGCGATATGGCGACAACATGCGCATGCCGCTGGCACCGAACTTCGGGCTTCGCTGCCCGATGGCGAGCAGATTTCAGGCAGCTATATCGGGCTTGCAGAAGACGGCGCGTTAAAGCTTCGCTTGGCGGACGGCAGCATCCGTGCCATTCATGCCGGTGATATTTTCTTGATATGACGCGCACCGAATTTGGAGTTTAGCGGCAATGCTTCTGGCGATTGAAACCGGCAACACAAATGTGAAATTCGCTCTGCTTGACGGACTGAAGGTGCTGGCCCGCTGGCGCATCGCGACCGACCCGCGCAAGACCGCCGATGAATATGCGGTCTGGCTTGATCAACTGTTGCAGTTGGAGGGGCATCAGCGCAGCGATGTGAGCGCCGTGATTATATCAACCGTTGTTCCGCGCGCGCTATATAATCTGACGATGCTGTCACAGAAATATTTCGATGTCGAGCCGATGGTTGCAGGGCGCGCGCCGTTGCATTGGGGGATCGCGCTTGAAGTGGATGAACCGCAAAATCTGGGCGCTGATCGGGCGCTCAATGCCATCGCGGCGCAGCATTATGCGCCGGACGTTGAAAAGATTGTCATCAGTTTCGGTACAGCAACCACCGTCGATCATGTCGGCGGCAATGGCGCATATTATGGCGGCATCATTGCGCCTGGTATCAATCTGTCTCTGGATGCGCTGGTCAATGCAACGGCGCAGCTTCCCCGTATCGCGATCGAGGCGCCGGCGGATGATAATGTCATCGGCAAAACGACAGAAAGCCAGATGCTGATCGGCATCTATTGGGGCTATGTCTCGATAGTCGAGGGGCTTATCGCGCGGATGCGCGCGCAGATCGGAACAACGGTGCAAGTGATTGCAACCGGCGGGCTTGCGCCATTATTTCAACAGCATGAAGATATGTTCGATCATATCGACGGCAATCTCACGCTGCGCGGTCTCGCGCTGCTTTATCAGAACAGGACAGAAAAATAGATGAAACCGGGTAAGGAATTGCTTTTCCTCGCATTAGGCGGGTCGGATGAAATCGGCATGAATGTGAACCTGTATGGCTGTGATGGCAAATGGGTGATGGTCGATTTGGGTATGACGTTCGGCAATCCGGAATATCCGGGCATTGATCTGATTTTGCCGGATCTGGAATTTATTGAGGACCGTGCTGACGACCTTCTCGGCGTGGTGCTGACACATGGGCATGAAGATCATATCGGTGCTGTTCGCTATCTTGCCGCTGATCTGGGTGTGCCGTTATACGCAACGCCGTTCACCGCCAGCCTGATCCGCACGAAACTGGATGAAGAGGGGATTACCGATGATATCGAACTGAATGTCATTCCGATGGGCGGACAATTTGATCTTGGCCCGTTCGGATTTCGCCTGATGCCGCTCGCGCATTCGATACTGGAAATGAGCGCATGCGTGATCGACACGCCATATGGCCGCATCTTCCACAGCGGCGACTGGAAATTGGACGAGGCCCCCGTGCTGGGCGAACCATCAACTGAGGAGGCTCTGCGCGCTGTTGGCAAAGACGGCGTCACCGTGTTGGTATGCGACAGCACCAATGTGTTCAACGCGAACAACAGCGGCAGTGAGGGCAGCGTCAAGCAGGATTTGCTCGACGCCGTGAACGCTGCCAAGAAACGCGTGGTCGTTACCACCTTTGCATCGAACGCCGCGCGGCTGCAAACGCTCGGCGAAGTGGCAAGGGAATCGGGGCGCACTTTGTGCTTTGCCGGTCGTTCGCTCCACCGCATTGTCGATGCAGCAAAGGCCAACGGGTATCTAAAGGATATGCCCGAATATCTTGATATGTATGATGCCAAGAATACCGCGCGCGAAGACCTTATGGTTGTTGCAACCGGCGGGCAGGGCGAACCGCGCGCGGCGCTGGCGCGCATGGCGGACGACAATCACCCTGTGACTTTGGAAAAAGGCGATACGGTGATCTTCTCGTCAAAGCAGATTCCGGGTAATGAGATCGCGATCAGCGACATCATGAATAAACTCGCGCGCAACGGCATTATCACGGTGACCGAGAAACAGGCGCATGTGCATGTGTCGGGCCATCCGGGAAAGCCGGAACTTGCCAAGCTGTATGAATGGTTGCAGCCTGAAATCGTCATCCCCGTGCATGGCGAGCGGCGGCATATGGAAGAACAGGCGCGGTTTGCCAAGGAGTGCAAGGTGCCGAAAGCATTGGTGCAATCCAACGGCGATGTGGTTCGCATTGCGCCAAAGGGGCCGAAGATCATTTCAAAAGAGCGCACCGGGCGGCTGGTGCTGGACGGCGATGTTATCGTGCCGGCAAATGGCGATGCGATGGTGCAACGCCGGCGGATTGCGTTCAACGGCATGGTGAATGTCGCTGTTGCGCTGAACGCGAAGAACAAGCCGTCGGGCATGCCCGTTATCCGGCCCTACGGCGTTCCATTGGAAGCGGATATGGATGATTTCATTGATGAAGCCACACGCGATGCGCAAAAGGCGATGAAGAAATGGCGCGGCGATCTTGATGATCTGCGCGAGGCTGTTCGCCTTGCCGTTCGCCGTGCTGCCAAACGGTGGACCGGGAAAAAACCGATTGTCGATGTCGCCATTGTGGAGGCAGCGTGAACTTCACATCCATCATTGCGATTTATATTCTGTTCTGGGTGCTGAGCGCGTTCATCGTGTTGCCGTTCGGCATTCGCAATACTGATGAGCTTGGACAGGAAAAAATCGCTGGGCAGCAAGATGGCGCACCGGGCAATTTCCAGCCGGGACGGGTGCTGCTGCGCACGACGATATTGTCGGCGATCCTGTTTGCCATCTACTATCTGAATTATGTAAATGGATGGATCGAACGCGATGCGTTTGAAGGTTTCTTCTCACCGCCGAATTGATGGCACCAAACGGCATGCGGTTAAACGGCTATCCGCGTAGCCGTTCGATCGCCTGTGCCAGCGCGACATATAGCTTGCCAACATCCGATGACAGGATCGTCACGCCGATTGCGTTGCCATCCCGCGTGCTGAGCAATACCCGCATCATCGCCTCAAAATCGTGAATATAGCGGTTCACATGTTCAGCAAATTCTGGCTCATTCTCGTAATGTTCGGCAATGGCGCGCGCTTCTCCGCTGTCGAGAAGTTTAACGGCCCGGCGCGTAAATACACCGCGGTCGCCTTTCAAATAGGATGACCAGGCGGTATCGGTGACATCATTTGACAGGATCTTGGCCACATCGATTGCCGTGGAATTAAGCGATTCCGTCAACAATGCCATGCGGCGGGCAAAGCCCTCCTGATCGATCCCGCCAAATCCGCTCTGCGTATCATCCAGCCTTTGTTCCAGATTGCGCGTCATTTCCTCAATCTGCGAAAGCTGCGTGGTCAGCTTGGAAGCGGAATCCTGCGACAATTGCAGCTGGGCCGCGACAGCGGATTGCATCCGTTCTCCGATTGCGGACAGCTGGCTTTCGATTGCATCATCAAGCAGCGTGGCATTCTGTCCGGTCAGTTTTTCCGTGACAGCAGATAGCCCGTCCTCGATCGTTTTTTTGCTGCGACCGACGGCGTCCTCTGCTGCATCACGAATATTGGCAATTGAGGTCAGTAACTCCGCATTGCTTTGCTGGGCAAGATTGTCGATCACCGAATGCGTTTGTTTCAGGCTGTCCGAAAGGGCGGAAGCCTGTTCATGCTGGTTGGTAACCTGTTCATCGCTTGCAGTGAAAAGCTTGTCAATTGCCTCGCGCTGGGCGGCGATCACCGTATCGATCTGCGTCATACGCGCCAGCAGTGTTTCGCTTTGCTTTTCAATATCGCGGCTTGCGTCACGGCTGTGTTCAAGAACGGCGAAATTGGATGATAGTTTTTCCTCAATGCTGGAAACGGCATCGGGCAATGCAGAGCATACTTCCTGATTGGCCTGCGCCAATAATTCATTCAGCCGCTCTGCCTGCGCTACAAGATCGCGCGCACCGTCGTTGCTGCCCGTCACCTTGGTGTCCAATTCCTGCGTGCTATGCACCAATGTTTCGATAGCAAAAGCGAGATTGCTGGTCTTTTCAGTTGCGCCAGCATCCAGAGCCTCGATTTGAATGCGCCCTTTGTCAATCTGCTGTGATATGCGCTCCACCATATCGATTAATTGCGAATCCTGTGTATCAATGCCGCTTTGCATCAAAGCCAGCTCGTCCTTCACGCGCTCCAATTGTGCGGTAAGCTTTTGACTGGCGCCCGACAGCATTCCATCCAGCTTTGCAATCGTGCCGGAAACCCGGTCGCTTGCATCCTCGGTGCTGCGTTCAAGCGCGGCATTCAGCGCCAATAGCTTAGCGTCTAGTTTCTCGACAGTGTCGGCGGTGCGGGCCTTCAGCTTACGGCTTGCTTTGTTGACGGTAACGACGCTGTCTTTGGAAAGCGCGCGTAGCCTGTCCGCAATGGCGTCGCTCGCTTCTCCCGTATGCGCCATTTCTTCGGTGAAGGCGCGCGCGCTTTCAGAAATTGTATTGGTGATCTTGCCTGTTGCCTCGGCTGCTTGCTGCTCCAGCGCCGATATCGTTTCGCGGGCGCCGCTTCCCGCTTTGTTCATAGCCGATAGCGTCTCGATCAGGCCGTTAACCTGATCCTGCGCATTATTGCCCGCTGCGCCGATCTGGTTGCTGACATCCTTTGCCGCGCTGGTCACAACGGGCAGATGTTTGCGCAATTGTTCAAGATTGCTGGCCGCGGCGTTGCTGACTTCCTCAAGCCGCTTTGCCTTTTCGTCACTGTCGGCAAGTGCGCTGTTCAACTGTGTGGCAGCTACCGTCAACATATCCGAAGACTGCCGCCCCAGACTTTCCAATTCCAAAGCATTCTGCGCCAGAAAATCGCGGGCGAGGGCGATCTCCTCATTCACTGTGCGCATTCGCAATTCCAGCGCCTCGCTCTCTACGCGCAGCTGCGCACCGGCTTCGGCAAACCGGCCTGTCTCTGCCCGGCTATGGCGCAGGGCCAATAGCCACACGATCCCCAGCAGCGCAGCGGGCAGGGCCCAAGCGCCGATCATCGATATGATGTCCATATTGCTGGGCACCGTTTGAAAAACCTGCATCTGGTTCCATACGAAAAACCCGGTCCATGCGGCAAGCAACAACGCTAAGGATATTGCAATTGCCGGCATCGTCCAGTTACGCGCGACCGGATACGCGTTAACTTCTTCGTCGTAATAGACGTCACCAATCGCTTCTTCGCCGTCTATTTCCGGCAACTCGGCCGCGTCCACAGCTTCGGATTCCAGCAACAACTCATCGCCAGATCCCTGCGTTTCAGGCGTTTCGCGGTTGATACCTACTATTTTCGAGCGCGGTGACATTGTGCCATAATAGCACAAATGGTGGGTGAGGAAACGCAAAGTTAACCTATCGCCCTTTATGGACGCTGTATGTCTATTGATTATGGCAGTTTTAACACAGCCTTAGAAGCGGCTGCAGGTGATGATGTTTCGCTGGCCGAGGAATTGCGCGGCGATTTCATCGCAAGCGCGTTGCGACAGATTAGCCTGCTGACACGGTCTCGCTGTGATGCGAACTGGCAATATGCGGCCTACCGGCTTAAAGGTCTGGCCGGCAGTTTTGGCGCAGTTCGGATTATCGAACTGGCTGATGAAGCCTTGGAAGGTGCGCCGAGCGACCCCGTCGTTGTGCGGAAACTGGAAGCTGCAATCGCCGAGATTGAAAAACATCCATTAGGTTGATTTTAGGGTTGGGCCAGCGCCCGATTTGCTCCATATCCCGCCCTGATGCGAACAGGCAGTCTTGATCATACCAGCGCGGATGGCACCCTCCCGTCGCGGGGCGCGGTTCAAACAGTGCTGCTCTCCGCCGCAGGGTCCGCGGTCGATGAACCACCGCATGTGTTTGGCCAGCCTCTGATCGCATTACAGATCCGGCATTTGGCTCAGCTTGACTTCACCCGTTTTTGCATCGAGGTTGACGCGATATCTGAAAATCTGGTCGCAGCGGCAGACGCGCTCCGTAAGGACGGGATTGATGTTAGCTTCGTCCGCGGCCTTGCCGAGTTGCGTCAGGCAGTATTAACCGCTGATAAGGTCTGTGTTATCGCAAACGGGATTTATTGCGATCCCCTGTTGGTATCGGAATTATGCAAAAGCACCGCAGCGGCAGTGCCGGTTTTTGTAAACGACGCAGATGCAGCAGGCTTTGAACGTATTGACCGTCAGCATCACTGGACCGGAATTGCGCTTGTCGAGATTGACAGGCTTTCGGAGCTGGACGAATTGCCTGATGGTTGGAGCTTGCCGTCGGCGCTGATGCGCGCTTCGCTGCAAAATGATGCAGAGTTAATAGCGATTGGCGAGCGGGAGCGAAATGATGCATCCCTGCAATATATTGCCGATCAGCAGCAGGCTGATACCCTTACGGCAGGGTTGTTGCAAGAAACGCTGCCGCTTGCTGATGGGGCAATCGAAAGCCTTGTGTTCAAGCCTGCAATCGCGGCTCTTGCCAAAATCCAGCCGGCAGTGCTTGGCCATGCAGCGACTGCTGCTGTGCTGTTCGCGATTGCCGCGCTTGCAGCTGCGATAGCGGGCTTTGCGTTGCCATCCTTTACAATCGCGTTTGTTGCCCTTTTTTTCGTGGCCGCCTCCCGGATTTCCGGGCATATGTATGCAAGATCAGTCCCGCATTTAGTGTTGAAATCGGCGTATGGATTGTTGGCAGCGGCATTGATCATATCGGGTTGGTTTGTCAGCGGTGTATCCGGCGGGTTTGCAGCCATCGTCGCCGTCGGTCTATTTATCGTTGATCCGCGCCACATGTCCCGGTCCGCCGGTGCCCCATGGCCAGCATTGGCTTCGCCAGCGGCCCTTTCATTGATTGCCGCAATCGCCGTTATATTCCATGCTGTTATGTTCGCGATACAGGCCTTTGTGCTGTTGCAACTTGCTGATCTTATCTTTCGCCAACTAAAGTTAAACCGCTTTTAACCCAAATTCGCTAGAGATTATTACTGTTTAACACAGGATGCGAATTTGCGAGATATTGATCGCCCAGATGCCGAACTGATAGCTGCCGCGCATACCAACGCGCGCGACTGTGAGCTTCTGCGTGCCGATATGGCAGCGACGCTTTTTCCGCAATCCGCACAAAAGCCAACCGAGGCGATGCTGGCGTTCATCCGCCGCGATGCACGCGCCATTTATGATGGTTTGGCGAACGCACTGACGCATGAAGATCACGCCGCGCCGGGATTATCGGCGGATGTGCGGAAATTCTTTTCCGATCCCGCATTGCTGGAATTCCTGATGTCGCGGCACGCCTATTGTGAATTGGAGAAGAAACTTGCGGCGAATAAAGACATTCCGCTCTCGCAAACTTTAGCGGCGCGGTTGCTTGGCGTGGCGGACCATAATCTGGCCGAATGCGGTCAGGCGATATTGGCGGCAAGCGGCCCGCTCCGCCGTGGCTCTGCCGCCGGATGGCAGGAGCTGCCCGCCGAATTGCTGCACCGGGCTGTATGGCGCATGGTGTCGTTGCTGGAAACCGATCAGGTAAGCCAAAGCGAAGATGACAACAACGAACTGCGCGTGACCGCACGCCATTTGCTTGCTAACTGCTCGCCGGAGCAACAGCTAGAAACAAGTGCGCGTAAATTTTTGACCCTCGCGAACGAATTATATGCCGATCAGCAACAGGATTTAGGAACAGCCGGACCAGCGATCTTCTGCGCTGCATTGGCCGCAAAATTGCAAATGAACTTCGCCCACATACTCCGCTTGCTCGCCGCGCCTTCATTCTCCGCTTTTGCCATACTGCAACGTGCAGCGGCCATTCCGCAGGACCGCGCGATGGCGAATATATTTTTGCTGCATGGATTTGATCTGACGCCTGCTGACGTTTTGATGTTTGAAACCGGCTATGCGCAGCTGTCGGCAGACGTGGCAGCAGAGGTTGCCTTTGGTTGGCACATCGCCCGGTTGCAAACCGCGCCCCATATGAACGAGCCTGCGATATGAGCAGCGCAACGATCTTTACGCAGCCGTTAAAGGCAGAGGCCAGTCTGGACGGGCGGCTTTTGACTGCGGACGGCAAGCTGCTGGCCATGCATCTGGCAGCAGGCGGGGAGGATGGCGGCTTGATCGCGATTGCGCCGTTGCTGTCGCTGGTGCGGCAGACTGCGAGGCTGGGCATGGGGCTCGCGCGCGACGTGACGATTTTCGATGGCGACACTGCGCAGTTGCTGTGGGTGGAAACCCGTATCGACAATCAAATCGTACAAATATCGGTTCTCAGCATGCAGCCGATTGATATCGACGAGAATAGCGACGAGCGGTTTGCCGATATCGAAAGTCTTGAAGGATATTTCGATGTGGAAACCGATACCGCCAGTCGTATCATAGCACTAAACGGTCAATTTCCCGCAGGCATTGATTTCAGATTCATCGGACGCGAGCTGGCCGATTGCGTGAATTTTAACGAAAGCGATGCGAAGGGCTGGGCCAAAGCATTAGAGAATGAGCGCGGCTTTACTGCGCAGCAGATCAGTATCAGCGGGTTTGACGGTGACTACAACCTGTCAGCGCGTCCGGCCTTTTCTTCTGCTGCTGCATTGTTGGGATATCATGTCGAAATACAACCAGCTGCCGCATCTTCAATTATGTCTCAGCCCTTGGCCAGCCAGCCAATGGTCGACGATACAGAACGTTTCTTCGGGCAGCGACTGGCACCCGCTTTGCGGCAGCCGCTGGGCCGGATTATCGCCAATGCGGAAACTATCGGCGCGAAGCTGAAAGGCCCGCTGCGTGATAGTTACGCCGTGTATGCCAAGGATATATCCGATGCGGCAAAGCATCTGGTATCGTTGGTGGACGACCTCGGCGATCTGGAGGCGGTTGAACGGGCTGATTTTGAAACTGCCGCAGACAAGGTCGCGTTGGGCGATGCAGCGCGGCGGATCTCGGGACTATTGGCGTTAAAGGCGGCTGACCATCAGATACGCATCATTCTACCCGCTGAAAATAATGAGGTGTATGCAAAAGCCGAATTTCGGCGCGTGTTGCAGATACTGCTCAATCTGGTGACCAACGCGATAAACTATGCGCCCGGCGGCTCGGCAGTCAGGATCGAAATGGCGCAGCTGGGCACGATGGTCTGCGTCACAGTATGCGATGAAGGCAGCGGCGTTGCAGAAGATGATGTAGAAAAGATATTCGAAAAGTTCGAACGGCTTGGCCGCAGCGGTGATGGCGGCAGCGGTTTGGGATTGTATATATCACGCAAACTGGCGCGTGTGATGGATGGCGATCTGGTGGTCAGCAACAGCAAAAGCGGGGGTGCCTGCTTCGCGCTGACACTCCCGGCTTTCACCGCTGATTAACGTGATACAGCGCCGGGCTTCAGCGTTTATCCATCGGCAGATAAGACCGTTCGGTCGGCCCGGTATATAGCTGGCGAGGACGGCCGATTTTCTGGCCGGGATCGCTGATCATTTCATTCCATTGCGCTACCCAGCCAACGGTGCGGGCCAGGGCAAACAGCACGGTGAACATGTCGGTCGGAAATCCGATTGCCGACAAGATGATACCCGAGTAGAAATCCACGTTCGGGAACAGCTTTTTCTCTTTGAAATACGGATCGTTGAGCGCCATTTCCTCAAGCTGCAAAGCGACCTCAAACACTGGATCGGTTACGTTCAATTCGGTCAGCACTTCGCGAACAGTCTGCTGCATCACGGTCGCGCGTGGATCATAATTTTTATACACGCGGTGGCCAAAGCCCATCAGGCGGAACGGATCATTCTTGTCCTTAGCGCGTTCAATATAATGCGGAATTTTGTCCGGCGTGCCAATTTCATGCAGCATATTGAGCGCGGCTTCATTCGCGCCGCCATGCGCTGGCCCCCACAGGCAGGCTATACCAGCAGCGATACATGCAAACGGATTGGCGCCCGATGAACCGGCCAGCCGCACCGTTGATGTCGATGCATTTTGTTCATGATCGGCATGGAGAATGAAAATGCGGTCGAGCGCACGTTCGATGACAGGGTTTACCTCATATTTCTCGGCAGGCACGCCAAACGTCATCCGCAGGAAATTACCCGTATAACTCAATTCATTATCGGGATACAGAAACGGCTGACCGATCGAGAATTTATACGCCATCGCAGCTATGGTGGGCATTTTGGCAATCAGCCGGTGGCTGGAAATACGGCGATGTTCAGGATCACTGATATCCGTGGAATCGTGATAGAACGCGCTCAGCGCCCCAACGACACCGCACATGATGGCCATGGGATGTGCATCACGGCGGAAACCTTTGTAAAACGACGCCAGCTGCTCATGCACCATCGTGTGGCGCGAAATAGTATAGGAAAAATCGTCCAGCTCCTCTTCACTGGGCAATTCGCCGTTCAGCAACAGAAACGCGACCTCCATGAAGCTGGAATTTTCGGCCAGTTCCTCAATCGAATAGCCGCGGTGGAGCAAAACACCTTCGCCGCCGTCGATATAGGTCAGTTCTGATTCGCAGGAAGCCGTTGATGTGAAGCCGGGATCATAGGTGAAAGCGCCGGTTTTTCCGTAAAGTTTACGGATATCGACAACGTCCGGGCCGATTGTGCCGTTAAGCACTTCAAAATCGTAGCTGTCGGAACCCAGTTCGAGTTTGCTGCTTTCTTTAACCATATTAAACTCCGCTTTTCGGTCGCTCGTCAGCGCGTGTTGTGACGGCTGTAATAGTGCCGGTTTGGTGTTGGGGTGTTCATATCGCCGCTCCATTCGCTAACCGTAAGGCGTGTACCGCATAGCGTCACAAACGGAGGGCTTGAACGCCTCTTGACGGTTGCAATGCTTTCATTTTGCCGCCCCGTCAAGGTGCAGGCGGTGGTTTGGGATAGTTTATTTGTGCAACTGCGAGCAAACATCGCGTTGGCCCCGCCCGCGGGCTTATGCGTTTCGCGCAATTTGTGATACCGCATTGATGCAGCAAGCGTTATCCGTTTCGTCGGCAGGGCATTTGCAAGGGGGCGGAACACGTGTTGGGCCAAGTTGAAAACTGGCTGGAAAAGGAACGCGAGCGTTTGCCGCTCTGGATCCCTGTCGGCGTCGGCGCTGGCATTATTATCTGGGAGTTATACTGGTCGCTCGCATTGTGGCCGCTGCTGATCGGCGGAGCGGCGATCCTTGCCCTATCATTCGCATTCACACGTGGCAGCTATCTGCGCGCGATTATCATTGCATTGGTCGTATCCATTCTCGCTGGATATGGCCTGATAACTTTCAAATCCGCGCTGGTTGCTGATGTCGCGCTTGAACGACCCTGGTATGGCGAATTTTATGCGCGTGTGGAGCAAGTGGAGCATCTTGCCGCGCGCGATCGGCACCGGCTGCTGCTGGCCACGGATCGCCATGCCGGATTGCCTGAGACCATACGTATCAATCTGTCGCCTGATCAATATCGTCCCGAATTCCGCGCCGGAGCCATCATTCGCACAAAGGCCCGGCTTATGCCGCCCGCAGGTCCGGCTCTGCCGGGCGGCTATGATTTCTCGCGCCGCGCTTGGTTTGCCGGGCTAGGTGCCTCGGGCAGCGCAATAGGCGAAGTAACGTTGCATAAGCCATCTGCGCGCACGCCGATGTTGCAGGAACTTCGTCAGGATCTTTCACGCCATGTGCGTGGCAGGCTTAGCCCGTCCGAAGGCAGCATTGCCGCCGCGCTCGCCACCGGCGATACCGGCGCCATATCGCAGGACGATGCAGCCGCAATGCGCGAAAGCGGTATGGCGCATCTGCTGTCGATCAGCGGGTTGCACGTCACTGCCATCGTTGGCGGAGTTTTCCTGTTTGTCAGCAGGCTGCTGGCCTTATCGCCATGGTTTGCTTTGCGCTATTCGGTTCCCCTGATTTCGGCTAGCGTCGCGGCAGTTGCAGCGTTGGGATACACGCTGTTAACCGGAGCCGAAGTGCCGACCATACGGTCCTGCGTTGCGGCGCTTTTGATTTTGTTGGCCTTGGCAATGGGGCGTGAGGTGCTGAGCCTGCGGATGGTGGCGTCCGGCGCGCTATTCGTGATGCTGTTCTGGCCGGAAACAATCGCCGGACCCAGCTTCCAGCTTAGTTTTGCGGCAGTGACCACGATCATCGTGTTGCATGAACGCCCGATGATGAAACGCCTCATTTCTGCACAAGGTGATGGCGCGGCCAAACGGATCGGACGCGGGGCCGTATCGCTGCTGGCAACGGGGCTGGCGATTGAGATAGTGCTGGCGCCCATCGCTCTGTTTCATTTCCACAAAACCGGCATTTATGGCGCATTGGCGAATATGGCCGCGATTCCGCTTACCACATTCGTCATTATGCCCTTTGAATTTTTGGCGTTGCTGTTTGATCTGGCGGGATTGGGGGCGCCATTCTGGTGGGTGGTGGAGCAGGGGTTGCACCTTATTCTTGCCATCGCGCATCTGGTGTCTGATTTGCCGGGCGCAGTAACCATGCGGCCATCGGTGCCACTCGCGGGCTATGGCGCGCTGATAATTGGCGCATTGTGGTTTGCCATTTTCACGCAGCCGATCAGATATGCAGGGCTGGTTCCTGTTGCGGCCGGCACGTTTCTCTTGGTCGTAGCGCCGCGCCCTGATGTCATGATTACGCGCGATGGCAAGCATCTTGCAATCGTATCGCCAGACAAAGAGGGCCAAGCTGCAGGGATTTCCCTACTGAGATCGCGCGCTGGCGATTATGTGCGCGATAATTTGCGCGAAACAGCAGGCATCATGGCGGAACCGGGCGCTATCGAAGACTATCCCGGCGCGCGATGCTCCGCCGACAGCTGCGTGATTGAAATAGCCGGAGCCGCCCGCAACTGGCGTATTCTGGCAACGCGCACCCCGTATTTTATTCCTGCGATGGAGCTTGCTGCCGCATGCCGACGTGTCGATATCGTAGTCAGCGACCGGCGATTGCCCTACAGTTGCAAACCCAGCTGGATCCGGCTAGATCGCCGACAGCTGGAGCAGACGGGCGGCGTTTCCATTTTCCTGAACGAAGCCAGAATTGATACCGTCCAGTCCGGCATCTGGGCCGCCCCGTGGTATACCAAGCCAAAGCCGCGCGGCCCCAGAAAGCCGTCAAGTCTACCGGCAAAAACCGGCGAATTACCGAACAGGAATACCAATTGAACGAACATGCATACCGCCCCGAAAATCCGATAGTGAACGCTATGACTGATTATTGAACGATGCTCGGTTGTCACTGCCTCTTTCGCAGGCCATGCCGCGTAACGCGTCCGTGGCCGTTCTAGTGATAGCGCCGAAGCAATCCGGCTAGTTTACCCTGTATGGCCACTTCATTCGAACTGTAGGTTTGCGGTTCATACGAAGCGTTGGCCGGATCGAGCCTGATATTACCGCTGGTGCGCCGCAAATATTTCAACGTCGCCTCCTCGCCGCGAACCAACGCGACCACAATCTCGCCGTCACGCGCTGTATCGGTCTTGCGGATAAGCGCGTAATCGCCGTCAAAAATACCTGCCTCAACCATTGAATCGCCGGACACTTCCAACGCGTAATGTTCGCCCGTGCCAAGCAGAGCCATCGGTACCGACAGCGATTCCTGACCTTCAAGTGCCTCAATCGGAACACCAGCTGCAATCTTGCCGTGCAATGGTATTTCCATAACGTCATTTGCAGCAACCGGCATCATCCGCGACGCAGCATCACCCGATGTCGAGGGTGCAGGCGCCGGTGATGACGTATCGGCCAGCGATAAAACATTGCTTGCAGCCGAGCTTCCGCCCTCTGGCATCTTCAATACTTCAAGCGCGCGGGCGCGGTTCGCCAGTTTCCGAATGAATCCGCGTTCCTCCAATGCCCCGATCAACCGGTGGACACCTGATTTGCTTTTCAACGCCAGTGCATCCTTCATTTCTTCAAAAGAAGGTGAAATGCCCGTTTCTTCCAACCGAGAATGAATGAATTGCAGCAGTTCATGTTGTTTTGCCGTAAGCATGGATCACCTTTCAATGTCGATACAATAACAGAACGGGTAGGGAACAAAAAGAGACTTGTCAATACTGCAATATATACGGTTTCACTATAGCCAAGCTATCGGGAGGGCATATTATGCCTGCCAATCCCCGGATTTACCGCCGCGCTTTGATGTCAGCCGAATATCGCCTATTATCATGGCCCTATCAATAGCCTTTGCCATATCATATAAAGTAAGCAAGGCAATCGAGGCAGCGGTCAACGCTTCCATTTCAACACCGGTTTTCCCAGTGCAACGCGCAGTGGCCGTTACGTGATAGCCATCGTCTACTGGTTCAAACGCGATTTCCACTGAAGACAGGGGCAGGGGATGGCAAAGCGGGATCAGCTCGCTTGTCTTTTTGGCGGCCATTATACCAGCGATCCGTGCGGTAGCGAATACGTCGCCCTTCTTTACCGCGCCCGCCGCCATTGCCTCCTTCGCTTCGCCAGACATAAGGATCCGGCCCTCGGCAACGGCTTCGCGCGTGGTATCCGATTTGGCGCTGACATCGACCATGCGGGCCGCGCCTTGTTCATCAATATGGGTAAGTTTTGTCATCACCAGATGATGGCCAATAATGTGTTTCACGTCCAGCCCAGCCGGATCGTTAATTGCCGAGTAATGCTCTGGTCGCCGCCTCGACATCGGATTTTCGCATCAGGCTTTCTCCTACCAGAAATCTGCGGATGCCATGCGCGGCCATCGCCGACAGATCATCATGGCTGCCAAGCCCGCTTTCTGCGACAAAACTGCAATTTTCAGGTGCTTTGTCCACCAGCCGGTAACTGTTTTCAAAATCCACTTCGAAAGTGTTCAGATTGCGGTTGTTCACACCAATCAGCCGCGATTTGAGCGCATATGCACGCTCCATTTCCGCCTCGTTATGCGTTTCGATAAGAGCGTCCATGCCAAGTTCGATTGCCGCTGCCTCAATTTCTGCCATCTGCGTATCTTCCAGCGCGGTGACGATGATGAGAATCGCGTCGGCACCGATACTGCGCGATTCGGCAACTTGCCAAGGATCGATCATGAAATCCTTGCGCAATATCGGCAGGTCGCATGCGTTGCGCGCAGCGACCAGATAATCCTCATGTCCCTGAAAATACGGCGCATCGGTTAGCACCGAAAGGCAGGCTGCGCCGCCAGCCTGATAGGCCCTGGCATGATCGGCGGGATCGAAATCGCGTCGGATCAACCCCTTTGACGGACTGGCCTTTTTAATTTCCGCAATCAGCCCGAAACCACTGCTAGCCGCCCTGTCCAACGCCGCCTGAAACCCGCGTGGAGCATCTTGTTCATCGGCACGGGCCTGTATCTCGGATCGCGGTATGGCGGCTTTGCGCGCGTCAACTTCAGCGCGTTTTGTGGCGCATATTTCGGCAAGCTTGTCGGTGAAAGAAAACGTATTGCTCATTGGTTCGCGATCCAGCAATCGAGCAATGTTTTGGCTAGCCCTTTATCTATGGCCTCTACTGCTTCCTCGGCACCTGTCCCCAGGTCTTCCGCCTCGCCCGCAACCATCAGCGCCGCTGCAGCGTTCAGGACAACCGCATCACGGTAGGCGTTTTTATCCCCAGCCAGCAATCCGCGAAGTGCCGCCGCGTTATACTCTGCATCCCCGCCGCGTATGGCGGACAAAGGCGAGGTTTCGATGCCGGCATCCTGCGGATTGATCTGCGTCAATTTGACCGCACCGCCGGAAATCCAGGCGGCCTTCGTCGGGCCGGCGATTGATATTTCATCCAGCCCTTCCTCGCCCGCAACAACAAGCGCCTTTTCATATCCCAATTTCAGCATCGCCTGCGCATAGCGTTCCACCAGATCGGGCGAAGCCACGCCGATCAGCTGCCGTTTCACGCCGCATGGGTTACATAGCGGGCCGAGCAGGTTGAATATCGTTCTGCGGCCCAGTTCCTTGCGAATGGGGGCGATCGGCCCAAGCGCAGGGTGATGGTTTTGCGCGAAGAAAAATCCGATACCGATGTCGTGCAATGTTCGTTCCGCACCCTCAGTGGCCTTTGCAAGATCAAGACCTAACGCCTCCAGCGTATCGGCAGCCCCGGCCTTGCTGGATGCAGCGCGATTGCCGTGTTTCGCCATTGGTACGCCGCATGCCGCGACAACCAACGCAACGGCGGTTGAAACATTCAGGCTGTGCTGGCCATCGCCGCCCGTTCCGCACACATCTATCGCACCGGACGGCGCAGAGGCCGTGACCATCCGTGCGCGCATGGCCTTTGCAGCAGCGGTGATCTCCTCTGCAGTCTCTCCGCGGTCAGCCAGATCGGTCAAACCCGATTTGATCTGCTGCGCTGACAGCTTCCCATCCAACGTGTGATCAAAGAAGTCTTTATCTACAGCCATATATATCCGCTACCTAATAAGATTACTGCACGCCGCCCGCACCATGCTATGGGGCGCTGATATGACGTCATGACACCGCATGCGGCGTTAATCCGGCGATCCGCATAAAGTTCGCAAGCAGCGCATGGCCATGTTCGGTTGCGATACTTTCAGGGTGAAACTGCACGCCATGGATCGGCAGGCTGACATGGCGAAACCCCATAACCGAACCATCCTGCGCGGTCGCATTGACGATCAGGCTGTCAGGAATATCATTGACGATCAGCGAATGATAGCGCGTCGCGGTATAGGGGGAGGGGAGCGCGGCGAAAACCCCGCTGCCATCATGCTGAATATCGCATGTCTTTCCGTGCATCAGCCCGCCGCGCTCCACCAAACCGCCGAAATGCTGGCCGATGGATTGATGGCCAAGACACACGCCCAGAAGCGGCTTTGCCGTGGTCGCACATGCAGCAACCAGATCAAGGCTGATACCAGCATCAGCCGGTGTGCATGGCCCGGGAGATATGAGGAACGCCTGCGCTCCCGTGGCCAAAGCGTCTGCGGCAGAAATCTCGTCATTGCGGCGGACGTCAACCTTTGCGCCCAATTCCATGAGATAATGCACCAGATTAAACGTAAAGCTGTCGTAATTGTCGATGACGAGGATGTCGGGCGCGTCGGTCATTGTCCGAACCTCACTTCTTTGGCAATGCGCAGCGCCTCTCTGGCGGCGGCCATCAATGCGCCGGATTTTGCAACGCATTCGGCCTGTTCCGATGCAGGAACACTATCGGCAACGATACCGGCACCGGCCTGTATATGCAGCTTACCATCCTTCACGATTCCCGTCCGCAGCACGATGCAGCTGTCCATATCGCCGTTAGGGGAGAAATAGCCGACGCCGCCTGCATAAGCGCCGCGTGTTTCGGGTTCGAGTTCAGCGATGATTTCACAGGCGCGTATCTTTGGTGCGCCCGAAACCGTGCCTGCCGGAAAGCCAGCGAACAAGGCGTCGATCGCGTCTTTGCCGGGGACCAGCGCACCAGTGACATTCGAAACGATATGCATGACATGGCTGTAGAATTCGACC
>ENA-ORXM01002583-ORXM01002583.1-marine-metagenome-genome-assembly--contig:-NODE-2583-length-20467-cov-3.433448_pt1 | contig 20467 bp, 19 predicted proteins | sample MGYA00237867_ERZ511480 | MGnify/ENA primary metagenome ERZ511480 (study PRJEB26309, sample SAMN06266103) | marine metagenome | isolation source: Algal blade | place: United Kingdom:Sidmouth, United...
CCACAAGGGACTTGCACCCTCTAGATTAATTAACTACTTTTCTGTAGTTCAAAAGATGCCCATACTGGGCACACACAACGTATATAAAAAATAGGGCGAGTAAGTGTTAGGCCCAATGGTCTGGGCTTATTTACGAGGTCGCCGAATCTTTTGATTTGGTGACTGGTAAAAAAGGTAGTCACAAAATGCAAAAGGTTCGGTTTGTGCTTGGCGGAAAGGTCATCGCCTATCCCCCGCCCTACTTTTCATATACAAACCGTTGGCACCAATTATAAAGAAACATTAATCTGATTGAAAATTATGGATTTAGGAACTGGATTGACGGTTCTAGGAACTGCGTTAGGAGGAAAAGACATAATAGTAAAAATACTAGGTCCAACCGCTGAATATATTGGAGATGGACTAAAGGACTTCGCCGAAAAACGTGTAAATAATGTAAAAGATATTTTCAAAAATGCAAATAGCAAATTAGGAGATAAGATTAATTCTGAGGGTTCGATTCCACCTAAAGTTTTAAGAGGTACATTAAACGAGAGGTCGTATGCAAGTGATTTTTTAAGTGTCGATTATTTTGGTGGTGTTTTAGCATCTTCTAGGAGTGGAATTTCAAGAGATGACAGAGGTGTTTTTTTTAATGCCTTAATTGCCAGACTTTCAACTTATCAATTAAGATTGCATTATGTTTTTTATCACTCTATTAAGAAGTCATTTAATGGAGAGGACATTAATTGGGGCGTGGATTCGGAAAGAAGTAAAATGAAATTATACATCCCGTATTCCTCATTTATCCAAGCAATGGATTTTGATAAAAATGAATTAAATAACTTGTCCATTTATCTTGACCACGTCATTAACGGTTTACTTCGTGAACAACTCGTAGACAATTTTTTCCAATATGGAAATGTGGAACACATTAAGAAACACTTTGCTGACGCAGAGGAGTCTGGAATTATTCTTCAACCAAATCGGTTAGGATTTGAATTATTTTATTGGGCATATGGTATGGGACAGGAGAGTACAAAAACATTTCTCGATGAAGAAAAAGTATTTGAACTTGATGAAAAAATAAAGTTGGACGACAGAATCCGAAAAATAACTGGTGTCAACAATGGCTATAGCAAATAGGGCGGTAGTTGCTGATACTATTGGTCTGGGCGTGTTTGCGAACACCGCCAAATCTTTTGGATTTAGCTTGTAGCTTATCCGCATGGTTGGCGTCCGTTTTCAAACCTACTATTCGCTCACAATACCATCGGGACGAAATTTAAGGTTTACAAACATGAAGCTATTTAAATATCAACATTGGCATCTTATAATGTTGGCATTTCTATTGACGATTTTGTTTTTTTCCATAAAGAGCGATAACTCTTTACTAAAAGGAGAATTATTTGGAATAAATACATCTTCGTGGCTTTTAGTAGCAGTTTTGTCTCCAATTCTTCACCAAATATATGTACTGCTCTGTTGGCGTTCGGAACTACTTTACAATAGTATTTCAAAAACATTTGGGGCCAATGGCTTTAAACTATATAAGACCGGTTTCACAATCCTGTTTTTATCTAGATTATTGACGATAGTCTTTTTGGCCATTTCAAATTCCAACACGCTCCCGATAAATACTGTTTTGGCTTTTACGTTAGCTGCTATTTGTTTCATTCTATCCGCTTATTTGTTTTATTCCGTAAAAAAGTACTTTGGAATCGATAGGGCTTTCGGCATCGATCACTTTCATCCGAAAGAACTAAAAACTGTACCCTTTGTAAGAAAGGGTATTTTCAAATATACTTCTAACGGTATGTATATTTATGGTTTTCTTATACTTTACATCCCCGGTTTTTTGTTACTTTCAAAAGCAGCTTTGTTGGTTGCTCTGTTCAATCATATTTATATATGGGCCCACTATTATTTTACCGAACTACCGGATATTAAAATTATATATGACGATTAAAACGATTGTACGAGCCCAGCTATACGCAAAACTGGCTTACGAACAGATTTGTTCTGACCAGTTTGTTCTACATGCTTATAAATTAATTACGAACATCTTCAACCATGAAAAAAGCAACCGCATTACTACTATTCATTACGATTCTAACTTCTTGCTCAAAAAAAAATAGTATCGATAAAAACCAATTGACCTATGATGATTTTAAAAATCACTTAACCGCTGAAATGAAGTACGAAGAAATCGTGACAACATTCGGAAAGCCTGTAAATGATATAGGAAGCGGAATTCATATTTACGTTTACAAATTAAAAGATCTGACCGAAGTTTGGATTGGCTATGCAGCTGTAATAATGTATGCTAAACATATCGACGGGAATCAAAATGAACTGCATGTTTTGATAGCCTAATGAAGTGATTTAAATAATTTTATTTCACACGTGAATCGTTACTAAACCACTGAAGAAATATCAACCTCAACTTTAAGCTTGCTTTTTCCGCTACCGTACACAACTCCTTTTAACGGCGGCACATCATAGTAGTCCCTGCCCCACCCTACTACAATGTGCTGGTTCAATGGAATCTGGTTGTTTGTAGGGTCGAAATCTACCCAGCCGAAACCGGGTATAAAAATGGCGAACCAAGCATGTGAGGCGTCGGCACCGACCAGTTTTTCTTTTCCTTCGGGCGGTATGGTTTCTATATAGCCACTGACATATCTGGCAGGCAAACCTACCGAACGTATACAGGCGATGGCGATTTGGGCAAAGTCTTGACAAACGCCCTTTTTTTCTTTCATTACTTCTCCTATCGGAGTTGATATACTTGTAAAACCTGCTACAAATTCAAAATCGGTATAAATACGCTGCATCAGTTCATAAGCAGCATCAAAAACCGAACGATTGCCGTTGAAAGAGCGTTCGGCATAGCCCTTTATACGCTCATCGGTTCCTCTGATGAAGATAGATTCCAAAATGTACTGTTTGGCGTCCAGCACCATTGGGTCGGTACTTTGCAATGCAAAAAGGGCTTGGTTCATCGTAACCCCTTTACAGGCATCCGTATAAAAAGAATCATGATAGGGGCTATAGTCCCTAACTATTTTACTCCGGGTGGTCACCTTTAACTTCTTATGCTCGGTTTGTATAGAGAAACGGGTAATATAATTGCCAAAGAAATCGATGCGTTCCGTAACTTCAGAAGGCTCCGGTGATATTTTTATCCTATAATCCAACAACTCCTGCCCTTTCGATTCCCTCGGCCTAAGGGTCGCTATATTGTGACAATAACCTACGGGAGCATTGTATTCGTACTTAGTCGTATGTGTAACGTTAAAAATCATGTTTAAAAGGGGAAAGACTGGGTGACCAATTGATTTTGCTTATCGGTATGGTTAAAGTACGTACTGCTTATAGATTGTGATGTTTGATACAAAAGCTCGGAGAGTTGTTCCAATAAGCTTTCCAAATCTGCCCTAACAAAATCAGATTCCGATTTGGTTTTGATCAGATCGGAAGAGTCCGCAAGTCGTAATTTTGAAAAGGCATCGAAAATGTATTTCTGATACGGGGTCAAATGATTGTCCTTTTTCGAATGCGGCAAACGGGCGATATCTTTTTGAACCCTGTTCAACATAAAGGTCAAAGACCTCGGATACTCCAAGTCTAAGGCCACCAAATCCAATACATGTTCGAGTTGAATATGAGAACGGTAACTGTACCGATAGATATTCAGGCTCTCATGGCTGGTCAGTAAATATTCAAACAGCTCATATTCTACCTGCTCATCATGTTTGATGGTCAGCAGCGAACGGCATTTGGTAATGGTCAACATGCTCTGCTCCAATTGCAGGCCAATAAAGTAGAGCAACAACCCCTGTTGCACCATGATACTTTCTTCGATAAGGCCCATAAAGGCGATCAAGCGTGTAATCAATTGGTTCAATACTTTTAAGATTCTATTTATTGATCGATCTTCGCCCTCCTCAAAAGATTTCCAGAGCTTCTGAATGTTCTCGAATACCCGCCACATATCGGATGACCAAAGGTTTCTAATGGAATAATAGGAATTACTGAACATGGCAATAGTATGCGCCAGACTACCGGGCCGCTCTTTATCTAGAATGACCGATAATAGCTCTTCCATAGGATTATTCATGGCGAATTTGCCCTCTTCGTCCTTTCCGGCAAACCCCGGATAGGTTCCCGTCAAATGCGTTACCGCTTTAAAAAGTACTTGCAGTTTTACCGAATCGGGTTTTTCGTTTCTATTTTGAACCAAGGCCATTTGTCGCATAACCATGCGTATAAAACGGGCGTTGACCAAAGTGCGACCGACATAGCGACCGGCCCAATAAAGGTTTTCGGCGGTCAGGCTCGGTAAATCGTTCAAGCCCGAAATGGCTACGGAAGACTTACTCTGCCAATGGCGAAATTTATCTTCTTGTACGGGGTTGTCTTCTAAAATCCAGAAATCTTTACTTGTGCCTCCCCTCTGATTCGATACCCGAATCGTCTCGGCATCCGGTGCCACACGCACCAGTCCGCCGGGCATGACACTATAGCCGTTTTCCTTTGATGCAATACAAAAAGCTCGAGTTACCAAGTTTCTAGATTCTACCGCACCGCCAACAAAATTTGGCGCCGTGGAAAAACTTATTTTTTCCTGGGCCACGAAACGGTATGGCGTCGATTCAATTTCCCTTTTAAGGTTTTCTAATTCTTGGGGAGTCTGCAGTTCGCCAAACCGGATACTTTCCCTATTGGTACGATCGATACCCTTGATTACAAGTTTGTCTAAATTTTCTAAAGCGTAATTTTTTTCACGTTCCTGCCCGCACCACCACGATGCAATTTGAGGGAGCAAAAGCTGTTCGTCAAAAAAATATTTGGCAATAGCCGGCATAAAGGGTATCAACCCCGGGTTTTCGATAACTCCACTACCTGCGGGATTTATAATCGAAACATTCTTTCTACGCACCACATCTAAAAGTCCGGCAACGCCCAAATGCGAATCTTCCCGCAGTTCCAGCGGATCGATGAACGCATCGTCTACCCTGCGCAGCACGACATCAATCTGTTTAAGGCCCTGTAGCGATTTCATCCACAGAAAACCATCCCGGACCACAAGGTCGTTGCCCTGTACTAATGGATATCCGAGAAAAGAAGAGAGGTACGCATGTTCAAAATAGGTTTCGTTATGGGAGCCCGGCGTCATGATTACAATGGTGGGATTCTCCTTTTTCAGGGGAGAAGCGTCTACCAACATCTCGTTTAATTCATTAAAAAAACCGGAAAGGCGCTTCACGTTCATCTTACCATAAATATCGGGAAGAATTCTGCTTGTGGTAGACCTATTTTCTAGTGCATATCCCATTCCAGAGGGAGCCTCTGCACGATCATTGACCACCCAAAGACGACCGTCGGTACCTCGCGCAAGGTCTGCGGCATAGACCGAAAGAAACTTTTCGGTGGTAAGTTCAATACCCGAACACTGTCTTAAAAATCCACGATGGCCATAAACGACTTCATGTGGAATAATACCATCTTTTATGAGGTTGCGCTCACCGTAAATATCCTTTAAAACCAAGTTCAAAAGTTCTGCCCTTTGCTTCAGGCCTGCCTCTACCGTTAGCCATTCGTCTTGGTGCAATATGAAGGGAACCACATTTAAGTTCCAAGGGCGGTGCAATCCCTTAGGATCATTATATACATTATAAGTGACGCCATTTTCCGAAAGCAGCCAATCGATATCTTTTTGGCGGGCCATTAGCCCATCTCCATCTAGTTTATCGAATTCTTGTAAAAGTTTTTTCCAATAGGATTTTATACCGTTCTGTGGCGTAAACATCTCGTCATGGCCGTATTCGGTACTATAGTTTTGTAACCAACTGGTGCTCGTAGTTAACATCGTAAATAATTACTTTTTACGTAAATCCAATACATGTGGGTATTCGGGATTTACAGGAATCTCCTTATATACAAAGGTATTGGAAGCATTCTTAGGTTCGACCATTCTGCCCACAAAATTTGTGGCAGGGGCCATTTCTGTCGGTGTAACCTCTCCTTGGGTATGTCCGAAATCCCAAAAACGATTGATTCTTCTTGACTCCGCCTCATAGCTGTTCACAGGATAGGTATCGTAAGAACGTCCTCCGGGATGTGCTACAAAGTAAGTACATCCCCCGATGGATTTTTTGTTCCAATCATCTACAATGTCAAATACCAAAGGTGTATCTACCCCTATCGTCGGATGCAATGCCGACCAAGGTTCCCATGCCTTAAAACGTACTCCGGCCACATACTCCCCTTTTGTCCCCGTACTGCTCAACTCGATTTTTACCCCGTTACAGGTAAGGGTATAACGCTCTTCGGTAAAATTATTGACTTTTATCTGAACCCTTTCTAACGAAGAATCTACGTATCGGGCGGTCCCTCCACCAGACATTTCTTCACCCAATACGTTCCATGGCTCTATGGCCATTCGCACCTCCATCTGAATGGAATTGATCTCGACCATACCATAGAGCGGAAAGCGGAATTCAAAGAAGGGATCGAACCAGTCCAGTTTAAACGAATAACCTGCATCGTTCAATTGCGCAACGATATCCTTTATATCTTCCTTTACATAGTGTTCGAGCAAAAATTTATCGTGCAGTTCGGTACCCCATCGTACGAGGTCGTGTTTGTACGGTTTTTTCCAAAACCATGATACGAGCGTACGTACCAATAACATTTGCATCAAGCTCATCTGCGCATGCGGCGGCATATCGAAGGCACGTAGTTCAAGAATGCCTAATCGGCCCGATGACGAATCGGGAGAGTATAGTTTATCGATACAAAACTCGGCGCGGTGCGTATTTCCCGTGATATCGGTGAGCAAATGTCGGAACAGGCGATCGGTCAGCCAAAAAGGTACTTCCTCATCATCGGGAATCTGCGAAAAGGCGATTTCCAACTCGTATAGGTTTTCCAACCGTGCCTCGTCTACGCGTGGAGCTTGACTTGTGGGGCCAATAAACGCCCCTGAAAATAAATAGGATAGTCCCGGATGGTGCTGCCAAAAGGTAAGCAGACTACGCAATAATTGCGGATTTCGTAACAACGGACTATCGGCCGGGGTAACGCCACCCAGTGTGACGTGATTACCTCCACCGGTACCTGTATGCTTGCCATCAAGCATGAATTTTTCGGTGCCCAAGCGAGCTTTCTTTGCCTCGACATATAGTTTAAGGGTATTGTCCGTAAGTTCCTTCCAGTTATTTGCGGGATGTACATTGACTTCAATAACTCCTGGATCGGGGGTGACCTTCAAGACTTCCAAGCGATTGTCCCTTGGTGGTTCATAGCCTTCCAGAATTACCGGAACTTCAAGCTCCTTGGCGGTGGCCTCGATACTGGCGACCAAATCTAAAAAGTCTTCCGCAGTATCCAAAGGGGGTAGAAACAAGAACAACTTGTCATCACGTACTTCGGCACAAATCGCCGTGCGTACAAAAGGCTGTTTTTCATCAACAGTCTGTATCGTGCCAGAATCCATCCGCTTTTGTACATCAGAACCATAAGGGGCCAATACGGGTTTTGGTTCAAATAGTTCAGGTTCAGCTGTTGGTTCTGATGGCACTTCGGGTTCTTTCGGCAAAGATTCCAAAGGCAAACGGAGTCCAATCGGGGAATTACCCGGTGTCAAGAACAAATGTTTTCCGCGAAACTCCCAAGGGTTTGTAATCCAATGGGCATCTTTTTTCTTCAAGGGTAATACATGACCAACGGTTTTGCCAATGCCCTGTTCCAGAACTTCGCCCAGCTTTCGTCGTAAAGGTGTATCTTCTTTATCATAATCTTTAGGTTCAACATCGACCGGAAGTTTACCTTCTTCCCAAAGAAAATAAAACGCGTCTTCATAAGCGGGCATCATACTTTCATTAGGGCACGCCAAATACTTGGTCAGGGTTTTTAAGAAAGTGGCGGAAATATCTTTTGGTAGTTTGTAGGTCTCGGTAAATGAGGCCAACCACTTATTTTCTTGCCAAACGACTTTACCATCTTTACGCCAATGTATACCGATAACCCAACGTGGTAAAGGCTCACCGGGATACCATTTTCCTTGACCGTGGTGCAACATGCCCCCTTTCCCGAAGGCTTCGCGCAAACGAAGGGAAAGTGCACTTGCCAACTCCCGTTTTTGTTCGCCATCGGCAGCGGTATTCCACTGCTCCGATTCCATATCATCAATCGAAACGAAAGTGGGTTCCCCGCCCATGGTCAAACGCACATCGTTCTTTTGTAACTCGTCTTCAACGGCAAAACCTAAGTTGTAAATGGCATTCCATTGTTCTTCGGTGTACGGTTTGGTTACCCGAGGCGACTCAAAAATTCGCGTCACCGAATTATCGAATTCGAATTCGGTCTCGCAGGGATCTGTAAATCCTGAAACCGGGGCGGCACTCTCGAAAGAGGGTGTACAGGCCAAGGGAATATGCCCTTCACCGGTTAACAGACCTGAGGTGGCATCTAAACCGATCCAACCTGCTCCCGGCAAATATACTTCGGCCCATGCGTGTAAATCTGTAAAATCTTCTTCTGGACCAGAGGGGCCGTCCAAAGACTTTTCATCGGATTTTAACTGCACCAAATAGCCCGATACAAAACGTGCGGCCAGACCTAAGTGGCGAAGGGTCTGAACCAGTAGCCAGGCAAAGTCCCTACAGGAACCTAATTTATTGCCCAAAGTCTGCTCACAATTCTGAACTCCGGGTTCCATACGCACCGTATAATTTAAGTGGGTATATAAATCTTGGTTGAGACCAGTGAGAAAATCGATACTACGTCGTGGAGTAAGGTCTATCTTGTCTATCCAGTCCTTTAGAAGCGGACCTTTTTCCGTAATCTCTAAATAGGGCTGCAGCTCTTTCTTCAAGTCTTCGGAATAGGTAAAGGGAAAATTCTCGACGGCATCCTCCACAAAAAAGTCAAAAGGATTGATAGTCTTCAGATCCGCAATAATCTCCACCTCCACGGAAAGCTCCTCCGTTTTTTCCGGAAAAACGATACGGGCCAAATAATTACCAAAAGGATCTTGCTGCCAATTAAAGAAATGATTTTCCGGTTTTATTTTTATAGAATAGGCCTCTATCGGCGTTCTGCTGTGTGGTGCGGGCCGTAGGCGAAAAATATGTGGAGAAAGGTTGACTCTACGGTCGTATTTGTATTTGGTTTTGTGTGCAATTACTACTTTTAATGCCATGTAAAATTCAAATTTTGAATGTATCGTAATATAAGTACTAATATTAGCATTCTATGCCAAATAACCGCTATTCCTTGAAACTTTTATCCAAAAATAATTAACCGTTAATTTTTTTATCGAATCGATAATTTATTTGCGTTTCTTATTGCGATACGCATTTTTTAAATCAATATTTTAGAAAACTAATAAGAAACCAATGCGCGAAGTCGAACACTATTTTTTACATAGAGAAGAACCAAATAAAAGCTGTCTACTGGCATTACGAGACCTAATTCTAAAACAGGACCCGAATATCACAGAAACACAGAAATATGGTATGCCCTGCTATTGCTATAAGAACAAAATGTTCTGCTATCTCTGGACGGATAAAAAAACCGACCAACCTTACATCTTATTTGTTGAGGGAAAACGCCTAGACCACCCCAAATTAGAAGTTGGCAAACGTGCCAGAATGAAAATTTTCAGTGTCGACCCAAATAAAGATTTGCCCGTAAAAACTATCGAATCATTACTCAACAGCGCTTTAGATTTATATAGAAATAGAACGATAGCAATTTAGTGTAGGCAAACGCAGAAAAAATAGTGCATCCTTCAGCTAAAAAAATTGATTGCCTCAAATACAATCCTATCTTGCTCAAATCAAAAGCTTTCTCTATTTTTGAGTACTTCCCTCCAATACAACACTTTCAAGACAACAACCCAATAAATAAATCTTTGACCATGAAAAACGTATTTGACCTCAACGACTCTCAAGAACTGATTTCCCGCATCAATGGGCTTAATCCCGAAACTTCAAACCGCTGGGGTAAAATGAACGTCTCACAAATGTTGGCCCATTGCAATGTCGCCTACGACATGACGTACACGGATAAATACCCCAGACCAACGGGGTTTAAAAAGTTTATGATAAAGTTATTCGCCAAGAACATTGTAGTGGGTCCAAAGCCCTACAAAAGAAATATTCGCACGGCTCCCGAATTTCTGATTACCAGTGAGCGGGATTTTGAGAAGGAGAAGAAAATAATGATAGAAAATATCGAAAAGACCCAAAAATTGGGTGCCACACATTTCGAGGGTAAAGAGTCGCATGCTTTCGGACCGCTCACCGAAAAAGAATGGAACATCCTTTTTTACAAACATTTAGATCATCATTTACAGCAATTTGGGGTATAGTTTCATGAAATATCAATTTACACTGTGTCTTCTTTTAGCAGGGTTTCAATTCGCCGTTTCCCAAAAACTGGAAGTAAGCGAAAACAATCGTTTTTTGGTTACCGAAGAGGAAAAGCCTTTCTTTTATTTGGCTGACACAGCTTGGGAACTTTTCCATAGGTGCGATAGTGCAGAAGCGGCCATGTATCTTACCAAAAGGGCCGAACAGGGCTTCAATGTGATTCAGGCAGTGGCCCTCGCGGAAATCGACGGCCTGAATACACCCAACCCCTATGGCGAAACCCCTTTGATAGAAAATGACCCTACCAAACCGAACGAGGCTTATTTTGAACATGTCGACCATATCCTTAAAAAGGCGGACGAACTAGGTCTATATATCGCCCTTTTACCCACATGGGGAGACAAGGTCTTTAAGAACAGTTGGGGAGTTGGGCCTGAAGTTTTCACTATCGAATACGCCGCTACTTTCGGAAAATGGATCGGTAGTCGTTATAAAGATTACGACAATATCATTTGGGTAATCGGCGGAGACCGTAATCCCAGACCTGACACCGATGATGTTAAAATTTGGAACGCGATGGCCGAAGGTATTGCCGCATCGGCGGGCGGATATGAAAATACCTTGATGACCTTTCATCCACAACCTAAAAAAGATGGGGGTTCTTCCACGTGGTTCCATAACCAACCCTGGCTCGATTTCAATATGCACCAAACAGGACACTGCGCCAATCAGGGTACTTATAAGCATATTGAAAACGACTATTCAATGTCTCCTGAAAAACCGACTTTGGACGGTGAGCCTTTGTACGAAGACCATCCGAACTGTTTTAATGCAAAAGAATTGGGCCATAGCGTAGCCGGAGACATTCGACGCATTATGTACTGGAATGTTTTTGCAGGAGCTTTTGGCCAAACCTATGGGTGCCACGATGTATGGCAAATGTATACTTCGGATAAAAAGGGTATCAACCAGCCCCTACGGCCTTGGCCTGTGGCTCTTGACCTGCCCATGGCAAATCAGGTGCGGCATTTGAAAAATTTATTTTTGTCGAGACCCTTTCTCACCAGAATACCAGATCAATCCATGGTCGCGGGCAGCCAAGAAGAGAATAACGACTATGTATCGGCAACTCGTGACAGCGGTGGCTCGTATGCCCTACTCTATTTCCCAACGGGTAAAACTACAGCGATAGACCTCTCAAAACTTAAAGGAGTAAGTCTTAAAAGTCAATGGTACGATCCCAGAACAGGTAATGCATTCGACGGACCTTATCTGTCAACATCAAAAAGTATAACCATAACCCCGCCAACTTCAGGCAAGGGCAATGACTGGGTCTTGGTGATAGACGATGCTTCCCAAAATTTTGGTATTGCGGGAAAACATTAACACTCTTACCTGTATCCTGTCTTTCATACATCCCCAAGAATTTAACATCTATATTCTAGCTAAATTTTGGGTATCTAGGCATGTAAAGTATTTTTTCCGTAGACATGACTGTTTGGAAATATGTCGTTAGAATTGTTATGGCTTATTTTGGATGCAGAACGAGGCAAAATTTTTAAGCATAACTACGGTTCATAATTTTAACGCTGTAATGCGCCAAAAGAGGCTATAGGAGAAATCACCGAGAGATTTCCAAACAGTCTCTAAATAGTACAAGTGGTTTTATATCCAGACTCTAAACAACAAAAATTTAAAGATAAGACACTTTCAAGGCGGAAGTTTTTAAACACAAAAGTTATATGACGACACAAGTCTTGTTGTATTTACCTAATTCAAAATCAAAAGACCACTTCTTCAAGTGGTCTTTCGTATTTCATATAGCTTCTCTAAAACTTAATACGGGCGTATTATAGCTCTTGCTGAACCAAATAATAAAATGCAGGTCTGCTTTTCATACGAATACCTGACATTTTATCGGCTACCTTATTAATGGCCGCCATGCCCTTGTCCTTGTCGGAGACTCCCAATTTCTTTTCGACAAAATTTCTTCGTACCGTTTCCAATTCCGATGGGTCTTTGCCAGAAACCAAAGTAGCATCTTGATTAAAGGCCATTGATTTTAAACTATTCACATACCCGTCTAATTTATCGTGGTCTACATTCGATACACCACACTCGTTCAATTGTTTCACGGCCGTTTTTTTGAGAATGGCCAGTTGATCCGCTGTTGATACTTCGCTCATGATACTTTGATTTTAGGGTTAATTAATTAGTGTTTAATTACAATTTCTTATGCATTTTCTCAAAATACAGAGTAAGTTAAAAATTTCTATACGAATAGTATAAAAACTAGAAATGAAAATAAGACATTTCGTAAAAATCGCATGGAAAATATGTATATTGACATTTATAACCGAAATTAATTTGTAGTGAAAACTAATCCATAACATCATTGATTAAGTTTATTTTACTATCACTAAACCACCAGCATTATGACCGTTTATATTTTCGAATTTATTGGAACAGCCATGTTAATTCTTCTCGGCAATGGCATTGTTGCGAATATTGTATTAAAAGGAACGAAAGGTGCCGATGCCGGGTGGACAGGTATATCACTGGCATGGGGCATAGCCGTATTCTGCGGCGTCTTTATAAGTGGCGATGTTAGCGGGGCGCACCTCAACCCGGCAGTAACAGTGGGTCTGGCGACAGCAGGAAAGTTCGGTTGGCAACTGGTACCCGGTTATATCGTAGCCCAAATTCTCGGTGCCATGATGGGTAATCTTTTAGTTTGGTTAACCTATAAAAAGCAATACGATGCCACGGAAGACCAAGGAGCTATATTGGCAACCTTTTCTACCGGCCCCGCAATACGAAGTCCGTTTTGGAATTTCGTGACCGAAATGATAGGAGCCTTTGCCCTTGTTTTCGGGGTTTTCTATATTGCCGGGGGCACCTTTTCTGACGAGCCTATCAAATTAGGTGCGCTCGATGCATTACCTGTTGCCCTATTGGTAATGGGAATCGGTTTCGGATTGGGCGGCCCAACGGGTTATGCAATCAACCCTGCCCGTGACCTTGGCCCACGCATCATGCACGCCATTTTACCGTTGAAAGGTAAAGGCAGTAGCGATTGGAGCTATGCTTGGGTACCCATTATCGGACCCTTGGCAGGTGGCATTTTAGCTGCGCTCGTCTTTATGCTGATAGGGGTTTAAAATACAAATCCAAAATTCAAATTCAAGCCCGCCCGCCGTAAGAGGGTTCAAATCTACTTTTAGAATCTTGATATAGATAACCAAATTCTAACTACTACAATGAAAAAACTATTCTTTTTTGCCGCTTTGCTAGTTGCTACTAGCTCATTGACCGCTCAGGAAATTATCGAAGTTCCCCATGAAAAATCGGATGGCGTGGTATGGGAAAACAAGGAAAAACAATACCGTTCAGAAAACTGGAACAACGAGGTAGTAACAAATGTTTCCGTGCCGACGATGGAAGTCTTTCGGCCCCAGAACCCGAATGGCACATCGGTTATCGTAGCACCCGGTGGCGGGCTTTACGCGCTCAGTATCGAAAGTGAAGGGAATATGGTAGCGAAATGGCTCAACAGCAAAGGCATAACGGCCTTCGTACTCAAATACAGATTGGTACCTACCGGAGAGGACGGCGTTCAAGAAATAAGCGATGAAGGTGTAAACAATCCGACCCGCATCGGGGAGCGGATCAAGCCGATTTTGCCTCTTTCGATCGCAGATGGCCTATCGGCAATTTCATATGTACGTGAAAATGCCGGTAAATTTTCTTTGGATGTCTCTAAAATAGGTTTTATGGGATTTTCCGCTGGAGGTGCCGTTACCATGGGCGTTGCCTATTATGCCAAAACACTTGACCGACCTGATTTTATTGTTCCCGTATATCCATGGACAACAGCTTTTGGGGTACAGCAAGCACCTCTAAATGCACCAAAAATGCTGATAGTTTGCGCTACGGACGACCCTTTGGGTCTTGCCAAGGGAAGTATCGAACTTTACACTTCTTGGATCAACGGCGGAAACTTGCCGGCACTACACATGTATTCGCAAGGCGGCCACGGTTTCGGAATGAAACCCCAAGACCTACCTTCCGATAATTGGATTGAACGTTTTTATGATTGGTCCGTGGCAGAAGGGATTACTGTAGTCGGTAAAAATTAATACTATTTGTATGGAAAAGGCACTTCAAACAATGATCGATAATATGCCCGAGAAAACAGGCAAATCCTTGGAGGAATGGAAATCCGTTTTGAAGGGAAAATTATTCGACAAACATTCCCAGGCAGTCAATTTTTTAAAAAAAGAGTACGGCGTTACTCATGGGTTTGCTAATACTATTGTATCCTTATCCAAGAAACGAAATGATACACCGGAAGACTTGATAACAAATCAATATGAGGGCAAAGAAAATCTACTTCCCATTTACAAAAACCTGATTTCATATATGACCGGTTTAGGAAGTGATGTTAAAATCGTTCCAAAAAAAACTAGCGTAAGTATTATTAGAAAACGGCAATTTGCCTTGATCAAACCAGCGACCAAAACAAGAATCGATCTTGGTCTAAAAATAAAAGATAAACCTACGACCGAACGTCTTGAAAATTCCGGCCCCTTTGGTACCATGTGTACGCACAGGGTAAAAGTTTCCGCAGTCGAGCAAGTTGACGGGCAACTGCAAAAATGGCTGAAAGAAGCCTATGAGAAGGCGGAATGACTAAATTCGAAAGGCTCTATTCTATTTAAAAAACGGCACATCTTTCACCGCATATTTTTTCATGCCCTCTTCATTGATCTCGACTCCGATTCCCGGTTTTTCAGATAAAGTAATAAATCCGTTTTCTACCATGGGGCCATCAAAAGTCACGATTTCTTTATACATCGGATTTTTATGAAAATAGATTTGCCACTCCAAAATCATAAAGTTGGGTACCGATGCGCAAACATGGCACGATGCCATTGCACCAAGATATGAGGCTACCATATGTGGTGAAAACGGTACATAATAGAGATTTGCCAAATTCGCGATACGTTGCGCCTCTCCGAGTCCGCCTGCCTTTTGAAGATCTGGCATAATAACATCTACTGCTCCTGCTTCGAGCAGCGGTCGGAAACCGTAGGCCAAATAGTGGTTTTCACCGGCGCAGATAGGCGTACTTGTCGATTCGGTAATTTTCTTGTAAGCTTCTACATTCTCAGCAGGAATGGGTTCTTCCAACCACATCATATTTAGAGGTTCGAGCACTTTCGCCACTCGCTCGCCGGTAGTAGTGTCGTAGCGACCGTGCATATCGGCACAGATATCGATATTCGGCCCTACGGCTTCCCGCGCTGCGGCCATCTGGTCGTACATACGCTGTACCTCGGCGGGGCTTGCGGTCCAGTTGTATTCATCATATTTATTGGGATCTTTACTTTGGTCCAGATCGAATTTTACCGCAGTAAAGCCCATATCTACGGCTTCCTTGGCACTAGCCGCAAAATCTTCCGGTTTGGGCAATTCATTTTGGTACAGCGCGGTATCCATATATACCCTGATCTTATCCCTAAATTTTCCACCTAACAATTGATAAACCGGCAGATTCAAGGCCTTTCCCGCTAAATCCCATAAAGCGGATTCAACGGCGGTCAATACGGCTATGTACATTCCGGCTTGTGCACCTTCGAAAAAACCCCTTCTTCTTAAATCTTCAAAAAGACGGTGTACGTTCAATGGACTCTTTCCTTTTAAACGCTCCCCAAAAATTTTGACCAAATGATAGGTACCCGGCGTGGCATCGACTCCCTCACCATGGCCCACGATATCTTGATTACTATAAATCTTTACAAAAAGACTATGGCCACCGCGTATATAGCCACATTTTACATCGGTAATCTTCAAATCTGATGGGGCGGACATTTTCGGAGTTTGGTCTACCGCTTGAATGTATTCTTTTCCGTAGTTAACAAATGGTAAGGCAGTCATGGCAGTAGCGGCCGTAGCTTTGGACAGGAAATCCCTTCTTGAGTTTTTCATAGTGTTCTTTGGTTTCAGGTTATTTTTATCTTTTTTATTTATCTATTAGGTTCGTCATGTCGATTAATGACTTATTATTAATTGAACATCCTGCAAAAAAGACCTCCCTTAATCCCTCCCAAGGAGGGAAACTGTTGCGTTATCTTTTTGAAAATCTATGCTGTTTCAACAATCTACATATTTTACCTCTCCTAGGGAGAGGTCGGAACTGCTTTTTCGCAGTTCCGGGTGAGGACTTTCGCAACGATAATACTTAAATCTTAAAATAATGTCATTCAATAGGACAAAAAACCTCCCAATAAGCAGGACTGTTTTCAATTAATCTTGCCAATCACAGGAAAATTGGAATTCCATTACCACGTTCTGGTCTTCAGCAGTTCTTGGATCTGTGCTTTGGGTACGGGCAGTTCATCGATATGGGCATTGAGCCACTGCGAAAAGTCTTTCTCGATTTCATCGGACCAGCGATTGTCTATCTGGCCGGCAGAATACTTTTGCTCGCGCAATCGCAAGTGCCCGAACATGTCTCGAAGTCTCACCACTTCTGAAGTCTTGACTACCTTTTCGGCCAAATGTGGAGGAATAAACATCACCCCGCCGTCTCGGCCCAATACCACATCGCCCGGTATTACGGTTGCCATACCGATACGGGTCGGTGTATTGATACCCACTAAGGTAGTATTCAAGTCACCATCGGGATTGTTCAAATGGTGCGAAGGATGGTAACTACGAAAAAAAGAAGTGAAGCTACCGATTTCCTTCAGGCCATTTACATCGCGAAGTGCCCCGTTATAGATGATACCGTTTCCTGATTTTGCAAATATGGCATTACCAACGTTGTCGCCAATTGTAGGTCCATCGATATGCGCCCCGAACTGGTCGACTACATATACATCGCCCTTAATAAGTAGATCTACTGTCCATGCGTTCTGTGATTTTATGCGACCGTCCTCAGTATGGCCCCGGTCATCGATAACGCGGTGAATATCGGGCCGACCCGGCATAAAAGTGGCCGTTACCGCCCTACCGACCAAAACACTATCGGGATTAATGGTTTCCCAACCTTCGGCATATTGATACTTAAAGTTCTCATTTTTCAGTACCGCCCAGGCCTCTTCTAAGGTAACCCTCTTCATACGCTTAAGAATCGCATCGGAAACGTGGGGCCGCCCATCCTCGAAACGTTCGCCTTTCCATTCGGGCGTGAGAAAAATAAGTTCTTCTTTTGAGATTTGTTGGGCGTACATTGTAGAAGCACAAAATAAGGATGCCATTAAAAAACAAAAACCGGGTATGGTCAATTTCAATCGGATTTTCATGAGTGCTATTTTTTAGTTAAGTCCACTAAATATAGGAAATACTTGGCTCCTATTATAGATTACGTTCGCCGATGGCCGAACCCTAAGAATCTTTTGAACAATGCCAAATAAATGGTGTTAAATCTCTGGGCACGCTCTGAACACAATCGAAGTAATTCGACCTATACCTAGATTTCAGAAGAGGCCTTAAACATAGACTCCGCTGAAAAAGCGGAGTTAGTTCAACCATCCATTTTAATAATCACGCCAAAAAGCGCCATTATTAAAATAGGGTTTCACTAATAAAAACTAACTTGTCGCCAAATAAATCTGCTATGAAATCTATTTTATACCTTGTTTTTCTACTATTCTTGATCTTTGGGCATGCCCAAGATCCAATTCGCTTTAAAGATCAAGTCGATGAAATTTCTAAAAAATACGATACCCTTTTAGACCCCTCAAAAGAGAATATAGTATTTACCGGTAGTTCGAGCGTTCGTATTTGGCATGATCTTCAAAATCGTTTTCCTGAATACCAAATCGTAAACTCGGGCTTTGGAGGTTCGCAGGCTTCCGATCTTTTATTCTATTCCGATGACCTTATTTTACGCTACAAGCCGAAAAAGGTTTTTATTTACGAGGGAGACAATGATATCAACGGAAAGAAAAGGCCCAACGGGATTATCGCAACCACACAGCAAATCATTGATAACATTCGAAAAAGTGACTCCAATACCGAAATCGTACTGATATCGGCCAAACCCAGTATCGCTCGTTGGAAACTGAAACGAAAATACAAAAGACTTAACCGTAAATTCAAAAGGCTTGCCCGAAAAGACGGACTGCTCGAATACGCCGATGTCTGGAAACCCATGCTCGATGGCCGAAAAGTAAAACAAGATATCTTTATCGAAGACGGACTCCATATGAACGCCAAAGGCTACGAAATCTGGTTCGGGGTGATGAAGGAATACCTGCGGTAAAATTCAAGTTCAACTAAAGACGTAAAACTAAACTCATAAACTCCTTTCTAAAAATGAAATCGAACCTTATCAAAAGTTTACTTATTTGTGCATTACTAGTTGCCGCTTTATCATGTGAAACGGAAAAAAAGAAACGGGTACTCAACCTGCCCGAAACGGATTTGGCAATGGAAAATATGATTCCGATGCCGATGAAAGTAATTGCTACTGAAAAAGGCTTTGCCCTAGATGAGTTTACGGCCATTTACACTTCTGAAAATGCCGAAGGTTTTCCCGAAGTCGGAAAATTCTTGGCAAAAAAAATAAAGGCCAAGACAGATTTAGATATTCCGGTGAACGTCGAAGAAGTGCCGGGGCGTGAGGGTGTCATCTATATCAACCAATCGGATAGTCTAGAACTTAACGCCCCGGAGGCCTATCAGTTATATGTTACTCCAGATTCGGTTATCTTGAATTCGAATACCGCCGAAGGTGCTTTTCGGGGGATTCAGACCTTGCGACAGATTATTCCCGAAACGAGTATCGATAGCTTGGCGGCATATAAAGTATGGAATATACCTACGGGAAAAATTATTGACAATCCCGTTTTTGAATATCGGGGCAGTATGCTCGATGTCGCACGCCATTTTTTCAGCGTTGAAGATGTCAAAAAATATATCGACCTACTCGCCTATTATAAATACAATGTTTTGCATTTGCACCTTACCGATGATCAAGGTTGGCGTATCGAAATCAAATCGTGGCCCAAACTCACCGAGGTCGGCGGAAGCACCGAAGTGGGCGGTGAAGCCGGCGGATTCTATACCCAAGAAGACTACACCGAAATCGTCAACTATGCCGCTGAGCACCATATGCTCATCGTACCTGAAGTCGATATGCCCGGCCATACGAATGCGGCCTCGGTCTCCTACCCTTTCCTGAACGGTAACGGGAAGAAAGTAGAGCTCTACGAAGGTACGCATGTTGGTTTCAGCACGTTCGACACACGAAAAGATACGGTTTACGCCTTTATCGATGATGTGGTTCGCGAGATTTCAGCGATTACGCCTGGCCCCTATTTTCATATTGGCGGCGATGAAAGCCATGTCACCAAAAAGAAAGACTTTAACTATTTTGTGGAGAAGGTCGAGAAAATAGTACAGAAACATGGTAAACGAATGATCGGATGGGACGAGGTCGCCACGGCCGATATCGATTCCACTTCCATTTCACAGTTTTGGTCCAATAAGCAGAATGCCAATCTGGCACTGGCCAAAAACATGAAAATCATTATGTCGCCCGCCAAAAAAGCCTATCTCGATATGGAATACGATACCCTCTCGAAATACGGACTTCATTGGGCCGCCTACATTCCTACGGATACCGCATATATATGGAAACCAGAAGCATACGAAGGGGTACCCATCAAAAATATCTTGGGTATCGAAGCCCCATTATGGTCGGAGACTATTACTAACATCGATGAATTGGAATATTTGGCCTTCCCACGTGCCATCGGGTATTCTGAGCTAAGCTGGTCGACCCCGGAAAACCGCGATTGGGAAAAGTATAGAGTACGGTTGGCGAATCAAGCACCATTTTTAGATCGTATGGATGTTAAATACTACCCGTCGCCGTTGATTGATTGGAAGAAGAGTAAGTATAGTTATGAGGTGATTGAGAAGGATTGAAGAGAAAACATTAGAGTAACCTTGTTGCTTTTGCAAGTGCTATTAAAAGTTAAGCTACACTAGTTTAATAATGTAAAGTATGGGTAAAAAATTGACAGTTTATATGATAGATGGTACCGAATACGGACCTAGGTTTGGTGAAATAGGCAATTGGGTGAGAT
>ENA-ORXM01002586-ORXM01002586.1-marine-metagenome-genome-assembly--contig:-NODE-2586-length-20454-cov-7.271041_pt1 | contig 20454 bp, 20 predicted proteins | sample MGYA00237867_ERZ511480 | MGnify/ENA primary metagenome ERZ511480 (study PRJEB26309, sample SAMN06266103) | marine metagenome | isolation source: Algal blade | place: United Kingdom:Sidmouth, United...
ATCCACGACAAGCACATCGAGCTGATCGTGCGTCAGATGACCCGCCGTGTGGGTATCCACGAGCCAGGCGAGTCCGACTTCCTGCCGGGCGAGCGTGTTGATCAGTGGCAGTTCGCAGACGCCAACAAGCGTCTGGTGCAAGAAGGTGGCCGCCCCGCCGAGGGCCGCCCAGAGATCATGGGAATCACCAAGGCCTCGCTGGCAACTGATTCCTGGCTCTCCGCTGCTTCCTTCCAGGAGACCACCCGAGTGCTCACCGAAGCTGCCATCGAGGGCAAGTCCGACTCGATGATCGGCCTCAAGGAGAACATCATCATCGGCAAGCTGATTCCAGCTGGTACCGGTCTGATGCGTCATCGCGAGCTCGAGACCAGCGCTCCCGAGTACGAACCCATGGAGTTCTTCAGCTCCGAGGGTGAGGAAGTGGAAACCGCTCAGTGGCTGGCCTCGGTCAGCAACACACTCGATGCGGCTCCCGAGCCGACCATCGGCTGACATCACAGGCATTCGTTTCGGCGGACGGGCTTCGGCCCGTCCGCCGTTTGCGTTTTGGCGAGCGTGAGCATTCGTTGTGCGCGATGGCGACCTCAGCGTTTGCACCTAACCTTCGGCATGGTTCTTTCGATGTCCCGGTTCGCTTCCATCACAATGGCCGGCGCTCTTGCCCTCGCCGCTTGTGGCTCCGAAGCCACGATCGACGCAGCCAAGGACACGGTGCCGGAGAGCTCAGAGACGACAGAATCCTCCAGCACCGTGGCGCCGGCGACAACACCGACCACCGCCGAGGAACCCACAACCACGACCGCTGCTGAGACAACGACGACGGAGGCATCGACCACGACAGCCGCTGTTGTCGAGGGTCCAGCTGGCAGCGTTGCGTTCGTTGGGGTGGACGGTGACTACACCGTTCGAATCGGCAGTGACTGGGTCGACGCCACAGCCGAGCTCGGTGGCGTCACCGGCTGGTTCACCGGCGAGACCTCGGCCGACTTCGCCGAAAATGTCAACATCTTGACATCCACGATGCCGAGTTCGACTCCCCTCGACGTCATCCTCACCGCCAGTACAGGTGAGATCGAATCCCAGTTCGAGGGGTTCGACCTGCTGGCGTCGGACGTCATCACTCGACCAGGCCAGCCGGACCTCGGGTTGCTCGAGTACTCGGCCTTGCAGGGCACCGTCGAGGTTCGCTTCGTGCAGGTCTTCGGCATCTGGGACGACACGTTGGTCGTCTTCACGGGCTCGACCGACGGTCGCGATGGCAACGAAGGGGCTGATCGCTTGCGGCCGTACGCGTTGACGCTTGCGCCAACCGCCTGATCTGACCCATGGCGAGAGATCCCGGTGCACTTGGGCGAGCGCTCCGACCCCGGTTGTGGGAGGGTGTGACGAACGCCACTGCCAGTCCGGTCGGTGGTGGGGTGGAACACGTCCACCATCTTTCCAACCGAAGGAGGACCTGTGAAGGTCGAGGCAACGGTCAATGGTGCGGCGCGCAAAAGCGACGTCGAGCCCAGAACACTTCTTGTTCATTTCCTACGTGAGGACTTGGGCCTCACCGGCACCAATGTCGGCTGTGATACATCGTCGTGTGGTGCCTGCACAGTCCACGTCGATGGCGAATCAGTGAAGTCCTGCACCATGCTCGCTGTCCAGGCTCGAGGAGCTGAGATCACCACGATTGAAGGCATGGCATCAGCTGACGGTGAACTGCATCCCATGCAGGCGGCCTTCATGGAATGCCATGGTCTTCAGTGCGGCTACTGCACGCCGGGGATGGTGATGGCAGCGACGTCGCTGCTGAAGGAGAATCCTGCACCGACCGAGGTCGAGATTCGTGAAGGGCTCGAAGGCAACCTGTGTCGTTGCACGGGCTACCACAACATCATCAAGTCGGTTCAGACCGCAGCGGGAGTTGCGTCATGACCGCCGTGATGGGCACGCCCATGAAGCGCAAGGAAGATCCCAAGCTGCTGACAGGCGAGGGCAAATTCGTCGATGACATCCATGTGCACGGCCAGCTCTGGATGGGCATGGTCCGCAGCACGATGGCGCACGCCAAGATCTCGAGCATCGACACCACTGATGCTGCTGCGATGCCTGGCGTACACGCTGTCTTCACCGGTGCCCAGCTCCAAGAGATGGAGCTCTGGGCAGCACCGCTTCCTTGTGCCTGGCCGGTCACCGAGGACATGCTCAACCCGCCGCACTACCCCGCAGCAGCTGAGGTGGCCCACCATGTCGGCGACATCGTTGCCGTGGTGCTGGCCGATTCTCGCTACGAGGCGGCCGACGCCGCCGAGATGGTCGTTGTCGACTACGAGCCACTTCCCGCTGTCGCCAGCCTCGACGATGCCATCGCCGGAGCAAAGCTCGCGCACACCGACCTCGGAACCAACAAGGCCTTTCACTGGCCGTTGATCCCCGACCCTGACGCGCTCGAAGCGGCGTTCGCCAACGCCGCGCACGTCATCAAGGGCGACTTCGTACAGCAGCGGTTGATCCCCGCAGCCATGGAGCCCAGGGGCGTGCTGGCGATTCCGTCGCCCGCGGGCGGTGACATCACGCTGTACACCTCCACTCAGGTGCCCCACATCTTGAAAGTGATGATCGCGGCGACGACGGGACTGTCCGAATCCAAGCTGCGGATCATCGCTCCGGCGGTGGGAGGCGGCTTCGGTGCAAAGCTCAACGTCAATCCAGATGAATTGCTCGCCGTCACGCTCGCCAACAAACTGGGCCGCGCCGTGCGCTGGACCGAAACTCGCAGCGAAGCGGCGTTCTCGACGCACCAGGGTCGTGGCCAGCAACAACACATGCAGCTCGCCGCCGATGAGAACGGCAAGATCCTCGGTATCAAGGCTCACATCGACGCCGACATGGGCGCCTACATGATGCTCATCACTCCGGGTGTGCCGCTGCTCGGCAGTTTCCTCTACACCGGCGTGTACGACGTCCCCGCCTTCGGGTTCACCTGCGACGGGTACTTCACCAACCTGACACCGACTGACGCCTACCGCGGCGCCGGCCGACCCGAAGCCAGCTACGCCATCGAGCGGATGATGGACTTGCTCTCCTACGAAATCGGTGTGGGCCCCGACGAGATCCGTCGGCGCAACTACCTGGCGGGGGGTGACAAGTTCGAGAATCTCGAAACCGCCTCCACGCTGGTGTTCGACTCGGGCCACTACACCCCGAACCTCGATGCTGCGTTGGAGTTGTCGAAGTACGACGAGCTCCGCGCTGAGCAGCAACGTCGTCGAGATGCTGGCGACAAGAAACTCCTCGGCATCGGCATGTGCACCTACGTCGAGATCTGCGGACTGGCCCCGAGCCGAGCGCTTGCTGGTCTCAACTACGGTGCCGGTGGCTGGGAAGCTGGCACCGTGCGGTTGCTGCCCACGGGCAAGGTCGAAGTCGTTTCCGGATCGACCCCGCACGGGCAAGGTCACGAAACGGCGTGGTCTCAGATCGTTGCCGACAAGCTCGGCGTTGATCCCCACGACATCACGGTGCTGCACTCCGATACTGCCATCAGCCCGCTTGGTCTCGACACCTACGGGTCACGCTCGCTCGCTGTTGGTGGCGTGGCGATCTCGATGGCCTGTGACAAGGTCATCGACAAGGCCAAGCTCATCGCCGCCCATCAGCTCGAAGCGAACCCCGACGACCTCGAGTTCGACAACGGTGCGTTCTCGGTCAAGGGATCACCGGACAAGTCCACGGCAATCCAGGAGATCGCCTTCGGAGCGTTCACGGCCCACAACTTGCCCGATGGCATGGAGCCGAATCTCAACGAGCAGATGATCTTCGATCCGCCGAATTTCGCCTTCCCATTCGGGACACACATTGCGGTGGTCGAGATCGACTCCGACACCGGTGAGACCGTGCTGATCGACTACATCGCCGTCGACGACTGTGGCAATCAGGTCAACCCGATGATCGTCGAGGGCCAACTGCATGGCGGCATCGTCCAGGGTGTTGCGCAAGCGCTCTACGAGGGTGCGGAATACGACACCGAAGGCAACTGCAAGAACCCGACCTTCATGGACTATCTCGTTCCGTCGCCAACCGAGATGCCGATGATCCAGACCGGGTTCACCGTCACCCCGTCGACCAGCAACGTCATGGGAGTGAAGGGGGCGGGCGAGGCTGGCACGATCGGTAGCGCTGCTGCGGTGATCAACGGCATCTGCGACGCACTTCGGCCCTACGGAGTGAAGGACATGAGCATGCCAGCGACACCAATGAAGGTCTGGCGAGCGATCAACGCTGGTCCCGAGAGCGCTGGCGCCAACGATGGAGGTGCAGCATGATTCCCGCAGCGTTCGACTACGTCGAAGCCGAGAATGCCGAGGCCGCCATTGCGGCGCTCACCGAACACGGTGACGAAGCGAAGCTCATGGCCGGCGGTCACAGCTTGATTCCACTGATGAAGTTCCGCCTCGCCACGCCCGGTGTGGTCATCGACATCGGCCGTATCACCGACCTGAGTTACATCAACGATGGCGGCGACCATGTCGCCATCGGTGCACTCACTCGCCACATGGCGGTCGAGAACAGTTCGATGTTGGCCGAGCAAGCGCCGATCCTGGCCCACGTGGCCGGTGAGGTCGGTGATCCATCAGTTCGGCACCGAGGAACCATTGGTGGCTCACTTGCCCACGGCGATCCAGCCTCTGACCTGCCCGCTGCGATCTTGGCGTTGAATGCCACGCTCGTGGCGAGAGGGCCGAACGGCGAACGCGAGATCGCCGCCACTGACTTCTTCACGGGTTTCTTGGAGACGGCGTTGGCCGCCGACGAGATGCTCACCGAGATCCGAGTGCCGAAAGTGCCAACCGCTGGCTGGAGTTACCAGAAGTTCAACCGTCGGGCCCAGGACTGGGCCATCGTTGGTGTCGCCGCGGTTGCCAACGGCAGCACCAACATCGCGATGGTCAACATGGGACACACGCCGTTGCGAGCCGCAGCGGTCGAGACAGCCCTGGCCGGTGGTGCTTCGGCTGCCGATGCTGCCGCTGTTGCAGCCGAAGGGTTGACCCCACCAGACGACCTGAACGGCGATGCCGAATACCGGGCCCACCTCGCCCGCGTCCTGGTTGGTCGAGCGCTCGGTGAAGCCCTGAGCTGACCTTCTCTACTGGTGCCGGGGGTTATCAAGTTATCAACTGCGCTTTGGCGGTCGAGACCTTGACACCCCCGGCACCAGGCGCGTTCGGGGAGGGTGCGGGGGAGTGGCTAGTCTCCACCGGGTGACTTCGAATGCGAATGGCTCGGTCTCCAGTGTCGATGACGTGAAGGCAGCGCTTGCAGCCCACGACTACATGACCGACGAGGGTCTGGCGACGTCGATCTTCTTGGCGTTGACCCTCCAGCGGCCGCTGTTCCTCGAGGGTGAGGCTGGCGTCGGCAAGACCGAAGTGGCCAAGGTGTTGAGCCGTATGACCGGCGGGCCGTTCATTCGATTGCAGTGCTACGAGGGCATCGATTCGAGCCAAGCGGTCTACGAATGGGACTACTCCCGCCAGTTGCTCCACCTCCGCACCGCTGAGGCGAGCGGACGCGCTGGTGAGGATGGTGTCGACCTCGAGGCTGAGCTGTACGACGAACGCTTCCTGATTCGTCGCCCCCTGCTCGAAGCGTTGTCGCCAACTGATGGACCTCGCCCCGTCTTGCTGATCGACGAAGTCGACCGGGCCGACGACGAGTTCGAAGCTTTCCTCTTGGAGGCGTTGTCCGACTACACGATCACGGTGCCCGAGATCGGAACGATCAAGGCCGAGGTGCCGCCCATTGTGATTCTCACCTCGAACCGCACTCGTGATGTGCATGACGCGCTGAAGCGTCGTTGTCTGTATCACTGGGTCGAGCACCCTGACTTCGAGCGCGAGGTCGCCATCGTTCGCTTGCGAGCACCCCAGGTCGGTGAACCGCTGGCCCGCCAGGTTGCAGCGTTGGTCGAGTCGGTCCGCGGCTTCGGCCTCTACAAGCCGCCAGGCGTCGCCGAGTCGATCGACTGGGCGATGTCGCTGGCTGCACTTGGTCGAACCGAGCTCGATGAAGAGACCGTGAGAGCCACGCTCGGCACCGTGTTGAAGTATCGCGAAGACCAACAGCGGGTAAGTCAGCAGGGCATCCAGGAGATGGTGCAAGCAGCGCTCCTGCGCGGTGGTTGATGACCGTCCTTCCCCCTGACGCCACGTTGTCCGAAGATGCAGGATTGCCGAGTGAACCAGCGGAACGCATGGCAGTCGGGTTTGCTCGTGTCCTGCGCGGCCTTGGTGTGCAGGTGCCAGCAAGCTCGACCATCAGTTTCACCGAGGCCATTGGCTTGGTTGGCATGGCCGACCGCACCGCGGTGTTCTGGGCGGGACGGTCCACCATGATCCAGCGGCCAGAAGACATTCCGCTCTACGACACGGCGTTCGCCATCTACTGGCAGCAACGCAGCCCCGAAGCGATCACCGTCGAAGGGTCGCCTCCGCCGATCACACTCGCTGTCGACCTCGAAGACGAAGAGGAAGAGGGGCCGGAGGATGAAGACGATGGCGACGAGTCGCCAGAAGACATCCAGGCGCTTCGCTTCAGCCGCATCGAGATCCTCACGGAGAAAGACTTTGCCGATTGCTCAGATCAAGAGCTGGCCGAGCTGACCCAACTCATGGCTCGCCTCCGTTTCACGAATCACACCAGGCGCAGCCGACGACAGGTTCCGACCAAAGGCCGTGGCGACAAGCCGGATCTTCGGCGCACGGTGCAGCTGGCACTACGCAATCACGGTGAGCCCTATCGCTGGGCCCACACCACGGCGGCATCTCGGCCTCGTCGGCTCGTCCTCCTGCTCGATGTCTCCGGGTCAATGGAAACCTATGCCCGGGCCCTCATTCGTTTCGTGCATGCGGCAACAGCGTCGCGTGGGCGAGTCGAGGCGTTCACCATGGGGACCAGGCTGACCCGCATCACTCGACATCTGTCGAGTCGAGACGCAGACGCTGCACTGAAGCGGGCGACCCCTGAAGTGCAGGATTGGGCCGGCGGCACGCGCTTGGGCGATGGTCTCGCACAGTTCAACGACGAGTGGGGCATACGCGGAATGGCTCGTGGCTCGGTTGTTGTTGTGCTCTCCGATGGCTGGGAACGAGGCGACGCCACCGAACTCGGCGAGCAAATGGAGCGGCTGCAACGGGTGACGCATCAGCTCGTGTGGGTCAATCCGCTGAAGGCGTCGCCCGGATACGAACCCCTTGCTGCGGGAATGGCTGCAGCCCTGCCGTTCGTCGATCTCTTCGTGCCAGGCAACTCGTATCGCTCCTTGGAACAGTTGGCAGCGATTCTTGCCGGCTCGGCTGAGCGATGATGGCGCCGTGAGCCTTCCTCCTGACTTTTCAGCAGTGCCCACTGGCCCGCCCAGCTTCGGCCCGTCCTCATCCAGCCCGTCGTCATTCAACCCAGGGCCGGGCGAGATGCCGCCACCACCCAACGGTGCGCCTGCAGATCCGCTGTGGGGCATTCCCGACATCGTGCTCGGCATTGTCTTCATCGTCGCAGCGGTGATCCTCGCCACCGGGCTCGGCCTTGCCATCGGCGGTCTCGACACGCTGGACGACTTGGCCAACGGTGATCTTTCCGGCACCGACGCCATCGTCTTCCTCGCCCTGACAACCTTTGCTCAGAGCGGAGCGATGGGGGTTTGGCCGGTGATCGTCGCTCGGTGGAAAGGGCGTGGCGTCAAGCTCGACTTTGGTTGGCAATTCCAACCGATCGACATCGCATACGGCCTCGGGGTCGGGGTTCTCATGCTGTTCTTGGCCGCGAGCGTCAGCTACGCGGTGAGTTCGCTCGTCGGGCTGGATCCCGGGGCCGAAGAATCCACGAACACCCAGATCATCAGCGATGCCGCCGATGGGCCCGCGTTCGTGATCATCCTCATCGCGGCGGTGCTGTTGGCACCGATCGTGGAAGAGCTGTTCTTCCGTGGTCTGTGCCTGCGGGCGATCGAGAAGCGGTTCGGCACGTTGGCAGGCGTGCTCGGCTCGACCTTTCTCTTCACGCTGCCCCATTTCACGAACCCCAGCCTTGCCGGCACCTCGGTGTTGTTCGCTGCGATCGGCACGGTGGGCTTGGTGCTCGCAGTTCTCACGGTGAAGACCGGGCGCCTCGGAGCAGCCATCATCGCCCACGCCGTCTTCAACGCCGTGGGCGTCGTTGCAACTCTGAACGCGTCGGCGACTGGTGCGGCCGGGAACTCTGCGAGTTCCTTGGCGATCCTGGAGTTGCTCGCTGGCGCTCTCAACTCCCAGCTTTGGTGAGTAGGGGTTAGGTTCCCGGAGATGGAACGCTACGAACGCTTTGCCAGCTTGCGACTCGATCGGCCCGAACCCGGCATTCTGCGGATCGTGCTCGACACACCGGGAAAGCTCAACGCAGTCGACGCAGAGAAGCACGCCGACCTGGCTGACATCTGGCCAGTGATCGATCGTGACCCCGAAACGCGCGTCGTCGTGATCCACGGAGCCGACGGGGCGTACTCCGCTGGTGGCGACATGGCCATGATCGAGGAGATCATCGCTGACCCCGAGGCCCGAGCGAACACGTTCCGCGAAGCCAGAGACCTCGTGTACAACATGATCAACTGCTCGAAGCCGATCGTGTCCGGCATCGAACGCGTCGCCGTTGGTGCTGGGCTTGCCTCGGCGCTCATGGCCGACGTGTCGATCGTTGGTAAGAAGGCCAAGCTCATCGACGGTCACACCAAGCTCGGCGTTGCCGCCGGCGATCACGCTGCGATCATCTGGCCGTTGCTGTGCGGGATGGCCAAGGCCAAGTACTACCTGCTCACCTGCGAACCGCTGCTCGGAGAAGAAGCTGAGCGGATTGGTCTGGTGTCGATCGCCGTTGACGACGACCAAGTCCTTGATCGCGCAATGGAGGTCGCCCGCACGCTCGCAGCTGGCTCGCAGTCAGCGATCCAGTGGACGAAGCTCTCGTTGAACAACTGGTTGCGGCTCGCCGGCCCGACATTCGATGCGTCGGTAGCACTCGAGATGCTCGGGTTCGCCGGGACTGACGTGCACGAAGGGGTGGCTGCGGTCAAGGAGAAGCGCGCTCCTGACTTCGGCTGACCCAGAGCCTCCCGGCGGGACTCCGCTCGTGTTGTTCGGTTCTGGGCCCCCTCGATCAACACATGGTGTGTTCTGCTGCTGCGCTTTCGGCTGGTACGTCGACTTGAAGGCGCAGCGGTTCGAGCCGTTGGACACCTCGAGACCGTGGACGCCTGGAGCGTTCGAGCGGCTGGCCAGATTTCGTCGGCGGCTACGCTTCGGACCACACCAGCCGACAGGGTGGAGTGGTGTGTCTCGTGAGCCGACGTCATGAATAGCGACGAACTCATCGTCTTTGGCGTTCTGATCGCCATGTTCATCGGCCTTGTGACGCGCCGGGTTTCTCCACCGGTGGGTGTTGTCGGAGCATTACTGGCGCTCTACCTCACTGATGTCGCCGACCAGGCCACAGCGCTTTCGGGTTTCTCGTCTCCAGCCCCGGCAACCATTGCGGGCCTGTACGTGGTTGCTGGTGCAGTGGAGCGTTCGGGTGCATTGCGCCCGCTCAGCCGAAAGGTCCTCGGTGAGGGTTCGACGTCGGTTGGTATGGCACGACTCGGTGCTGTCGCCGCTGCCCTCTCTGCAGTCGTGGCCAACACACCGATCGTGGCCATGTTCATCGGGCCGGTCTCTCGTTGGGCCGAGCGTCGCGGTGTGCCGCCGTCGCGTTTCCTGATGCCGCTTTCCTTCGCCGCCATCCTCGGCGGCATGCTGACGCTGATCGGGACGTCGACGAATCTCGTGGCATCTGACTTGGTCGAGGCAGCTGGGCAGGAACCCTTTGGATTGCTCGAGCCAGCGCGACTTGGTCTCCCGGTCGTGTTGATCGGCATGGTGGTGGTGGTGCTTCTCGGACCCCGTCTTCTGCCCGAGCGGGGTGTCGTCGACACCTCGACGGTCGAACGCCCCTTCACCATTTCACTTTCGGTCATCGAAGGCGGCGAGCTCGACGGTCAAAGCGTCACCAGCGGCGGTTTGCGGCAGCTCGGCGCTGTGTTCTTGGTTGCCATCGAACGCCGCGACGAACTCACCGCGCCAGTGTCGCCGGAACACGTGCTGCGCGGTGGCGATGTCCTCACCTTCGCCGGACAGGTCGATCACGTGGTCGAGCTCGAGAAAGTACCGGGACTCGATCTTGCCGCCGGGGATCAGATCCTGAAGCTCGATGATGGTGAACACGCTTGGTTCGAAGCAGTCATCGGCGCAGCTTCTCCTCTGGTCGGTCAAACGCTGAAGCAATCTGGCTTCCGCAACACCTACCAGGCTGCAGTTGTTGCACTGCATCGTTCGGGTGAAGGCGTTGTGGGCGGCCTTGGCGAAGCACGAGTGCAGGTCGGAGATTCGCTGCTGTTGGTTGCTGACTCTGGCTTCAGAGATCGCTACAAGCACCGAGGTGATTTCCTTCTCGTCCAGCGACGCTCCGAGCCGCCGCCCACCGCGTCGGTGACGGCGAAACGGTCCCTTGTGATCTTGGCTGTTGTTGCTGTCCTTGCACTGACCGGTGTGGTCGACGTGATGAAGGCCGCCGTCCTGGGTGCTGCGGCCACGGTGGTGTTCGGTGCACTCACGCCACGTCAGGCTCGCGACAGCGTTGACCTCAACGTCGTGATCCTCGTCGCTGCGTCGATCGGCGTCGGCGCCGCAGCAGACCAGTCTGGACTGGCATCTCGACTCGCGACGGGGTTGCTCGATCTGACCGCTTCCGCCGGAGCGTGGGGTTTGGCTCTCGGCCTGGTGTTGGCCACGATCTTGTTCACCGAGATGATCACCAACGCAGGCGCTGTTTCACTGATGATTCCGATCGCCATTCGAGCAGCCGAAGAGTCCGGCAACGATCCTCGTGTCTTCGCTCTCGGTGTCACGCTCGCTGCCTCGGCGTCGTTCCTGACCCCGATTGGCTATCAGACCAACACGATGGTCTACGGCCCTGGCCGCTATCACTTCACCGACTATCTCCGCCTCGGTGTTCCTCTGACTCTGGTCGTCATCGTCATCACTCCGCTTTTGATGTCCAGCGGTTCCGGCGTGTGGTAGCGCCCGCTCTCTCGAGCGAACCAAGCGTCGGAGGGCGAAGTGGTCTGCAGAGCGAGGATTCAGACGAAGTCCGCCGCAGCGACGCAGAACCACGAAGGCCTCGGGGCGTGGGTGGGAATAGTTCCGGATTCCTCTAGCCTCGGAACCTGGCGTGCTCGTCGCGCCACGAACACGAACTCTTGATGCCGTCTCAGTCTCGGGGCACATGCGTCAGGCCCATCCGGGATTGGTTCGAGTTCCACAAGTTTTTCGTTCACATGTTCTTCAGTCTCACGATGTAAGAGGTCGTCTGTGCCCACGATGCAGCAGCTGGTCCGTAAGGGCCGTCAGTCAAAAGCCAAAAAGGGAAAGACGCCGGCACTGATCGGCTCTCCCCAACGGCGCGGCGTGTGCACTCGCGTGTACACCGCCACCCCGAAGAAGCCGAACTCGGCGCTTCGTAAGGTCGCCCGCGTGCGCCTCACCTCGGGTATCGAGGTCACGGCCTACATCCCCGGTGAAGGTCACAATCTCCAGGAACACTCCATCGTGCTTGTTCGCGGTGGTCGTGTGAAGGATCTCCCCGGTGTGCGCTACAAGATCGTCCGAGGCACCCTCGACACCGCCGGTGTTCGTGACCGCAAGCAGGCCCGTAGCCGCTACGGCGTGAAGAAGGACAGCTGATATGCCTCGTAAAGGTGCGGCCCCACGCCGCGAACTCGTTCCAGACCCCGTCCACGGATCGGTCCTCGTCACCCAGATCGTGAACAAGGTCCTTCTCGACGGCAAGAAGACCACCGCTGAGCGCATTGTCTACGGTGCCCTCGAAATCGTTGCTGAGAAGACCGGCGGGGATCCCGTCGCAACACTCAAGCGCGGCATCGACAACATCAAGCCTCAGCTCGAGGTTCGTAGCCGCCGAGTCGGTGGCGCCACCTACCAGGTGCCGGTCGAGGTTCGTCCTCGTCGTGCCACCACGCTGTCGGTCCGCTGGCTCGTCGGGTACTCCCGCGACCGCCGCGAACGCACCATGTCCGAGCGTCTCGCCAATGAGATCCTCGACGCCAGCAACGGCATTGGCGCTTCCGTCAAGCGCCGTGAAGACCTCCACAAGATGGCCGAGTCCAACAAGGCCTTCGCTCACTACCGCTGGTAGTGGGTCGTCCCGTACGAAGCTCCGAACGAACCGCAACGTTCCGAAACACAGAGAAGATCTGAACAATGGCAGACCGGCCAACACCACTCGATCGTTATCGCAACATCGGCATCATGGCCCACATCGATGCCGGCAAGACCACGACCACCGAGCGCATCCTCTACTACACCGGCAAGAACTACAAGATCGGTGAAGTTCACGACGGCGGCGCAACCATGGACTGGATGGAGCAGGAGCAGGAGCGTGGCATCACGATCACCTCTGCAGCTACCACTTGCTTCTGGGACGACCACCGAATCAACATCATTGACACCCCCGGCCACGTCGACTTCACCGTCGAGGTCGAGCGCTCACTTCGTGTGCTCGACGGCGCTGTTGCGGTGTTCGACGGTGTTGCCGGTGTGGAGCCACAGACCGAGACGGTGTGGCGCCAAGCCGACCGTTACGGCGTGCCTCGCATGTGCTTCATCAACAAGCTCGACCGCACAGGTGCCGACTTCTACTTCTGCCTCGACACGATCAAGGAGCGTCTCACCGACGCTGTTGCCGTGATTCAGCTGCCGATCGGCATCGAAGCGGACTTCCTCGGCGTTGTCGATCTCGTCCAGATGAAGGCCCTCATGTGGAAGGCCACCGTCGACGAGACCGAGCTCGGGGCAAAGTACGAAATCGTTGACATTCCGGCCGAGTACGCCGAGAAGGCCGCGGAATACCGCAGCCTCCTTGTCGAGGCTGTTGCTTCGACCGACGACGATCTCATGATGAAGTACCTCGAAGACGAGGCCATCACCGAAGACGAGCTCAAGGCTGCGCTGCGCGCTGCCACGATCAACAACAAGCTCGTCCCGATCCTCTGTGGCACGGCCTTCAAGAACAAGGGCGTTCAGCCCCTGCTCGATGCCGTCATCGACTACCTCCCTTCACCTGTCGAGCTGCCCCCTGTGGTCGGCACGCACTACAAGACTGGTGAAGAAGAGACCCGCAAGCCCGACGACAAAGAGCCCTTCTCGGCTCTGGCCTTCAAGGTCATGTCATCTCCCGGCGCTGGTGGCGGCCGTCTCACCTACTTCCGTGTCTATTCAGGCACCGTGGAAAAGGGCGGACAGCTTCTCAACACCCGTACGGGCAACAAAGAGCGCATGGGCCGTCTCCTCGAGATGCACGCGGCAAAGCAAGAGGACCGCACCATCGCCATGACCGGCGACATCGTGGCCGCCATTGGTATGAAGGATTGCCGCACCGGCGACACCCTCACCGATGACAAGAGCCCGATCATCCTCGAGTCTCTCGAGTTCCCCGACCCCGTGATCCACGTGGCCGTCGAACCCAAGACCAAGGCCGACCAAGACAAGATGGCCAAGGCCCTCCAGTCGTTGGCTGAAGAGGACCCCACGTTCAGCGTGCGGACCGACGAAGAAACCGCTCAGACGATCATCGCCGGAATGGGCGAGCTGCACCTCGAGGTGCTGGTCGACCGCATGATGCGTGAGTTCAGTGTGGACGCCACCGTCGGTAAGCCACAGGTGGCCTACCGCGAGACGATCACCCAGGTCATCGAAAAAGACTCGTACACGCACAAGAAGCAGACCGGTGGTACGGGTCAGTACGCCGAAGTCACCATTGCCATGGAGCCTTCCGGCCCCGGCGGTGGTTACGAATTCGTCGACAAGATCACGGGTGGTCGTATCCCGAAGGAATACATCCCTTCGGTCGACGCGGGCATCAAGGACGCAATGACCACCGGCGTGCTCGCCGGCTTCCCCACCGTCGATGTGCGAGTCACCCTTCTGGATGGCAAGTACCACGACGTCGACTCCTCGGAAATGGCGTTCAAGATCGCCGGCAACATGGCGTTCAAGCAGGTAGCGAAGCGGGCCAAGCCCACGCTCCTCGAACCCGTGATGGCGGTCGAAGTCGTCACCCCCGAGGACTACATGGGCGATGTCATCGGCGACCTCAACTCACGTCGAGGCAAGGTCGGCCAGATGGAAGCTCGTGGCCTCAACCAGGTCGTGAGCGCTCAGGTTCCTCTTTCGGAGATGTTCGGTTACTCAACCGATCTCCGGTCGAAGACCCAGGGTCGAGCCACCTACACCATGCAATTCCATAGCTACCAGCAGACTCCGAGCAGCGTGCAGGAAGACATCGTCACACGCCTCCGGGGCGAGTAACGGCCGCAAGCGGCCTACCAACCAAACGGACATCCCGGTAACTACTCGTTCCGGAAACTGAAAGAAGTATTGAAATGGCAAAGGAAAAGTTCGAGCGCAACAAGCCGCATGTGAACGTCGGGACGATGGGTCATATTGACCATGGGAAGACGACGTTGACGGCGGCGATTTCGAAGGTGTTGTCGGATCGTGTTGCTGGGAATACGGCGACGGATTTCATGAATATCGATAAGGCGCCTGAGGAGCGTGAGCGTGGGATCACGATCAATGTTGCTCATGTTGAGTATGAGACTGATGCGCGTCATTACGCCCATGTGGATATGCCGGGTCACGCGGATTACATCAAGAACATGATCACGGGTGCGGCTCAGGTTGATGGCGCGATTCTGGTGGTGAGTGCTGCTGATGGTCCGATGCCGCAGACGCGTGAGCATGTGTTGTTGGCTCGTCAGGTTGGTGTTCCTGCGATTGTGGTGGCGTTGAACAAGGCGGACATGGTTGACGATGAGGAGTTGTTGGAGCTGGTTGAGCTCGAGGCTCGTGAGCTCCTGTCTGAGTACGACTTCCCTGGTGATGACTGTCCGGTGGTGCATGTGTCGGCGTTGAAGGCTCTCGAGGGTGATGAGGCTGCTGGTGACAAGGTGATGGAACTCATGTCGGCGGTTGATGAGTACATCCCGTTGCCTGAGCGTGATCTGGACAAGCCGTTCTTGATGCCGATCGAGGATGTGTTTTCGATCACGGGTCGTGGAACGGTGGTGACGGGCAAGGTCGAGCAGGGTGTTGTGAACACTGGTGATGCGTTGGAGATCATTGGGATCAAGGACACGCAGAAGACGACGTGTACGGGTGTGGAGATGTTCCGCAAGCTTTTGGACACGGGTCAGGCTGGGGACAACATCGGTGCGTTGCTTCGTGGTATCGAGAAAGAAGAGGTGCAGCGTGGTCAGGTGTTGGCCAAGCCTGGCAGCATCACTCCGCATACTGATTTCGAGGCGCAGGTGTATGTGTTGACCAAGGAGGAGGGTGGTCGTCACAAGCCGTTCTTTGGGAATTATCGGCCGCAGTTCTATTTCCGGACCACGGATGTGACCGGCACCGTCACTCTTCCTGAGGGGACTGAGATGTGTATGCCTGGTGACAACACCGAGATGTCGGTGGAGTTGATCAATCCGATCGCGATGGATGAGGGTTTGCGGTTCGCGATTCGTGAAGGCGGCCGTACTGTTGGTGCTGGCCGTGTCACCAAAGTCACCAAGTAGCAGAGGCTCTCATGGCAACCAAGCAGAAGATCCGCATCCGCCTCAAGGCATACGACCACGAGGTCATCGACCAGTCGACGAAGAAGATCGTCGAGACCGTCGCTCGCACCAACGCCGTGTTCCGGGGTCCGATTCCGCTGCCGACCGAGAAGCATCGCTTCTGCGTCATTCGGTCGCCGCACAAGGACAAGGACAGCCGCGAGCACTTCGAAATGCGGATCCACAAGCGTCTCATCGACATCATGGATCCCAACCCGAAGACCGTCGACTCCCTCCAGCGCCTCGAGCTGCCGGCTGGCGTCGACATCGAGATCAAGATTCAGCAAGTCTAAAGAACAAGCACTTCGCAACTGGGAGTGAGTTCGGTCGCCTCGGCAGCCAAACTCACTCCCGGTTTGCGTTTTGGGTGGGGGGCTACCAGAGGAGCGCTGCGAGTTGGTCGGCCTCGGCGTCGGGGATGCCGTTGGTGGGGAACGAAGTCAACGGCTCGCCGAGGATCGTTCGGGCGATCACGAGACTCGTCAGATGTGTTCCGGCGGGGCTCGGGTGTGAACCGTCGGGGCTGTGCAACACGACCGTGTTCGCCGCGAGGCTTCGAGCCCATGTCGAACCCACGGGAGCGACTGTTCCGCCAGCGGCACTGGCCAGCGACCAGTACCCGCTCGTCAGCGCTGTTTGCATCGACTCGAATGAGCGATGTCCGCTGTTCGAACTCCCGTTTCGGTGGCCCCAGGTCTCGAAGAGAACGACACGAGCGCCGCCCTCGATCGCCATGGCGCCGAGAGCTTCGGCAGCGGGCATCGATTGGGTGTTCAGCAGCTGTGGAACCGCCGGAGTTTCTGATTGGTCCTGCAGGATGACGATGTCGAAGCCGCCGGTGGCGATGGTCGAGCGGACGGTCGGATTGACGGCGTGTTCACTGAGCGTCTCCCCGCCCGGCGTTATCGAGTCGACCTCGAGTTGGATGCCGTTCTCACCCAAGACGTTCGACACCATCGAGGGCAAGTCATTGGTCGAGGTGTAGCTGTTGCCGATGAACAGGACACGAAGTGACTCGTCGTTGCCGCCGACTTGGGTGTACCCGAGGAAGAGGAGAACCGAGATCAGCACAGCGGAGATCAAGACCTTCATGTTCTGCCCATCGGCCGAACCGGGTCGGTGCTGAGGTCAGTCGGCTGGGGGAGTGGGGAGGCCGAGGGCGCTGAGGTCGACCGAGTCCAGCAACGGGTCAGCGAGCGAAGCGAGAGCGAACAGCGCTGTGAACGCGGCGTCGGTTCGTGCATCGTCAGGATCGAGGCGGCCCATGACCTCGAGCCCGAGGAAGAGAGCGCCGAAGGAGTAGGCCAGCTGTTCGATCGGCAAGAACTGGCCGAGAGGGTGCGATTCGAGCAAGCGTCGCAGCGACGCTTCGACCAAGGCGTTCCACGGGTCGAGGGTGGCGAGGACTCGAGCGCCCAGATCACTCGACATCGGCCAGCCGGCCACGATTGCCGAAAGGGCGGAGGCGTCGGTGTCATCAGCCCCGGCGTGGAGTTGCCTGGCAATCGTCACGAACTCAGCGAGTGTCTCGACGCTGCGCAGTTGCTCGTCGAAGCGGGCCATACGACCGACGTTGGCTCGTTCCAGCGCCGCCAGCAAAAGCTCGTCGACTGAACCAAAGTGATAGAAGACCAGCGCCTGGTTGAAGTCGCCGGCCTTGGCAATGGCTCGCGCACTCGTCCCGACCAAGCCCTCTGAACTGATCGTGGCCAGTGCCGCATCGATGATTCGGTCCTTGGTTTCCTGCCCGCTTTTCGACGTCTTGCGCTCAGCCATGGGGAAGAGTCTGCCGTTCACGAGCCCGGACTGCTTGGTTGATGCCAGGTCCGCCCCGTCGGCGGCGGTGGGCTTGGATATGGCAGCGCCGTCTTCACGATCGCCCAGCTCACAACGGCGGTCACCACGCTGCAAGCAAAGATTGGGAGCGCGATCGGAACCGCCACCGAACCGAACACGACAAGACCGAGCCCGCCGAATGCCGCTTCGATCGCTGCGAGTGCTGCGAGTGGCCAGGCTGGATGGGGAGCCCCGACGTCGGATGCTCTTGTGAGGGCGTGAAGACTCACGATGGCGAACGTCAGTACCGGCATCCCGACGATCGTCCAGAAGAACGAAATCGTGAGTAGCGCGCCGACAAGCGCTGTGGGGATGCAGATCAACTTCACTGCGAATTGAGTTCCGGCTGGGACATGCCAACCGTTTCCCGAGGAAGGAATCACCCGACCTCCCCCGGTCGACATGCTGCATCGCACGCTGGGGCGGTGGTGGCGGGAGCGAGGCCGCCGAGAACGCTCGACACCGCCCCTCGTCCGAGGGAGAGAGCGTGGAACGCTTGTTTGGCCAGGGGCCGCATTGCCGGCCGTTGTAGGCGGCCAGCGAGTTGTCGGTGGTCGGCCAATGCCCACAAACACGTGATGAAGGCGTCCGGGCCGACCCAGATGAGTTCGAGTCCCCCGGGTGCGGTGTGGCCGATCACGATCAATTCGTCGCCGACCGGCAGCACCGCCGGCTCGACCCCGAGGCGGCGGACCGATACCAGGTCGCTTGCGGCGACGAAATCGATCGGCACCAGCTGTGCCGAACCCATCAACCACGTTCGGCAGCGTTGGCACAATTGGCACCGATCGTCGTAAACCACGGTCAATGCCTGAGGGAGCAAGAGCGCAGAGTCGTTCGGCTGGGCAGTCATCGGAGCGTCAACCGATCGGCGTTGGCTGGACCGGAGGAGCCGGCGGCGTGTTGTTCACATAGGTAGGAGCGGGAGGCATCGGCATGGTGCGGTTGGTGCTGCGGCTTTTGTGATTGCGAATCCGCCAGAAGACCGCCATGTTCACCAGGTGAATGACGCCGAGGCTGAGCAGAAGAGCACCGACTCGGCCGACCAAGCCGTTGAACGCCTCGGTGAGGGCAACTGCGTCGCCGACTTTGTACAGCAACAGGGCATAGCCGAGGTTCAACAGGTAGAAGCCGACCACCAACAGTTGGTTGACCGCTCGGGCCATGCCCTCATCTTCGAAGACGTTCTCGAGGAAGACCTCGCCGTTGCGTTGCAGCGTTCGGGCCAGCCAGACGACCAGGGCGACGGCGACGAGGGCGTAACCACCGTAGAAGGCAATGGCGAGTTGATCGCTGATGGCCGCAGCCTCTGCGGCGAAGGTTGCTGTGGAGGGAGTCATCTTGGTTCCTTTCGAATGATTGAGCGTTTGCTCAATTCATTGCGTTGAGCATCTGCTCAAACGAGGTGGAAGTCAAGACATTTTTTGAGCGTATGCTCAAATAAGGGTGCGTCCGGCGACACCGGTGGAAGTGCACGCCGCTGCGGTTAGTCTCACGAAGTCCCGTTGAAGGGCCTTCATGGCCTGGGAAACTGACGTCTGGAAAGGTCGAGCTATCCGCTTGAAACCACCCAGCACAATCGATACGGCTCCGCTCCCTCAGCACTCACCTGCGCCGAGAGAGACGGAGCCTTTGCGTGAACGGCCTCCTTCCGGGGGCCCGCTGACGGAAGTAGAAGGAATGACACACAGTTCTGCTGTGCACAAAGCGATCGTCGGCCACAAGGTCGGCATGACACAGGTCTGGGATGACGACAAAATCGTCCCCGTCACTGTGGTCAAGGTCGGGCCGTGCCGCGTTGTCCAAATCAAGACCCCAGAGATCGATGGCTACTCGGCCATCCAGGTCACCATTGGTGATCGTGATCCTCGGAAGCTGAACAAGCCCGAGGCTGGTCACTTCGCCAAGTACGGGGTGACCCCCGGAGACGAGCTCGTCGAGCTGCGTCTGTCGGATGTCTCCGGCTACGAGGTGGGGCAGGAAATCAACGCCGACACCTTCGAAGCTGGCGACATGGTCGACGTGATCGGAACCAGCAAGGGCAAGGGCTTTGCCGGCGTCATGAAGCGTCACAATTTCAAGGGTCAGCGCGCCACACACGGTGCCCACCTCGTTCACCGCATGCCTGGCTCCATCGGCCAATGCGCCACGCCTTCTCGTGTCTTCAAGGGCATCAAGATGGCTGGCCACATGGGTAACGATCGGGTCACCACCCAGAACCTCAAGATCGTCCAGTCCGACATGGAAAACAGCTACGTCTTGGTCAAGGGCGCCGTGCCTGGAGCCAAGGGTGGCACCGTGATTGTTCGCAACGCGGTCAAGTCCGAGAAGGTGAGTCACTGATGGGCGTCAAGAAAGCCATCGTCGAACTCGACGCAGAGATCTTCGGCATCGAGCCGAACGTCCCGGTCATGCACCAGGTCGTCACCGCTCAGCTCGCAGCCAAGCGTGCCGGCACCCACAGCACCAAGACCCGTTCCGAGGTCCGCGGTGGCGGCGCCAAGCCGTGGAAGCAAAAGGGCACCGGTCGTGCTCGTCAAGGTTCGACTCGTGGTCCGCACTGGATCGGCGGCGGCGTGGCCCATGGCCCGAAGCCCCGTGACTACTCCGAGCGCACCAACAAGAAGATGAAGCGCCTGGCGTTGCGTTCGGCTCTTTCCGATCGTGCTGCCGAGGGCCATGTCATGGTCGTCTCAGACTGGGGCTTCGACAAGCCCAGCACCAAGGCTGCCAAGACCGCACTCAGCGATCTCGGAACTTCCGGCAAGGTTCTCGTCGTCACCAACCGTGAAGATGATCTCACCTGGAAGAGCCTGCGGAACATCCCCGAGATCCACCTACTCGAGGCTGACCAGCTCAACACCTACGACGTG
>ENA-ORXM01002587-ORXM01002587.1-marine-metagenome-genome-assembly--contig:-NODE-2587-length-20447-cov-3.863770_pt1 | contig 20447 bp, 16 predicted proteins | sample MGYA00237867_ERZ511480 | MGnify/ENA primary metagenome ERZ511480 (study PRJEB26309, sample SAMN06266103) | marine metagenome | isolation source: Algal blade | place: United Kingdom:Sidmouth, United...
ATCAATTACATGATCTTGCAAGAGAGAGGTTTTAGTTTATTAACGGATAGTTTAATGCAAGAATATTGCGATTTGAATATTAGTGCCAACGACAAAGACCAGTCCAATCTATCGGCAGAAATGCTGTTGTATAAGTTAATGGGGGTTCCTTATTTGGATAGTGAATACCGACCTACTTTAATTGCTAATAATGCCAATATTGAATTTCAAATACGTGTTCTAATTCGAAAAGGAAATCATAGACAGGAATTAATCAACCTCATCAAAGATTGGGGTTATGACTGTCAACTTTCACACTAGTTTTTTTAGGTTCTTTGGCAACCACTTCTTACTTACTAATTAACAATACTCAATATTATTTCTACAATGGAAATTTTTAACTCATATAATATTATCATCATTGCATCTTTGGTCATTATTCTCTCTTTTTTCTTTGGAGAGTTGTCCAAAAAAACCAACATTCCATCGGTACTGATGCTCATCTTTTTGGGTATTGGACTCAAATTAGGGATGGATGCCTTACATTTAGACGAAATTGATTTTTTCCCTATTCTAGAAATACTTGGAATTGTTGGATTAATTATGATTGTGTTAGAAGCGGCTTTAGAACTAGAACTAAAGCGAGAAAAACTTTGGCCCATTCTCAAAGCCTTTGGGATTGCCTTGGTTGGTTTATTCTTCTCTACTTGGATTGCTGCGTTGATACTAGAACAATATGTAGATGGAATGACTTCAGAAATTGCGTGGATTTATGCCACTCCTTTATCTATTTTATCTAGTGCGATTATTATCCCTAGTGTGAACTCTCTTAGTGAGACCAAAAAAGAATTTCACATCTATGAAAGCACCTTTTCTGACATTATGGGAATTATGCTGTTCTACTTTTTGACGGCTCCATACGAACCAGGTGGACACGACTCTGGTTTGGTTAGTTTCTTAGGAAATATAGGATTGACAGTAGCCATTTCATTTTTAGCCAGTTATATACTAATTTTCATTTTTCAAAGAATTAGCAGTCATGCTAAATTATTTTTACTCATCTCTGTACTCCTCCTGCTTTATGCACTAGGCAAAAAAATGCACCTTTCTTCTCTAATTATCATTCTTATTTTTGGTTTGTTAATTGGAAATATGCAGCTGTTCTTCAGAGGTCGTTTAAACAAATGGCTACACATCGAAAAAGCCAAACACATCTATGAAGATTTGCATGTCATTACCATAGAAACCGCCTTTGTTGTACGTACTTTTTTCTTCGTCATCTTTGGTTTGACCATTGCTTTAGATTCTTTACTAAATGTAGATGTAGCGATTATTAGTGCTCTGATTCTAGCTTCTATCTATGTGATTCGATTCATTATTCTTAGAATTACCTTAGGAGGAGATATTATTCCTCAGTTATTTGTTGCTCCACGTGGTTTGATTACTGTCTTATTATTTTATGCCATTCCAAAGGAAGTAGAGGTAGAAAATTTTGAAGCTGGTATCTTGTTATTCATTATTATGGCAACCAGTATTATTATGACTATTGCAATGGTCTATGACAAACGCAGAAATCAGCAGGCGCTTAACAAAGCCAATGGGATTTCGATTGGTTATAGTACTTGGAAAGCACCTAGTGTAGAGGAAAAAGAGAAAGAGGAAAAAGAAGCTTAGTCCTTGATAAAAAGAGTTATTTCTTAAGTATTACACAATCCCACTTATACATATCAAAGTCTAAGTTTTGTAGGATACATAAATAATAAAAGTAAATATAGAACAAGCTTGCTTTGTACTGCATAGGAACAACCTTAGTTTAAAGACTGGGGCTTCTTTCGCGGTACAAAGCAAGCTTATTTAGTTTAACACCGTAAGATATTACAAATAAGATTTTGTAAATAAAAGTACAATTATATTCTAATAATTGTGACCTTTTAGAAAAAGTGTCCTCTCTACTCTGAATAGCATTTGAACAACATTTAAATGCCTCCTAATTTCACTTATTCTTTTACATAAACAAAATGTACTTTAATAGTATAAAAAACAGATGAAAAAATTTTACGACAGGATTATTTTTAGGCTTCAAATCACAACCTTTATTAGGTTAAATTGTCTATATTAAAGAATATTTAACATTTTAAACTTATTTTTATATTCACTTTACCTTTTTGCCTAATCAATCTATCCCCCCCTTCAATATATAGGCAAATACAAGGTCTCCTTCTTCTATTCATTTAGATAACTAATTAAGAAAATATAATTTGCAATCAAATTATTAAGAACTACAGACATTAATTATGAAAAACATTGCTACATTAATTATAAGTTTTTTATTTATTTCAAATGCTATTTTTGCACAATACAAAGGGGTTACCTTTGACTACGAAAAAGTAGTATTTGGAGAAAACCAACCACTTCCTGCTGAAGCACATATCATGCTTCAAGGAGTTGTAAAACCAGAAATTGGGTTGGTTGAATTAGATATATTGGAGCCAAAAGGGAAAAATAATCGCCTTCCCTTATACTCCAACAAGTGGAAACGCTCCAAAGGAAACAGCAAAAATATTTTTTTGCTGCCAATTAACTTTAAACTCAAAGGTAGTTCAGAATATGATGTCAATATCAAGTACTATGCTGCTGTTAGTCAAGCAGAACAAGACACACTTACCAACATTTTGAATACCTACTTATTCACTTACTTAGAACAAGTAATTATTGTAAATCGAAATACGCTTAGCTTACAACAAAATGAGCGACAAATCATGAGAAGTCTGAACAAGATTGTTCACAAAGGACTTTCTATGTTTAGAAACAGAACAGATACAGACTTTGAAGGCTTTTCTGATTTGATTAAATTCAAACTCAAACAAATCTCTAATGCTAGTCTTAAAAAAGGAAAAGTCCTTTTTCAAAAAGAAGAAGCAGGCGATGCAAAGGTTGCTTATAGAGAAAAACTATTGTCAGAACTGCGTACAATGATGCGTAGCGAGCTAAAACAATACATGAACTTGGAATGGTTTAAAATGATTGACAACAAGTATATTGATAATTATTCTACCGAAAAAAGTAAACGTACGATTGCGATTCAAGCAGGTTTTGGAGGGGCTTATTTAAGTGGCACGACCAACAATTTAGCCCTTGGAGCTTCTCCTTTTGTAGGTTTTGCCTTTCCTCTTAGTAAGCGTTCTTCGCAGTCCAAAGTATTAAATAATTTATCCATTACTTTTGGTGTCTTTTTATTGGATTTTCAAGGAGCCAACAACACGGTTGTTAGTGGTCCTATTTTTAAGCGTCCAACTTATGTAGGTTTGAGTTACAAATTATTTAGGTTCATTCATTTTAATGCAGGAGCAACCTTTTTGGAAGATGCAACAACCGCAGGGCAGCTTTCGGGTATCGAAAAACGAGTTTATATACGCCCTTTTATTGGAGTTAGTGCTCAAGTAGATTTGTGGGTGGATTTTAGTAAGTAATATTACTTTTCTGCCGTTTTCTAATTTTCTGTAACCAAAAAGCACCTACAATGAATAAATTTATCTATGCTTTTAGCTTCTTCTTGTTAACCACAACTGTTAGTGTAGCACAACAGCATCGCTATGCATTAAAGATTGGTTTGCATGCAGGTTTGAGCAATTATTATGGCGATTTGAGCCACCAAGTTTGGGATTTACCCCATCAGTTTAAGCAACCCATACAAGATTTTAATTTCTTATCTTATGGTCTCTCTGTAGAATATCATCTCTCTAGAAGTTTTGGCTTGCGATTGTGGGGCATGAAGAGTCAATTCAAGGCTAGTGATCGTACTTATGAAAAAAGTAGTACGTACAACCGTGCCTTGAATGTGCAAACAGATTTGTTTGACGCTAGTTTGCTAGGAATCGTTTATTTTGATAATGATTTAGTACTAAATAGTAGATCAGTTATTGCGCCTTACTTCCTATTTGGTGGAGGGCTCACACATTTTGAAACCAAAGGAGATTTGTTGTCTGCTGATAATAATCGTTATCATTATTGGTCAGATAATACGATTCGTACAGAAGACCAAAATGGAGTAAATGCTGCGAATGCTCAAATTATTGAGCAAGATTATAAATATGAAACTACCTTGAGCACCTTAAACACAGAAGGGGCCAACTATAGTCCAATTACTTGGAATGTTGCCTTAGGTTTGGGGATGAAGTTTCGCTTATCGAGTCGTTTTCATTTGCACTTAGAGGCATTGGTACGATACACCGGTAGTGATTATTTGGATGATGTGAGTGGTGCTTATCGTTCTAGTTATACTGATAATGCGCAAGCTTATGCAGCAAATCCAAGCAATGTAAATCGCTCTACAAGAGGAGCATCTCCTGAGATGAACGATTGGTATACTTTTGTTGGACTTTCAGCGCATTATAGCTTTGGGCAAAAAACATACAACATTCGTCCTTCTATCATTTATACTGAAAATTTATTGTTGTCTTCTACTGATAATACGAGTAGTACTCCTATCAATTCGAATGACAATAATGTTAACAATAATAAAGTTCAAGCACCTACAAACACGACCGGCTCTGATACTACTGTACAAAAAGTAATTACGACTACAACTACCATAAAAACCGTTACTGTAGATACGTTCAACAATAGCTCTTCTTCTATTGCACCTAAAGCTATTCTTACAGAGCCGTTGAAAGTAACACCAATTGCTCCTAACAACGTAAGCAAACCAGTTGTAAGCAACTTTTTAGAGGACTCTATCCCCCCAGTTGCACCACCTATAGCTCCTAATAGTTATGCCTTAGATTCGACTCGTTTATCGGTTGATTCTTTGGCTCAAAATGAGCTACCTCAACGAGGAATAGATAGCCTTTTGAACGACTCTATCAATACTTTTGTGAATGCACCAAGCATGAACACTAAACTTGATTCAACTCGTTTAACAATAGATACTATTACGAAAAACAGGGTTTCAACTCCTGTTGTAAATACGATTTTAAATAATTCGGTCCCAAGTGTCGCCACTCCTAATCCTGAAACTAGAGATTCTATCTCTAGTCAAAATAAGGTAATTATGGCTACTGACCCTGCGGATTTAGGAAAAATTCGCACACTAGAATTGCAACAACAAGAGCAGAAATATCAATATGAATTGTTGTTACAAAAGGAAAGATATGAGCGTCAATTAGCAGAATTGAAGTTGCAAAAAGATTTGGAACAAGAGCGCAAGAAAAGTACTCCAAATACCAAAGAACAAGAATTGCAATATCAATTAAAATTGGAGCAACAAAAATTAGTTAATGAGTTGGAAAAACAAAAATTATTAAATGAATTAGAAATTGCAAAAAATCGCCCTGCTCCTGATACTAAACAAGAGGAATTAAAACTGCAACAACAAAAATATGAAGCAGATTTAAAATTACAACAACAAGAATACGAGTACAAACTCAAAATACAAGAGTTGCAATACCAATTAAACATTGAGCAATTAAAAAAGGTTAATGAGGGAACAGGTGCCATTGATACGTCTGCGCCCTCTACTACAACCGTTCAAGAATTGGAGCGTTTAACCAATGTTGTTAGTGAACAAAACAATCTGCCTACTAATCTAAGTAAAGACACGGTTATTATCAATAATAACAGACCAACAAACTCTAATCTAGCAACCAAGGAGGACTTAATCCGTATGCAGGCTAATCAACAAGCCTTGTTGTTAAAAATGAATAACTTGGAGCGTTTAGCCAATACTAATAACCAACAAAATAATACACCTGTTGTTCCTAGTACAGATACTGTTATTATCAATAATAATAACACCTATACCGAACCTACTCCACGTGCTAATGCCAATGTAGAACAAGACCTTATTCGTATGCAAACCGATCAACAGGCTTTGTTATTAAAAATAAGAACCTTGGAAGCGGCACAAGTCGAAGCAGCACAAAAATTGGCTAGAGATACCGTTAGAATCGTTCAAAGAGATTCTATATTTGTAGGTAATCGTGATAACGCTGATTTGACAAAACAGCTGAATCAGCAACAAAATGCTAATAATTCTTTAGCAGCTAAGTTAGCTGTTGCGAATCAAAAAAGCATCGAGCAACAAAGTAAAATTGACAGTCTTCAAAACAGCATTGCTAAAATAGAATCTGAAAAGAATACTGTTGTTAATAAATTAGATGTCTTTTTGACACAAAAAACAGGCACTTACGTTACTAAAATCTATTTTGATGTTGGTAAATCAAGTTTGACCGTACAAGCCAAAGAAAACCTTACAACCTTGATTTATTACTTAGAAAAGTACCCTAAAGTACAATTTTGGGTCAAAGGTTTTGCTAGTAAAACGGGTCCTACAGAAACCAATGAACGCTTATCGGCAGAACGTGCAGGAGAAGTGGCTAACTTCTTGAAGCAAGCTGGAATTCAAGGAGAACGCATCAAAACCACGCCTTTGGGTGAGTTGGATAGCTCTATTAGAAATGAGTTGGATAGGCGTGCAGAAATTCACCTTTCGTTCTAGTTTATAATACTTCGTGGAGTTTAAACACCACCTACAAGAGGAAAAGGAGGAAAACATACGTCAGACACATTAAAAGCGTCTTAGGTATGCTTTTTCTCCTTCTTTTTTTACATCACTTCGTGGAGAATTATATTAACTTGATTACCAACAAAATACACTTAAACACTTTGAAATAATACATTATGGATAATCAAACTACTATAAAATGTTTTTTATGTTTTTTGGTAATAAAACTAAACCTCGTAGAAGCAGCGAAGCTAAATCCCACGAAGTATTATTTTTAAGAATACTACTTCAATCGTTCATTTTTTTAAACAATGTGATCCACATTACCGAATTCTCACTTTTGCTTATTTATCTTTGTATTGATAATAAGAAGTTATTAAACAACAACTTCAAAAACAAAGGAATTAAGAATAACAAATGAACATCAAATCTATACTGCCCATATTAGACTGGTTACCTAATTACAACAAACAACACTTTAAAGGAGATCTAAATGCAGGACTGACAGTAGGAATCATGCTCATTCCTCAAGGAATGGCTTATGCTATGTTGGCGGGCTTGCCTCCTATTTTTGGTTTATATGCTGCTATTGTATTACAATTAGTCTATGCTATTTTTGGAACTTCTAGGCAATTGGGAGTAGGTCCTGTTGCCATAGATTCTTTATTAGTTGCGGTTAGTATTAGTCAATTTGCACAGGCTGAAACTGCTCAATACATCAATTTAGCCGTTCTATTAGCTCTGATGGTTGGTCTTATTCAAATACTAATGAGTTTTTTAAAATTGGGTGTTTTGGTCAACTTTTTATCCCACCCTGTCATTAGTGGTTTTACCTCTGCTGCGGCAATTATCATTAGTGTTAGCCAACTCAAGCATTTGATGGGGATAGATTTAGAACAAGGGCAGTTATATGCGGTCTTGTGGGAAGCCTTACAAAGTGTCAATCAAATCAACCTTTATACCTTAGCAATAGGCTTGTCAGGTATGGTTCTTATTGTAGCTGCAAAACGATTCACACCTGCCATTCCTGCTCCTTTGATTGTAGTAATCGTAGGAATTTTAGTAGTTTGGGGATTTGGCTTAGATCAACAAGGTGTTTTGATTGTTAAAGAAATTCCAAAAGGATTGCCAACACCACAATCTCCTAGTCTATTATTTGATTTTGGCGCCATTCAGAAATTATTACCTAGTGCCATCACATTAGCTTTAATTGCGTTCATGGAAGCAACGGCTATTTCCAAAGCCATGCACGCTCGACACAACGACTATAAATTAGATCCAAATCAAGAGTTATTGGCTTTAGGAATGGCAAATACAGTAGGTTCTTTTTTTCAGAGTTTTCCAGGTACGGGTGGATTTTCTCGAAGTGCCGTTAACGACCAAGCAGGTGCCAAAACAAATTTAGCAGCTATTATTAGCGCTTGTTTTGTTGTACTTACCTTGCTATTTTTGACACCTTTATTTTATTATCTACCCAAAGCCGTTTTGGCTTCTATTATAATGGTCGCTGTCTTCAAATTGATTTCAATTCAAGATGCGCTTCATTTATGGAATACAGGACATAAACGAGATTTTTTCATTTTGATAGCCACCTTTATAGCTACTTTGGTTATTGGCATCCAAAAAGGACTTTTAGTCGGTGTTTCCTTATCTATTATTGGAACATTGTACGATACCTTATATCCCAATATTGTTTTAAACGATCTTTTAGAAATTCCTGAAAATGCTTTAATTATTCGTTTTGAAGAGCAACTTTATTTTGCCAACAGCAATCATTTTAAGGAAAAGATGGAAGCTATCTTACAAGAAAAAATAAATCCTAAAAATACAGCTTCAATTGATTATGCGATTCTAGATGGTACGCATATTCATCAAATTGACAGCACAGGAGAAAAGGCGCTAGAAAGTATGATCCACCTCTATCAACAAAAGGGAATATCTCTTGCTTTGGTAGATATGCCTAATAGTTGTTCCAAAACTTCTTTTCCGACTATTAATGCTGCGATTAAAGCTAATTATAATAAAAAAATAAATGCTATGTGATATAAATCACATTTAGTATTCTGATTAAACTTTAAATTTGTATTAGATATTTATAATAACAACTTAAACCGTTGTTACTATCAATTTAAAACTATTAAAACATGAAATTAGAACAAATATATACAGGTTGTTTGGCACAAGGTGCTTATTACATTGAATCAAAAGGAGAAGCGGTTATCATTGATCCATTAAGAGAAACCAAGCCTTATATTCAACGTGCTGAAAAAGATGGAGCAAAAATTAAATACATTCTTGAAACACATTTTCATGCTGATTTTGTTTCTGGTCATGTTGATTTAGCTCAAAAAACAGGTGCAACCATTGTTTATGGTCCCAATGCTGAAACAGGTTTTGAAGCTTATATCGCTAAAGATGCTGAAATTTTGCGTGTTGGAGCGATAGGAATCAAAGTATTGCACACGCCTGGACATACGATGGAATCTACTTCTTATTTATTGTTAGATGAAAATGGAAAAGAAACCGCTTTGTTTTCTGGCGACACGCTGTTTATTGGAGATGTTGGCCGTCCTGACTTGGCAGTTAAAACACATTTAACTAGAGAAGATTTAGCCGCGCACCTTTACGATTCTTTGCGTCATAAAATCATGCCTTTGCCAGATGAGGTGACTGTTTATCCAGCACATGGTGCAGGCTCTGCTTGTGGTAAAAACATGAGCAAAGAGACTTTTGATACCTTAGGCAATCAAAAAGCGACTAATTATGCGCTTCGTGCAGATATGAGCAAAGAAGAGTTTGTAAAGGAAGTCACTTCTGGCTTGAGTAAAGCGCCACAATATTTTCCTAAAAATGTTTTGATGAACAAAAACGGTTACGAAAGCCTAGATGTTGTTTACAAAAGAGGAATGGTAGCTTTGTCTCCTAATGCTTTTGAAGCCATTGCCAACGAAACAGCTGCGCTTATTTTAGACACAAGAGCACCACAAACCTTCAAAGACGCCTTTGTCCCTAATTCCATTAACATTGGTATTGATGGTGGTTTTGCTCCTTGGGTGGGTGCTTTAATTATTGATTTGAAACAGCCTATTATTTTGGTAACAGACGAAGGTAGAGCAAAAGAAGTTGTTACTCGTTTGGCTCGTGTTGGTTATGACAATGTGTTGGGTTATTTAGAAGGTGGTTTAGAGGCTTGGAAAGAAGCAAAAAAAGAGGTTGATCAAATTACTTCTATCGCTGCAACAAACTTTGAACAACAACTTACCAAGCAATCTCTGAATGTTCTAGACGTGAGAAAACCAAACGAATATAAATCAGAACATATCGTGGATGCTGCTAACTTTCCTTTGGATTATATTAATGATAACATTGAAACTTTAGATAGAGATAAAACCTATCACATTCATTGTGCAGGAGGATATCGCTCTATGATTACTAGTTCTATTCTAAAAGCTAGAGGCTTTCATAATTTGGTAGAAGTGGCAGGTGGCTTCAAGGCTATTGCTGAAACAGGTATTCCAAAGACCGCCTTTGTTTGTCCTTCTACTCTATCGTAAATTAGATCTAATACATGAGTTATTTATCAAAAATTGCAAGCATTATTATTAACAAAATAAGACCAACAAAAATAATGAACTATAAAAATTTGAATCCTGAAGCTTTTAAAAAATCCATGTCTGAACAAGAAAACACCGTCTTACTGGATGTTAGGACACCTGGAGAAGTAGCACAAGGAATAATCGAAGGAGCTACTGTTATTGATTTTTTTGCCAATGACTTTCAAACACAAATTAGTGCGCTAGACAAAGACAAAAATTATTTTGTGTATTGTAGAAGTGGGAACAGAAGTGGACAAGCTTGTCAAATGATGGATCAACTAGGTTTTAAGAATTTGGTTAATCTAGAAGGTGGTATTTTGGCATGGAAAGCTTAAGGTAACATAGGCAGTACTTAATTATTAATTGGAAGGCTCACAAAGTAAATTATAAAATAAATGTTAGAATTATTACAACAACCTTGGCATTGGGCATTCAGCGGATTTATGATTGCTTTAACCATGTTCATTCTATTGTTCTGGGGCAAAAGCTTTGGAATGTCGGCGACCATGCGTGCTATGTGTGCCGCAGGAGGGGCTGGCAAAAAAATCAGCTTTTTTGATTTTGATTGGAAGGCACAACGTTGGAATTTATTATTTGCTTTGGGAGCAGTTATCGGAGGCTATATTGCCTCTACTTTTTTGGCAAGTCCAGAGCCTGTTCATATTTCTTCGGCAACCATTACACACTTACAAGGTTGGGGAATTGATTATCCTAATACGATAACAGAAGGCACAGGTTATCTTCCTTTGGATCTATTTACCTTCGAGATCTTATTTAGCCTCAAAGGTCTCTTATTGTTTGTTGGGGGTGGTTTTTGTGTTGGCTTTGGAGCTAGATATGCAGGTGGATGTACTTCTGGACACGCAATTAGCGGTTTATCTAATTTACAAATTCCGTCTCTTATTGCAGTAATTGGCTTTTTTATAGGAGGTTTATTGATGACACATTTATTACTTCCATTAATTGTACAACTCTAAAATATGAAAGGTTTAAAATATATTTTTGCAGGCATACTCTTTGGTATTGTTATGACAAAATCCGAAGCGATTTCTTGGTTTAGAATTCAAGAAATGTTTTTATTTCAATCTTTCCATATGTATGGAATTATTGGCGTTGCGGTTGTGTTGGGAATAATACAGGTTGCTATTATTAAACGCAAACAATTGAAAGATATAAAAGGAGAAGTCATTCAGTTTTCACCAAAGGCAATGAGCGTTCCTAGATACCTTTTTGGAGGAATTATTTTTGGATTGGGCTGGGCAATGACAGGCGCTTGTCCAGGTCCTATGTATACTCTTTTAGGACATGGTTTTCCTATTATGATTGTCGTCATTGCAAGTGCTATTTTAGGTACCTTAACTTATGGTGCTGTACGTTCTAAATTACCACACTAATCATGGAGCAACAAGTATTACAAAACAGGTTACGAGCAGAATTACCCATGATCCAAGATCGTATCCTGTTGGATAAAATTGCTGAAGTGGGACAAGTCATGCGATTAAAACAAGGTACCATTATTCTAGATTACCGACAACACATTCGGCTTGTTCCAATTGTGTTAGATGGTATTATTAAAATAACACAGGAAGGTGAAGAAGGTGATATTTTACTGTACTATTTAGCCCATGGCAGCACTTGCCCAACGGCTTTCACTTGTTGTATGATGGACAAAACGAGTGATATTAAAGCGGTTGCTGAAGAAGACACAGAAATCTTGGCCATTCCAATTAAGTATATCGACGAATGGTCTAGAGATCATATTGAATGGAAAAATTTTATTATGCATTCTTATAATATTCGTTTTAAAGAATTACTTTCAACAATTGATGCCATTGCATTTGCTCAGTTAGATCAACGGCTGATTAAATATTTATCAAAAAAAATAGAATTGACTCAGAAAAAAGAGTTTCAGATTACACATAAACAAATTGCCTTAGATTTAAATACCACGAGAGAAGCGATCTCTAGATTATTAAAAAAAATGGAACAGATGGGCTTGGTGGAATTAGGTCGAAATCATATTAAGATACATCATCTCAATCTTAAAAAATAATTTAATTGAAATAATATTTAATCTATAAAACATATCAATTATGTTTAAAAAAGGATCTAAACTATATAGTATTACAAAATTTAAATGCCCAAAATGCCATGAAGGGAACTTGTACAAAAGTTCCTTAGCTTCCATGCAAGGGATCTACAACATGCATGAAAACTGCCCAAAATGCAACCAAGACTTCCAAAAAGAGCCTGGTTTTTATTGGGGAGCCATGTATATTGGTTATGGTTTAAGTTCTGGTTATATGCTTAGTGCAATGGTACTCTGTATTTTTGTATTTGACTTTACAGTCAACCAAAGTTTTGCAACAGCCATTGCTGGCGGTGTTTTGTTTGTTCCCTTGATTGCTCGTTTGGCAAGAGCAATTTGGATCAACATTTATGTTAAGTACAAACCTTCTTCTGTAGAGTCTTGATATGATCATTTTTATTGCATTATTTGACAGAGAATTTAGACTCTACCTCTAAATTCTCTGTCATTTTTTGAGCTGATTCTATATATTTCCAAAAGCATCAAGTTCTAAACATTGAGCATAATTCAAACCAATATAATTTCTCAACGGAGTAATGTTAAGAGTATTCAACTTTTATGATAAAATAAAAAGTTGGCAGGAAAAATCTTCCCTACCAACCCTCCCCCTTAAGGTTTGATTATTAATTCATCTTTTCTAAAAGGTAAAGCTAGGTTCCTGTTGATGTTATTTTACAATCAATTTACCACTACCTATTGGCTTGTCATTCCCTTTTAGTTGGTAAAAGTAAACACCTTGTATTAATTCATCTCGATGGAACTGTATTTGATTTTGGTTTTGAACTTGCTGAGTTTTGACTATTCGCCCAGCTACATCAGTTACTATGATTTCTAATTTCTTAAAGTCATCTCCTTCTACTTTGATAGTTGTTAAGTCTTCAAATGGATTAGGATAAGCATTTATTTTGATATGAGATGCTATGATATGATCAACCTGTAGAACAATTTGAGGCAAGAAATCATCCCCGATAGTGTGCCAAGTAGTATTCGTAAATATTGGTAGGTTATAATCAAAATAGATCGCTGCTTGGTTATTAATAATAGTACCCAAAGGCAGGTTAGACTTTTGTTGAATTTCGTATCTAAAAAAACCATGTGACAAAGGCTCATTTGTCAAGCTATCTACCAACCTTATATTAGGAAAATTGACGCGTAAAGTATGTCCATTGACTATTTCCCAAGTATAATTATGACTAGCTGTTTTCATTTGTAGGGTACTCAAATCTAAATGAGCAGAAATTGTATCCAAAATGACAACATTGAATGCCGTATCGTTCCCTGTGTTTTGAAATCTAATTTTATAATCTAATGGAGTACCTTGACCAATATAATGAGGAGAACTATAACCTATTTGTTGTGGCGTCTTATCATTAGGGTCATACCCCGCAATATTGGCTTGGCAATCTAAATCTATCCAAGGAGCTGGGTTACCATTGTAATATATTAGGGGAATATTTAATGTAGCAATCGAACTATTACAATTTTGGACATTAGCATAAGCGATGTGGGGGCCCAATGTACTAGGAATACCTAATGCCTGTTGAGCTTCTATACGATATGTTTTACCGATTTGAGCAGTAACAGGTATCGTCGTGGTTATATTTGTACCTAAATTAAAAGTACTCGTTGCCATAACCACATCATCTTCAAAAATAGAATACCCCAAAGAGCCAGACATAGGAGCTCCAATATTTTTTAATTGAAAATCAATAACATTGTTATTACAAATTCCTTGTGCTTGAATAATAGGCCCATTCCAAGTATTATTGCATAGGCTATCTGGGTATATATGAACTTGAGAACAATGCGTTTGCCCTAATTGAGCAGCGGTATCGACTAATACATTAATTAAGAATGAACCACATTCATTTACATCAACAGTATCTAGATTAAACCTATAGGTATTGTTGTTTTGGCTGACAATTGGAATGCTTGTATTGGTAACATTCAAAAACCCATCTAGTTCTACCTCTATATAAGCTCCATAGGCAGCAGCAGTCCCATTATTACAATAACTAACAGTATACACACTACCACCTCCTGCCATGCGTAGAAATGGAGCAGATAAACTTGCATAAAGATAAGGACATTGATGTGTTTCTTGTAATGACCAATCAATTGTATCTCGATCTCCAAGAGAGTCCACACTAACTGCTTGAGAAACTAGACAGGGTATTGTATATGGATTAGGTGAAATAATAGAGGTACTATAACTACCTGAATCTATTTCTGCTGTATAGTATCCTAAAGAATTGCTAATCGTATAAATTGTATCTGTAGAAGAATTAATTTGAATCAGTGCATTAGGTACAACCGTTTCTAGGGAATCTACTTGACAATTGTTGTTGTTATCTAACTTTACATATCCTATCAATGTTGAATTGGGGCATGTTTCTGTATAAGTAGCAGAGGAGTCTTTTAGATAGTCTGTATCATTACTAACTACTAAGTAGTCGTGCACACATATAGTCATATTGGCTAGATTATTTGTACCATCAAAACCAAAACTACCAAAGCCATTTCCTGTACCTAAATCTATATTGTTTTTAATATTAAGATAATGCAATAGGTTATTATTACATTCCAAGACTACTAAATCATTGTTTTGAGAAACATCTAAATGGCTCAATTGATTAAAAGAACAAATTAGCCTCCACAAGGCTGGATTAGAAGAAACATCTAGATGACTTAAGTTATTAGCCGAGCAGTTGATATAAATTAATAATGGTGCTATGGATACATCCAGCGTACTTATATTGGTACTTTGACAATTGAGGGATCTTAAGTTGGAATTGTTAGAAAGGTCAAGTGCTCCAAGGTTATTATTACTACAACCTAATGTTTGTAATCTAGGATTGTTAGTTACATCTAATTGAGTTAGATTGTTGTCATCGCAATACAATATAAGCATATCTGTATTACTAGATATATCCAAACTATTGATCGTATTATTACTACACAAGAGATCTTCTAATATTGTACAGTTAGAAACATTTAAACTTGTTAAGTTATTGGAATGACACCATAAGTCTTCTAATAGCGTACAATTAGTAACATTTATATAACTTAAGTTATTATTTTGACATAGTATATCTGTCATTAATGGGTTGTTGGAAAAATCAAGACTACTTATATTGTTGTTTTCACATCTTAAGAAATTAAATTGAGGATTGTTAGAGAGATCTAAACTAGTGATGTTATTATTATCACAATAGATGGAACGTAAATTGGTATTAGAAGAGACATCAAGATTTGAGAGGTTATTATCACTACAATATAAATACCTTAGGTTCGTAAAAGCCTCAATACCTTGTAAACTACTAATATTCGATGATCTTACATCAAGCGAGGAAGGAAGTAGCCCATTAACAGCGACCATTTGACCATTTACTTGACCATCGGAATCAAGTCCTAGTTGGATTAGCTTTTGCTCAAAAGCAGTGTCAGGAATCATGGTAGTTTGCGCTTGGCTATAGAGTGCTAAGCATAAAATGCTGAGTAAGATTAATAATATACTTTTCATATTTTATATTTTTTGAGATTTTTCTATTTTTAGTACGATACAAACTTAGAAGAAGTATTCTGGGAAAACAAAAACATTTTTTGTAAATTGTCAATAAAAAATGGTAGCTAATACATGAAAAATAAATTGACAGAACTGTATCTTACCTTAGATAAAAAACAACTACGCCAATTAAAAAAATGGATACAATCTCCTCTGCATAATATGCATCAAGATGTGCAATCTTTATTTCTTTATTTACTCAGCAGAAGAGAAATAACTACTACAATAGTACAAAAAGAGCATATCTGGGGGCAATTATTTAGGGATTTAGTTTACAACGATCAACGAATGCGACATATTTTGTCAATGGCATTGTCTATTTTACAGGATTTTGTCAGATATTATCTGTATGCTAAAGATGTATTTTATCAAGAGAAAAAGTATACACAATATCTATTTGAACAGCAATTAGATAAAAGAGGGCAAAAAAACTGGTTGAAAGCACAACAGATCTTAACACATACACCTACAGATGAATGGTATTATTTTCATCAATACGAATTAGAAGTTCTATTATTTGAAGTAGAAGGAACCCAAGATCGAACAGGAGAAACCAACCTAATGGCTATTCTTGATAATGCACGCTTGTTTTTTATGATAACAACACTTCGTTATGCTTACATTGCATTGTCTCATCAAAATCTCCGAAAAGTAGAGTATGAAATTCCTCTGCTAGATGGTATACTAACAGAGGTAAAAACCAAGAACTATAGTGCTTATCCAGTATTGCAAATATATTATCATGCTTATTACACCTTAAAAGATCCAGAAAAAAGCGAGCATTTTAAATTATTGAGAAATTATCTCTATCAAGAAAATTTGCCTCCTAAAGAAAAACGAGCGACTCTACTAATTTGTGTTAATTATGCGATTAAACAAGTCAATGTTGGGAAGATTGATTATGCCCGTGCAGCTTTAGAACTTTATCAATATGGATTAAAAAGTACCTGTTTGTTAGAAGAGGGAGAGTTGAGCGCATTTGCTTACAAGAATATCGTGACTTTGGGGCTTAACCTAAAAGAATATGATTGGATAGAATATTTTATTACTAACTATAGTCAATATCTTCCCGCACATTTGCAAGAAAGCTACCAACATTACAACACCGCAAAATTAGCTTTTGATAAGGGCGATTTTGAACAAGCAATGACCTTGCTCATACAAGCAGAATACAATGAATTAATTTTGAATATTGGTGCTAAAGTAATGTTGCTTAAGATTTATTATCAAGAAAATCATTATAATGCTTTGGAGGCTTTATTGGATAGCTTTAGAGTCTTTTTGAATCGTAAAAAAGTTTTAGCGTATCACAAAACTAATTACATGAATTTAATCCTATACACCCGTAAATTATTACACTTCACAGCAGATAAATCAGCTATAGATAAACTCAAAGACGAAATTAATGCAACCCTCCGCCTTGCTGAACGCAAGTGGCTTTTAGAGCAGTTGTATAATTAGGTTTTCAGTTTTAGGATGAAACTGTTGAAATATGCCCATACTACTTATGAAGCTTGGAATGAGAAACAAGATTTTATTTTGAAACAGAAGTAGCTTTATTAGAATTTCTAGCAACAACAGGTCGTTTTGTATTTAATCTTGCTTTTTATACCTCTATTTATCGTAGCGTGCAACTTTATTATAACAAGGATAATAGCCTAATTTGTGGCATCAATATTTATCAAGACCATCTTATAGAAAGTAATTTATTAAGCAATCTTAAGCTCTTTTTGAACAACAATCATGGGTATATTGCCTATCACACACCACCTCACAGGACAAAACTAGAATTTATCCAAGTAAGTTTGTAAGTCTTCTTATCTTTCTACATTTCCAAATAAGTTTCTAAATTAGGATGCGCTTCACGGGCACCATTAACGACCTTATAAACAGCCTCAATAGGATCTAAATCAAAAGTATTTTCAATCCAATCCAACCAAGGTTGATAAACATCTGCTTCTGCCTCGTTATTCCTTCAAAATTCTCAAAAGAACAAAAAGTAAAAACATTTTTTATTTCTTGGCATACTTCTTGGATATAAGATAAGCAAGTGACTTATTAGAAAGTTCACATTTTTTTTATAATGCATTTGGATACGATAGAGTTCATTCACTTAATTTTTAGGTTAACAACTCTTGGCATTTAACTAAAGTGTTTTATCCAGCACAAAATTTTATTATTATGAATACCAATACTGGAACTGTAAAGTTCTTTAATGAAGAAAAAGGCTACGGCTTTATCAAAGATGACAACGAAAACACAGATTATTTTGTACACGCAAACAATCTTGTTGACGATATTCGCGAAAATGACAAAGTGACTTACAACCTTGAAGAAGGTAGAAAAGGCTTAGCAGCCGTCGATGTCGAATTAGTGGATTAAGTTCTACAAGTTTATAATATATAAGCTTAAACTAGAAGCCCTGTTAATCGTATGATTGACAGGGCTTTTTTTTTGATAGAGCAAGGAGTTTATCGTATCAACGTTCCATTTTATTTAAACACTTGCGTCTTTTTTTCCTTTGATATAATATTCTATCATAAAGAGCTATCTTATATAAATTATTAATAAAACCACCCCAATAAAGCTCCAAAATAGCCCTGTAAAAAATATACGCTTAGATTTACGCTTCTGCTAAAAAGAAGATAGATTTGTAATTATTGACCGTTTCTTTCCTTAAGATTAAATTTTATTTTTCTATGAAAAAAAAAATTACAAAAAAAACTAGTTATCAATTAACTATAGAAGTTAAACAACAAGCCACAGATGTGTTTAATTTCTTTTGTAACTTAGAGAATCATGTACATCTACATCCTTTGTTAACAAAGGTGACAATAGAAAAAGTGTTCTATAATGAGAAAGGACAGGAAGTTACTGTATTTGAAATTCAGGAACGTATAAAAATTTTAGGCTTTATTTCTATACCTAATACATATATTGCGCATAGGATTTTATTAAAGGAACCAAATTCATGCATATTTGAGGTCAAGAGTTTTCCAAATATTTGTTTATCTTCTTCTTATGTATTCATAGACAACGGACCTAATAGTACACAAGTCGAAGAACAGGTAAGTATAGAAGCACCTTTCGGTTTGTCTGGTTTCGTAACAAAAACAGCAAGAAATGCCCATCAGGTCTTGTTAGAACAATTGAAACAGCACCTAAGGTAAAAAGCTAATCCCTGCTAAAAGGATAAAATCATACCTAAAACAAAAATAACTAACAATGATTGTATGAAAAATAAACCTTTTTTATATCGACAGTCTTGTATTGCAATGGCTGTTTTTGGATGTATGGCTTTTATATTAGGATTGGTTACAATTCTGCATCCTAGCTACTTGATTAGCACACTAAATTTATCGGCAAGTGATACTATTGCCTTGAGAGTTACCATTACTCTAAATGGGATTGCTTCAACAAATATGGGCGCATATTATTTATATATGGCTTATCATGAGGTGGTACCTTTCTTTAAAATCACAGTAGTCTTTAGATTATTGATTACGGTGCCTGTTATATTATATTGGTACTTTGCTTATGAACAAGATTCTTTTTTGCTAGTTGCTTTATGGGAAGGACTAGGTGCACTTTGGGTATTAGGCGCTTTAAAGTATGATAGCTTTTACTTAAAAGCTGTTGAAGAAGTCTTATAATGAACAGAAAGATAGTTCAATACATCTGGATTAAAATGCTTTAATTATTGAGCGTTAAAATAAACTAAGAAATCAAAGATGCCATTCTATACTAAAAAATAGATCTCAACCTATTGAAAAAGTACTATTCTCTCTTATTTAAGCTGTATAACTATCTAAAAAACCCATCCGTATTAGAACAATTGATTCTTATTCCTCTCTAAAAAATGACCTCCAAAAGCTCAAAGAGTAAGATTAACAACTCTCTAATTCCTAAGAAGAAAAGAAACTCTTCAAGATTATTACTTCGATCTTCCAGAAGTATCTCTCTGATCCGTAATTGCTGGGCTACCAAAGTAAGAAAGCGACAGAAGGAATTTTTTTTCTTTTGTCGCTTTTTGTTTTATTTGTCCCTTATTCGCTAACTATAGTTGTATTAAACAAGAATCTATACTCAACAGGGTTCTCTAATAGTGCATCATTCGTATTATAATACAAATCGTAGACTGCCGCAACTGAATTAGAAAACTTCTCAAAAACTTCTTCTAGCTCTGTTAGGTTTTGAGGAAATGAAAAATTGCCATTAGCAGCAAGACGTTCTAACACCGATTCATCTACACTATTCTGATTGCCCTCAAAACCAATTGTATAATGAGAAATCCCAGATGAGTTTAGAGAATCAATAACTTCCAGTTCATCTTGAAACTGTGGATCAAATTGAAAGTTACTCACACCATCTGTAAATGTTAATATTCCTGTGCCATCTGCTCCTGAATTATTTAGCAGCACTATTGCATCATTAATGGATTCATAAAGTGCTGTTTCGCTTCTACCTTCTAGCTGATAGGAACCTATCGAAGGATCATTAAAAGTTGAGTTATTATCGATAAACTGGTTCAAAATTGAAGCTGTGGATGTGAAGCTTTGTATTACACTTCCTCTTGAAAATTTCACTATAGCAATTCTTGCATCTGGATTAGAATTAAGTATGTCTGTAACCATTTTCTTTGCATTAGTTTTTACTGCACTTATGTTAGTCCCTAATGAACTACTTACATCTAAAACTAATACAATATCAAGACTC
>ENA-ORXM01002589-ORXM01002589.1-marine-metagenome-genome-assembly--contig:-NODE-2589-length-20438-cov-3.717204_pt1 | contig 20438 bp, 20 predicted proteins | sample MGYA00237867_ERZ511480 | MGnify/ENA primary metagenome ERZ511480 (study PRJEB26309, sample SAMN06266103) | marine metagenome | isolation source: Algal blade | place: United Kingdom:Sidmouth, United...
GACACGAAAAATGTCGAGATGATTGCCATTAACGACAAGCTCGGCTTTAAGAAAAAACCCGCCAAAATCAGCATGGTCAAGACCTTGAAAGAGGAAACTTAGATGGTTCAGGTTGATGGAAAGGTTGCTAACTTGAAACTCGAGCTGTGGGACGCAACCCACCCCCGCTGGCCTGAGCTTATGAAGGTTATCGACGAAGAGGGTCAGACGACTTACATCACATTTGAAGCTGAGTTTCACGAAAAGAGCTATCTTCTGGTGGCACTGCAAGGCGAGGCTATTGCTGGTTTTTTGAGGGCGGTTGTTCAAGCCATTGGCCCCGACATGGACTGTCCGCCTATGACGTTTAGGGGGAAGATTTTAACTGAGACAAAAATTTTGGCCTTCGCCGTACGAACACCTTTTCAGAACCAGGGTGTAGGTAAAGCGCTTCAACATGAGCTTATTCGGCTGGCAAAAACGTGGCAGTGCTATCAAGTTCGTTCGCACAGCGACGGTTACCGAAAGGCGAATCACCATCTCAAAGTTTCACTAGGTTTCGCTATTCACCCCATCGTTCGCGGCAATGATACAGAGGGTGCATATTTCATTATGCCTTTAATAGAAGAGAGCCAACATTCATGAAAAAAGTTGATAAACGCGGCTATTTAGACAGTAATCCTTTTGACTACCGCGAGGGTAAAGATGGCAAGGTCTTCCTAACTTGGGAAGGTAATCCGGTCAAGATTTTGAAGGGCAAAGAGGCAGAGAAATTCTTGAGCAAAGTTGAGGCCGCTAACGACAAAGAGGCACAACTCATCATGGCGAAATTAACAGGAAATTTTAAACGAGGGAACGAACGAGCGTCTAAGCAACGCTACGATTAGGAGAAACCCAAGATGCAACTAACCGTTCAGAAAATGAACACTGAAACACTTGCTGACAAAGATTTACGTGGTTTTACTAAACTCACCAATCAACTTCGGGCAGAAATGTGGCCCGACGACCCACCGAGAACCTCTGAGTATTGGCAGAAGCACTTTGCTGGCCTGCAAACTCTTGACGATTGGAAAGAACACTTTTGGCTTGTTTGGGACGGGGATGAAGCTGTTGGGAGAGGTTGGGGCGGTCTGCCTTATGAAGATAATCTTCACCTTATGCAAATAAGTTTATACGTGCTGCCCACTTACCGCCGTCAAGGTGTAGCGAAGCGTTTGCTGGCAGAGCTTACAAACCTAGCCGAAGCTGAAGCGCGTACCCTGTTTGTTTTCGACTCGAGTTCCCGCGTTCCTGCGGGTGACGCCGTTGCTAAAGCCATCGGTGCCCGTTTTGGTATCGAAAGCCACACCAATCAACTCGTCCTTGCAGACTTAGACCGCAACCTGCTAAAAAACTGGCGAGAGAAGGGTGAGCAATCTGCGCAGGGGTTTGAAATCGGCTCTTACACAGGCCCTTTCCCTGAAGAAGATTTGCAGGCGGTGTGCGACATCTTTGAAGTAATGAACTCTGAACCACGGGGCGACCTCGAGGTTGAAGACTTCAAAATGACACCCAAACAACTCAGAAAGCAAGAAGAGTTCAACGCTAAAATCGGTACCGAGCGGTGGGCTTTTTATGCGCGGCCCAAAGGCTCTGCTCAGATTGCGGGCTTTACTGAAACAGGCTGGCAAAAAGCCACGCCTACGCTGGTCTGGCAGTGGGGTACAGCCGTACGTCCCGAGCACCGTGGAAACGGGCTAGGCAAGTGGCTCAAAGCCGCCATGCTCGAGAAAATTCTAGCCAAGCGCCCCGAGGCTAAATTCGTACGCACGGGCAACGCTGACATAAATGCCCCAATGCTCGCTATTAACCGCGCACTCGGATTCAAGCCTTATGTAGCGCACACCGCCTGGCAATGCGACGTTGATAAATTGAAGACGTATCTCGAAGCTAAAAAGGAGTCCTGAACCGTGCAAGACACAAACTACACAACAAAACTGTTCGACGCACATACTGCAAGTGAAAAAGAGTTTGATGCTGTGAACACGTTCATTAATATTTTACGTGCTGAAGAGTTGCCGGATGACCCACCACGCTCTCTCGAGTACACCGTAAATAACCTGAAGAGCTTGGATAAATTCGAAAATCACGAACTGAAGGACTGGTATACGTGGCAAGGTGAGCGTGTCATAGCAATGGTTTTTACCAACATCGGTTTCCACGAAAATAACCGCCACCTTATTAATATCGAATTGGGTGTTCACCCTGATTTTCGGCGTCAGGGCATTGCAACGACGTTACTCAGACACATAGTCGAAGCTGCCGACGAGCATGGGCGTACCCTGATTATCCACGGGCATTTAGACCATCTAAGGTCGGGCAAAGCCTTTATAGAGTGCTTGGGTGGCAAGGCGGGTTTGGCAGGTCACGAGAATCAGCTTTCGTTTGCTGATTTGGACCGAAACCTCATAAGGTCATGGATTGAAGACGCTTCGTCAACAGCGGCAGACTTTAGCTTGGGGTTGTGGGATGGCCCCTTTCCCGAGGAGGAAATAGACGCCGTTATTGCCCTGCTGCAAGTTATGAATACTGCACCTACCGGGGAACTCGAGCTAGAAGACGAGGTAATGACCGCGCAGGATTTGCGCGACTGGGAGGATTACATGCGGGCGTGTGGCAGCGAGCGCTGGACACTTTATGCGCGGCACACGCCCACGGGTGAATTGGCGGGTTACACCGAAACCGTTTGGAACCCCGATGACCCAGAAACGCTGGAGCAGGGCGACACCGCCGTGCTGCCCAAGTACCGTGGGCACGGCTTGGGTAAGTGGCTTAAAGCAGCCATGATTGAAAAGGTTTTAGCCGAGCGCCCACAGGTCAAACGCATCCGCACGGGCAACGCCGACTCGAACGCGCCCATGCTGGCGATTAACCACAAGCTCGGCTTTAAGCCGTATCATCCGTGGACGGATTGGCAAATTGAGATTGAGCAGATAAGGGCGTATCTCGAGCGCAAGAACGAGTTTGACACACTTCTCTAACTACCCTATTTAGGGTTTCTATTTACGATAGTATAAGACCTCATGCCCAAGCTTATTATTGACGGCAAACCGGTTACTTTTGAGGAGGGCGACAGCGCACTTGTCGCCCTCCTTCACGCTGAACAACACCCGACGGGCGGCGGTTGCCTTTGTTGCGCAGGCGATTGCCCGCACTGCCTTGCGACGGTTGACGGCGTTTCCTACGTTCGCACCTGTCAAACAGAGGTATGTCCAGGCATGGTGATCGAGCGTCACTTTAACGCCGAGGTTCATCCAGGCGGTTATCCACCCTTACCCTATGACGATAAACGCAGCGCCGAAACACCCGTACGCAATTTGCACTGCGACGTGCTTGTGATTGGTCAGGGTAGTTCGGGTAAAGCAGCAGCGCAAGAGGCTCGAGCCGCCCATAGAAACGTCATCACGCTAGATTCATCTGATGGGCAAGAGGTCGTCGGTATTTACGCAGGCCCCCTCGTGGTCGTTCGCACCGATGACGCAACTCTCCACATTCACCCGCATGACGAAATCATCGTCGCCACAGGCGCAGCCGAGATACAGCCCGTTGCTGAGGGTAACGACTTAGCGGGTTTGGTGACCGCTCGAGCCGCCTCTTTACTCGCTCAATCCGATATTGACTTGGGCAAAATCGTCGCCATCGGAACACCTCCTGAAGGGCTCGAGGTTCAACAAGTTGAGGGTGAATTACTACGTTTTGAAGGTAAAGAAAAAGTTGAAGCTGTCGTTATCCGAGGTAGCGATAGTAAGGAAAAGCGTCTCGAGTGCGACACAGTTTCACTAGGCTTGGGCTTTCATCCTAGAGACGCTTTGGTACGAATGGGCAACGGCTTAAATGTTCGCGCGGTGGGCGACTGCGCCAAGCCCTCAGATATTCCGCCCTGTCCAGGCTCGGGTATACTCTGCCACTGTTCGGGCGTCACGGTTGCCGATATGGATTTTATCTGGAAGCGCGGCTTTCATGAACTCGAGCTGGTCAAACGTGCAACGCTAGCGGGCACGGGAACTTGTCAGGGGTCGGCTTGCTTGCCTCACATTCGCAGTTTCTTAGCCAATCGGGGTGAGGTTCTGCAAGCCCCCTTTACCGCGCGACCCGTAACCAAACAACTCACGATGGGCGAAATCGCGGCGGGGGCGCAGCACCACGCGACACCGCGCACGGCGCTGCACGACGAGCACCTAAAACTCGGGGCGCAGATGGACCGCATCGGCGGTTGGTGGCGGCCCTGGAACTATGGCAATATCGAGGAGGAATATTGGGCAGTGCGCGAGGCGGTATCGCTTGGCGACGTGAGCACACTCGGCAAAATGCAAGTGTCGGGTCCCGACGCCCTCGAGCTTTTAGAGCGCCTCTACCCCACCCAAGTTTCAACGATTAAGCAGGGACGTTCGCGCTACGTACTCTTATTGGATGAGCGTGGCTACGTCGTTGAAGACGGCCTTATTTGCAAAGACTCTGACACGCGCTACACACTTACCTTTACAAGCGGGGGCTCGAGCTTTGCCGAACTCTGGCTGCGTGATTGGGCTGAGGGTTGGGGTCTGGACGTTCGCATCATGAATAGGACGATGTCGCTCGGAGCTATCAACGTGACCGGGCCTTTGGCGAAAGAGCTACTTGCAAAAGCTGGGTTTGAAAAACCTATCAAATATATGCAACACACTATGGCAGAAATCGCAGGTGTACCTTGCAAAGTCTTTCGCCTTAGCTTTACGGGTGAGCTTTCGTTTGAGCTGCATCATCCTGCGGGGCAATCGGTTGCACTTTGGCGGGCGCTTATGAGTTTGGGTAAAGACTTGGGTGTTAAACCCCACGGACTCGAGGCCCTCACAAACCTCCGCCTGGAAAAAGGGCATATTATTGTTGGGCAAGACAGCGACTTCGATTCGACCCCGCGGCGCATTGCGCACGAGTGGGCGGTGAATCTGAGAAAAGATGACTTTATTGGGCGGCAAGCGGTTCTGCGCACAAATAAAATTTCTTTGGATAGACAGCTTGTTGGCTTGGAAGTGGAAGGCGATGCACCTTTTGAAGGGGCGGTTTTATACAAAGGTTCGGCTTATGCAGGTTACGTGACCTCGAGCACCTATTCACTCGTTTTAGGTAAGTCGGTCATGCTGGCCTGGCTCGAGCTTTTTGACAACAAGCTACCTGCTGAAGTTACAGTAGATGGGCGCACTGCCCGCCGTGTCGACTTACCCTTTTATGACAAGGAAGGAGCGCGTGCCCGTGCTTGAGAGATTGCTTGCAAGGCGAATCGTCGCTCTTCCTGAAGCTTTGGACAAAGCCGCTTTTACGGGCGATACCCTCGTCCTACGCGTTGCTGCGGATGAAGTTTTACTGATCCCAGAAGCTGATGTGACTACGGACGACCCTCACGCCATCTCTGAAATAGAATCGGGCTTTGCTGGTGTCTGGCTCGAGTCCAAAACGGCATTGGATTTTCTCGAGCGCACCTGTACCTGGCAACTTCCCAGTGAGCGCCCCGCCTTTGCTCAGGGTGCCGTCGCTGATTTGCCTGTCAAACTTTATTTTGAAGAAGACCGTATTCTCATCTTAACGCCAGCACCCTACGCCGCCGACTTTGAAGAACGCTTCAGGAACGCGCAATGAACGAGTTTATTGAAAAACGCGTCAACCTTCAGTGGCATGAGCCGAAAAAAACCTACGACGTTGTCATCGTCGGTGGTGGCGGTCACGGCTTAGCGACGGCTTACTACCTCGCAACGCGGCACGGCATTACAAATGTTGCGGTACTCGAGCGCAAGTACATTGGCGGCGGTAACTCAGGACGCAACACCACCATTATCCGCGCGAATTACGGTATTCCTGAGGCAGTGAAGTTCTACCAGCGTAGTGTTGAACTTTATAGTGGGCTCGAGCAGGAAACTGGACGCTGGATTATGCACAAGCAAAAAGGCCTTCTGTGGTTAGCCCACAGCGAAGCAGGTATTCGTGCGGAACGGGCTAGGGCCGAAGTCAATACCGCCTTCGGCGCTGAAACGCATTACGTCACGCCTGAAGAAGTCAAAGAAATTTGCCCCCAAACAGATATGACGGGCGGCGGCAAATGGCCCGTGCTGGGCGGCTCGTATCATCCCGCAGCGGCAACCGCGCGACATGACCGCGTGAATTGGGCGCTGGCTGAGGGTGCAATGGAGCGCGGCGTTCACGTTCATCAGCGCACTGAGGTGACAGGCTTGCTCATGGAGGGCGATAAAGTCACAGGCGTCCAAACGAACCACGGTGAAATTTCAGCGGGTGTCGTCGTTTCAGCCGTTGGAGGGCACGTTACAAGCCTCGCGTCGATGGCAGGTTTGCGCCTACCCATTCGTACGCATCCTTTACAAGCTTTCGTCACGAACCATTACGAACTGAGTTTCGATCCTATTTTTTCCTCGGCAGGCTTGACGTTTTACGTGTCGCAAACCGCCAGAGGCGAAATGCTTATCGGCGCAGAGATTGATAGGCAACCCAGTTATTCGTACCGCTCGGGGCATCATTTCATCCAAAGCTGCGCCCACCGCGCTGTGACCATGCTGCCCTTCTTAAGAAACTTGCGTATCTTACGGCAGTGGACAGGCGTCTGCGATATGAGCCCCGACTACTCCCCCATTATGGGCAAAACGCCTGTCGAGAATTTTCTTATTACTACCGGATGGGGCACCTGGGGCTTTAAGGCGATCCCGGTGGGCGGTGAGCAGATGGCGCAGCTTATTGTGACGGGTGAAACCCCTGAGCTTATTGCACCGTTCAGTTTAGAGCGCTTTGCCAAAGACCGAACCCTGGCTGATAGAGGTTCGGCAGGAACACATTAAGTATGAAGAAAGATATAAGAAGGAAGAAAAAAGAAAGGGCTGAAGACAGGACTAAGGTTTTTATTCTTCCTTCTTTCTTCTTCCTTTTTCAATCAACTTTAAACCTCTACAATCCAGGTTTTACGGGAGGATTCTACCTATGAGCTTAGTTATTCCTTGCCCCCACTGCGGTGAGCGCCCCGTTGAAGAGTTTCTTTACGGCGAGATTCCCACTGTGCCCGATACGGTGGTAGGTGCAGAGGCTCGAGACATTGATCGTGGCTTCATGCTGACGAATCCCGAGGGTGTACAGCTCGAGCGCTGGTTTCATGTTTACGGGTGTCGGCGCTGGCTAACACTTAGGCGCGATACGCGCACTGATGACGTTTTAACGGGCTAGGCTGCTTTTCTTAGAGGACTATGACACTCAACCAGGGCTACAGTTACCGCAAACGCCTCGAGGCAGACGCAAATGAACACACAGTGTTATCGTATCTGGTCACGCATTATAAACACTCTGACAAGGAAATCTGGACAGCCCGCCTGACTCACGGGGAAGTTCTTTTAGATGGCGAAAAAGCGTTGGGTGATGAACCCTTGCAAGCAGGACAAATGCTTATCTGGAACCGCCCCCCCTGGCAAGAGAAGGTGGTTGCAAGGCGTTATGGGCTTGTCCATCAAGATAAAGACTTACTCGTTGTAACTAAACCAAGCGGTCTGCCAACACTTCCGGGTGGGGGGTTTTTGGCGAACACACTTCTTGCCGTAGTAAAGGAAACATACCCCGAAGCAAACCCCCTGCACCGCCTTGGACGAGCGACATCGGGGCTGGTTATTTTTTCGCGCAATCCTGAGGCGGCGCGGGTTTTGAGCCGCGACTGGGCAACTGTCTCGAAAACGTACCGCGCCCTCGCCCAAGGCGTAGCCCAGGAAGACTATTACGAAATTACGGCACCTATTGGCCCCGTTCCCCATCCCCATTTGGGTACGGTGTTTTCTGCCGTTGTAGGGGGCAAACGCTCGCGCAGTAACGCTCGAGTGCTCGAGCGCCGCGCTAAAGCCACTTTGTTCGAGATTGACCTAGTTACGGGTCGGCCTCACCAAATTCGTATTCACTTAGCAAGTATTGGGCATCCGCTTGAAGGTGAACCCCTCTACGCTGCGGGCGCAAAGCTACTTAACAAGCCTGGCTTACCTGGGGATGGCGGCTACTTTTTACATGCCGAACGGCTCAGGTTCAAACAGCCACTTTCGGGTGAATGGCTCGAGCTTCACGCCCCCGCCCCTGCGGAGCTTTTACTATCGGGCGCCGAGAATTAAGATTTGGAATCTCTGCGCTTAACCCCGTCCACGCCAAACCCTGTATACCGTAAACCCTGTATGCTATAAACCATGAAACTAGAACGGCTCGAGCTTAGAGAAGTAACTGCCCAATTGCGCTTCCGCTTTGAAACTAGCTTTGGTGTCGAACGTGAACTGCGTAAAGTTATCTTGGTTGTCCATAGTGAGGGTCTCGAGGGCTACGCAGAAGGCACCGCAAACAATTGGCCCGGTTACAGCTACGAAACAGTCGACACGATTTGGGAGAGCTTAACTCGCTACATTTTCCCCCGCGTTATGGGCAAAGACTACGCGACACCCGCACAACTTTTGCGTGACTTGAAACCAATACGCGGTCACAATATGGCGGTGGCTACTTTAGAGACGGCCCTGTGGGATTTACAGGCGAAGGCCGCCAATATTCCCCTCTGGCAACTTTTGGGCGGGGTGCGTACTGAACTCGAAGTCGGCGCCTCTCTGGGTATTCAAAAAAGTATTGAAGATACTGTCGCGATTGCTCAACAACACGCCCAAGAAGGGTACAAACGCCTCAAATTCAAAGTCAAGCCAGGTTGGGACGTTGCACCTTTACGCGCCGTGCGTGAGGCGCTGCCCGATATGGCGCTGACGGTAGACGCGAACAGTGCTTACAGCCTAACTGACATTCGTGCGTTGCAGGCGCTGGACGAACTCGGACTGGACTATATCGAACAGCCCCTGTCCTATGACGACCTTATCGACCACGCCAAACTTCAAGCCATGCTCAAAACGCCTATTTGCCTGGATGAATCAGTTCATTCACCCGAAGATGCGCGTAAGGGCTTGGGCTTAGATGCGGGCCGTATTATCAATGTAAAAGTCGGGCGGGTACGTGGTCATTTAGCCTCGCGCCGCGTTCATGACATTGCGAAAAGTTTTGCTGCGCCCGTCTGGTGCGGGGGCATGCTCGAGCTGGGCATAGGCCGCGCCCACAACCTGCACATGAGTTCTTTGGAGAATTTTAGTTTGCCCGGTGATACCGCGAGCGCCAGTCGTTACTGGGAAGAAGACATCGTCAGCCCCTGGCTAGACGCCGTTGACGGCGTACAAACCATTCCTGACGGACCAGGCATCGGCGTCGACTTGCGTACCGATGTGCTGGACAAAATGACTGTTCGCAAAGACATTATCACCGGCTGAGCGTTCACAGGTGTCGTATAAACAGCTAAGGTGTAAGTAAGTGGCATATAAAGCGGTCAGACTCACGGGTCGAAAAGTCGCCCTGCGCGACTGGCGCATTACCGATTTGGCAGCTTGGGGTGAGTGGCTAAAGCCTCACCACGGCTGGCGTGACATAGACGGTCCCTATTATCCCAAACCGACACCTGGGCAAATTTACAAGATTCTCGAGCGAAGCAACGAGCAGATTGCTCGCTCGGAATGGCCCCATCCCCGGCGCCACCTTGTCATTGCCGAGCGCGGTAGCGACAAACTTATCGGCAGGGTGTCGTGGCACTGGGAATCTCAGGAAACCTATTGGCCGCAGGTCGGCATTGTTATTTTTGACGACAGTTATTGGCAACGTGGCTTTGGCTTCGAGGCGCTGGGATTATGGTCTGAGTATTTGTTTAAAGAATTGCCCCCTGTCGCGCGGCTGGACCTGCGCACCTGGTCGGGTAATCCGGGCATGATGCGACTTGCCGAAAAAACGGGCTATATACTTGAGGCCCGCTTTCGCAATGCACGTATTGTTAAAGGAAAGTATTACGACGCTCTGGGTTACGGCATCTTGCGTGAAGAGTGGCAAACGCTCTACCCCGACGGTTTCCGCGCCGCCCTCTAAGTGCTGAGCGTCCTTACGCGTTGACGTTCGCTATTTCCTCGAGCTTGCCCAGTTGTTCTTGGGTACCCAGGGCAATAAGCTGGTCACCGACCTCGAGCCTGAAATCCCCATCCGGGTTGATAACCGGGTCGCCAAGCCTGAGAATCGCCAAAATGTTCACGCCGCAGCGTTTACGAACATCGAGTTCTAACAGGCTTTTACCCACAAATTCACTGTCGGCTAAGACCTCAAAATCTGCGACGTCGAGCCGAACTTTACCTCGTTTAATGGTGGTCTCGAGGAAGTCCACCGCCGCCGGATGCAAAAACAAGTTTGCCAAGCGCCGCCCGCCAATCGTGTAGGGGTCGAGCACTCTATCGGCTCCCGCTTTAATGAGTTTGCGCGTCGAAGCTTCGCTTTCAGCCCTGGCTATAACCAACAGTTTTGGATTGAGCGCTTTAGCGCTCATGACAATAAAGGCGTTACTTGCATCGTTACTCGTTGTGGCGATAAGCCCCTGCGCTTTTTGAATACCTGCTTGCTCTAAAACATGGTCTTCACTGGCTTCGCCTGACACATAAAGGTAACCCTGCTCAGTAGCAAACTGGATAGCGTCATCGTCTTCATCGATAACGACAAACGCTTTACCTTCACCCGCAAGCTCGGTTGCAGCGCGTCTACCCATGCGCCCAAGCCCTGCCAGAATAATGTGATTGTTCAGTTCATCAATAGCCTCTTGCATTTTACGCTGCTCCCTTTTCTCGCTAAGTCTAAAACTCACCAACTGATCCATAACTATTGTGAAGAGATAAAACAGACTGGCAATGCCGGTTATAGCAATACCGATCGTAAACATGCGTCCCAGGCTATTCAACGGGTGAATCTCGTTATAGCCTACCGTTGTAATGGTAATAAAGGTCATGTAGATAGCGTCAAGCCAGGTCGCATCATAAGCGCGCCATAGCAAGTGATAGCCGAGTGTACCGATAACAATAACGCTACTCAGAACAATAAGCGGCAAACTGAAGCGCTTTAAAAAGTCTTCCCTGACAAGTTTTTGTGAGTCTGTCACACTAACAGTATAAGCTCACCCCAACGAAACCAAAGCTACCTCGGAGGCGCACCCGTTAGATATTCAACCTTTCTATGACTGGTGCAATTATGCAAAGCAGCGAACAGACAGAATTTACATATCTTTAACCTTCAGTCTTCAATCTTTAATCGCTCTTAAATACCTTGCCCCGTTTTAATCCTGTCCAAAAAGGTCTGCACCTCGCGCCAGCGCAAGTTGCTGGTGACTTTGTCTGCGTAGTGAAAGTCAAAGGGGTCGTCGCCAACGAACTGCGCGGTGACTAAGTCCCAGGTCATTTTGGGTTGGCTTAGCGAGCGGTAAAAAACCACCGACGCGCCCAGGTCGTTTTCAAAGCGGTAAATACGCTGTCGCCAGTCATTGAACAGGTCCTTTAAGGGGCGGTACAAATCCATTGCTGCGCCGACTAAGCGATACTCTCCCGTGTAAATCAGGTGCTCATCATGGCGGTCTGTGACTTCAAAAATAAGCTCAAGCTCGTCCATAGTCTATTTTAAACCAAGAACTCTTACAAAATTCTGTCAAAATTCTTAAAAGCCTTTAACCAAAGGCCAGCATCGCAACACCAAGCACCATGCCGCTAGCCGCAAAAAGTCGCCTTTTCACATCACCTTCACCTAAAAGCTTCGCGCCGATGAGGGCGCCTATCAAGATACTGATTTCGCGGGTAGGCGCAACATAGCTAATGGGCGTAAAAGTAAGGGCGGTGAGGACCAAAATGTAGGCCAGTGGGCTTAAGATAGCGATGCCTAGCGCCTCGAGACGGTGTTCGCGCCACTCGAGTCTTACCTTGCTCCAGTTTCTAAGTGCGACAGGGGCTAGCAGTAGCGAACGCACCGTTTCGGATAAGCACATAAAAAGAAGAGGCGCGGTGCCAAGCACGCCAACCGCGTAACCGTCCCAGACGGTGTAGGTGGCAATAAAGATACCCGTCAGCAAACCGTAGCCCAGCGCAACGCGGTTGGCACCATCTTTAAAAGCGTCAAAGCCGCCTGCTAATAAAAAGACACTCACAACCACAAGCACGGTGCCGCAAAGTGCAAGCGTGGTGGGACGTTCGCCCAAGAGCAAAATAGCGGCGACAGTGGCAAGTAGTGGACCCGTGCCTCTAGCAAGCGGATAAACGAGCGACAAGTCACCTGCGCGGTAGCCGCGTTGCAAACTCAGAAAATAGCCGATATGAATCGCCGCACTGCCTACGATAAAGCCAAACTGGGACCAGCTGATACCCTGACTTGTGTAGAGCGCGTAAGCAATAGCTATAGGGGCATAGATAACAGCAGTCAGAGCCGCAAAAAGCCAGGTAAACTCGGCACCGCCTTTAGCCCGTTTCGCCAGCAAGTTCCAGCTAGCGTGCAGACAGGCTGACGTTAAAACGAGTCCTAGAGCAAGAAGACTCACACTTTTTTAGCGTTCTCTCTAGACCATTGTCTCAAGCGTTTTCTACTAACTGTCTCGCTAAGTAGGCGTCAAGGTCAGGGCTTTCGGTCTGCAAGATGGTTTCAACCCACGCCGTTCGCTCAAAGGCCAAAAGGCGTAAGTCCCAAACATCTAAAGATAGTTCGCCTGTTAGGGGCTCGAGTGTTGATGAACTGCTCGAGGGCCGCATATAGGTTTGGTGGCGCAGCTCCGTGTCATAGGTCCAGTAAGCCACTGTGACAAAATCGTAACTCTTGCCCTGATGCACACTGACAAAGCCGACACCGTAATAGTTCGGCGTCGTCGCGGGTTGTGGCAAAAAGTTGAGGGCGGTTTTCTTAGCCGCAGTCATTAAATCTTGGTCAACTGTTTTGTCACCGTAAAGAATGCTGTAGACCTTGAGCCGCCAGTCCTGCGCCTCGAAAAGCTCCAAAAATTGAATTTGTCTAGGTTCGTAAGCTTGCTTGAGTTGCATAGGCTTACTATAACGCCAAAGCTAAGGGGTCGGTTTGGGAGGAAGTGTACGAAAAGCCGCTTGAGTGATATCCAAGCTGTCATTTCGAACGGAGCGTTAGCGCAGAGAGAAATCTTAATATTTACGCACCTCACCAATCGATTCCTCACATACGTTCGGATTGACAACGGATGTTAGTTACTAGCTTAATGTCTACTCAACCAACTTTTAGAACTATCTCGTTTGGGAGGTCTCGAGGGCAAAAGTCTTACAAAAGAGCAAGGGGAAAGAGAAACTTTTCTCCCCTGCCCTCTGCGCCTCTGCCTGTTCTTCTAATCGACGTAGGTCAGCCAATCCTCAAACTCCGGCAGTTTACCTGCGGCAGCGTCTAAATAGGTCTGGCGCATTTTTAGGGCGTAAGGACCAGCGACGCCCTCACCTATTGGACGGCGGTCAATCGAAGCGATAGGGGTAACCTCGGCGGCAGTGCCTACCATAAAGACTTCGTCAGCCGTGTAAAGTTCGTCCCTGGTTGCCATCGTCGCTTCAACGGGCGTACCCATCCACTTAGCTAGCTGAATGACAGAGTCACGGGTAATGCCGCGCAGGTTAACCGAGTGGGCAATGGGGTGAAGCACGCCGTCACGCACCATAAAAATATTTTCGCCCGAGCCTTCAGCCACAAAGCCATTTTGATCTAATAGAAGGGCCTCGTCAAAGCCGTTGTCCTTGGCCTCAGTATTAGCGAGTACCGAATTGACGTAATTACCCCCTGCTTTAGACTTCGTTGCCATAACGTCACCAGGGCTTCGCCGCCAACTGCTGGTCATGAGTTTGGCGCCCTTACGCACGGCCTCTTCACCTAAATAAATACCCCAGGGTAGCGTCGCCACCATAAAGTGAACCTTGTTCTTAGCAGGACTCACGCCAAGCGACTCAGCGCCGTACCAAAACAGCGGACGAATATAGCACGAGCGCCGCTCGTTTTTACGAATAGTAGCTAAAATCGCCTCGTTTATCTCTTCAACGGATAAGGGCGCAGGCATGCTCAAAATTTTGGCAGAGTCGCGCAGCCGTTGGCTATGTTCATTAAGACGAAAGACAGCCGCACCTCGCTCCGTTTCGTAAGCGCGAATACCCTCAAATACGCTGCTGCCGTAGTGCATCGCGTGGGTTAAAACAGAGACCTTAGCTTCCTCTTGAGGAACGAGTTCGCCATCAAAATAAATGTAGCCAGCGTCCATGCCCGTTGTACTCTTTTCGCTTGTTTGGGTTTCTGTTGACATCTAAATCCTCCAAATGAATAACTAAGTTTACGACGCCAAAACTTACGCTGTGGGTGTGTATTTTATTTTCGTAAAGAGTTCATAAAGCCCTCGAGAGCGAATGAAGACGACGTGAAAGCTGAGTGAACCCTATTAAACGCCCCTTATGCTAAGCTGACCACATTTGGAGAACTCAATGAAAAGACTCATCCTCACTCTATTTCTACTTCTGAGCGCTGTTTTAGCGCAACAAGATGCAACCCTTAGCGGTCTTATCAAAACCGAAGGCGAAATGCCTGAGGGTACGCGCGTCGCCGTTCACGTGGTTGACCAGGATAATGTCTGGCAACGTGAGGTCATCAGCATTGCGCCTGTCGGCGGCACCTTTAGCATTACGACTGAGCCGCTACCTGCCGAAGAACTCGTGCCGTTTCGTAGCGGCGCTGTGTTACTGCCAGGCTTACAAAACGAATATACGGTAACCCCTGAGGACATTAACTATGTTCAGGGCCGCGTCAACATGTATGTCGACGCCAACGAAAACGGCATCTTTGACCGGGTGGTCGACGCATTTTATATCGGTGTGCCCAGTTTGCAAGAACCCATTGGCTTTTTCTCGCTTATTTATGTCGATAAAGATGCGATGGTATCGGGTAAAGGTATTGACCTGAATCTTAAAGCGGGTTGGAACATTTTTACGGTGCGCTTTCCTGATGGCGGCGAGAAGCAGGAATATGCAGTTGAGCCGCTTGTAGATGACGCTGTACTGGATGTTTTTCTGCCCTAAAAAGTGTGGATTTTCGAGAACCCTAGCTTAGAACCTCAAACATCCAAACGCTACTATAGTTGCCATAGGAAACATTGGACCCAAGTCCTTTTTCTCGAGCTAAATATCTCCATGGTAATTTTGCGAAATGCAAAATTATCCGAGCGGATGCGAGTTGTACGAAGTTTGAGCGAAGCGTCCGGACAAACCAACTCAGCATCTCGCAAAATTACTATGGATTAGCTTAAAAGCTTCTGTCTAGCGCTATCTGCCAAGCGCTCGAACTAAGCCGTCACCGACGACATGACTCAGGATGACTTAAACATTGTGAGAGTTAACTGCGGCGTCCGTTGGAAGACTGAGCAGCTTCACTTTGGAAGCAGATAAGTGACTAGTCACAAAGGCTACCAGTGTCTTTATTGAAAACTAGAAGCCTAGAAATGATACCTGAAGAACCTCCAAACAGGTAAACTGAACAAAGTATGGATTTACCTCTCGAGAGACCTGCCAACCTAGCCGTCTTTGCTTCGGGGCGGGGGTCCAATTTAGATACGATTTTGCGGACTTTTCCAGCAGCGTCTGAACTAGCGAGTGTGAAGATGGTCATGAGTGACGTCGCTAAAGCGGGTGCTTTAGCCAAAGCTGAGGCTCACGCCGTTGCCACTTATCACCACCCTTTTCCTTCGAGAAAGCGCGACTCGCACGGGCAGGGCAGGGTTGCTTTTGAACGCGCGGCGCAAGCTAGGCTCGAGCAGCACCATATTGACCTCATTTGTTTAGCAGGGTTTATGCGACTTTTTTCGCCCGAATTCAACCGTACATGGCAAGGTCGTATGCTCAACATTCACCCATCACTGTTGCCCGAATTTCCAGGTTTGCACCCGCAGCGGCAGGCGCTTGAAGCGGGTGTTAGCGAGTCGGGCTGCACGGTGCATTTTGTTGATGCTGGAGTGGATACCGGCCCCATGATTTTGCAGCGCCGTGTCCCTGTTTTACCGAATGATACCGAGGAGATTCTGGCGGCGCGTATTCTCGAGCAGGAACACCTCGCCTATCCGGAAGCCATTCGCAAAGTTTTAAGGGGCGAAGTCCGTTACGCAGAGGGAGTTTTATGAAAGTTTTGGTCGTGGGTGGGGGCGGGCGCGAGCACACACTTGTCAATGCCTTGAAGCGCTCAAATCGGGTCGCTGAGCTTTTCTGTGCGCCAGGGAACGCGGGGATTGCCGAGGTAGCAACGTGTCTCGACACCGACGGCTCCGTTGCGTCACTTATTTCGCTAGCTAAGGAACACGCCACCGATTTGACCGTTGTCGGACCAGAGGTCCCACTTGTCGCAGGTGTGGTCGACGCGTTTGAACTCGAGGGCTTGCGCATCTTCGGACCCTCGTCAGCGGCGGCGCAGCTCGAGGGGTCGAAACGTTTTTCAAAAGACTTTATGTGGCGGCATAGTATTCCCACAGCGAATTTTGAGAGCTTTACCGAGATCGGCCCGGCGCTTGCTTACCTGAATAACGCGCAGTTGCCAACGGTAATTAAAGACTCCAATTTAGCTGCTGGCAAAGGCGTCACGATTGCCCAGACCCTGGACGAGGCGCACGACGCTATCCAAAACATATTGAGTGGACCGCATGGCGGCGAACTTGTTATCGAGGATTTCTTGACGGGGCAGGAGGTTAGCTTTCTGATTTTTACCGGTGGAGAAAGTTATGCGCCTATGCTGCTGGCGCAAGACTATAAGCAAGCTTTCGATGGCGACATGGGCCCGATGACCGGGGGCATGGGTACGGTCGCGCCTGCGCAGCTACTATCAGCCGAGCAGCGTGCCTATGTCCATGAACATATCGTTGAAAAAACCTTACAGGGTCTAAGAGATGATGGCATTGTTTATAAGGGCGTGCTCTACATCGGCCTGATGGTTGCGGGTGATGATATTCGCGTCCTTGAATATAACGTGCGGTTTGGCGACCCTGAAACGCAAGTTGTTCTGCCTCTACTCGAAACGGATTTGGTTGATGTGTTTGACGCAGTCATAGACGGGCGCGTGGACGGGCTCGAGCTGAGTTGGTCGGATAAGTCAGCTGCTTGCATCGTCATGGCCGCGCCGGGGTATCCAGAGGCGTATCCGAAAGACATTCCAATAACGTTGCCTAGTGCCACCGAAACAGTAAGTATTATTCACGCGGGCACAGCGCGTAAACAGGGACATCTTGTCTCGAGCGGCGGACGTGTTCTCGGCGTGACGGCGGTGGCGCAGAGTCTAGCAACTGCACTTTCAGAGGCGTACGACATGGTTTCAAAGATTGACTTTGAGGGCGCACATTACCGAAATGATATAGGCTCGAGGCTCAACGCGAAAGAAAAATAGATGCTGGAGCCCAGGCTTATCGTGGAGTCGATGACGTTTTTCAAAAATGCTTTAAGCTAATCCATAGTGAATTTGCGAGATGCCCAAGGGGTCTGTCCGGACGCTTCGCTCAAACTTCGTACAACTCGCATCCGCTCGGCTTAATTTGCACACTAAAACTTAACAGCGTGCAAATTAACCATGGAGATACTTAGAATGGGTCTAAATTCGTAAAGGTGTAGCAGCAAAGTTTTGAACACCCGTTAGAGATTCAACAATTCATCTAATTGAATCAATTGTCCTGTCTCGAGCGACCTATTCGCCGCAATGCCCAGCAGAATAGAGGCGGCCCCGTCTATGTGGGAAGCGGCGCGGTTAAATGGATCTGTAGGTGGATTGGGGTGAAAGATTTGCTCGAGCATCACGGGGTCCGCGCCACCGTGTCCGCCTTCGGCTTCGGGAATCTCAACTTTATAAACTGGCTTAAACATTGGGTAAACCCGTAAGGTCGTTTGCTCAAAGGCACTTTTACTCGCGGTCACGTCGCGCTCGTCATCTGACTTTAGATGTTCAACGGCTTCGACGACCTCGAGTTCGACCCGACCCTTATCCCCCGTAATCGCAACCTTCATACCTTCCCAGGGACTATAGGCAACGAGGTTATAAGAAAGGAGCGCGCCGTTTTTATAACGAGCGGTGACGCTCATCGTGTCTTCGATGTCGATGGGTTCACCGAAGACGTTGCGGTCACGCAGATAGCCCGTTTCTTCTTCAGCTTCTAAATAAAGCCCCCTCATCGCCTCATTTTTATCTAGGTGGAGGGCAAAGGGGTCATCTACCGCCGCCGCTTCGCCCGTATAGCGTTTGTAACCGTACTGCTCTCCCCTAGCCTCTGCATTGGCTTTGCCATAAAAAAGCAGATCGCCCATCGCGAAGACCTCTTTAGGATAGGAGTCCAGCCACCAGTTAATAAGGTCGAAGTGATGCGTTGCCTTGTGAACGAGCAAGCCACCCGAATTTTCTTTTTCGCGGTGCCATCGCCGAAAATAATCTGCGCCGTGGCGTGTGTCGAGTAGCCACATAAAGTTCACGCTCAAGGGTCGACCTACTACACCACTCGCAACGACCTCTCGAAATTTCGTATAAGCAGGTGCGTAGCGGTAGTTAAAGGTAATGCGCAGCGATTTTCCTGAACGTTCCACCGCACCGAAAATAGCCTTAGCTTTGACCTCATCAGTGGTCATGGGTTTCTCGCTAATCACGTCGCAGCCAAGCTCGAGCGCCCGAATAATATACTGGTGATGCGTGGCGTCTACAGTGGTGACGATAACGGTGTCTGGCTTCGCCTCACGAATCATCTGCTCGAAGTCTGCAGCTTTGAAAGTAGGTATGGGGGACTCGAGCCTCCCATTATGCCAGTCCATCCGCACTTGAGAAGGGTCGCACAAGGCGACGAGGCGACAGTGTTCTTTGTAGGTATCCGTGACAGCTCGAACGAACATACCTGCACGGCTACCCGTTCCAACAACGGCGTAAGTTTTCATCCTAACGACTCCTTTTGCTTATGCTCAGCGAAAACAATTTCGGGAATGGGATAAGGCTCTAAGAGCGAAGCTTTTTCTCCCTTTCTCCCCTCTCCCTTGCTCCCCTTCATCCTCAAACCGCATCATTCTACCCCGAAGCAAAATCCTCTTCTCGCCAACTGAAAGGGCACCCTTTTGGTGGTAGCATAGAGCTAACTATGGCAGCGATTTATCAAGAGGCGCGACCTTATACGTTTGAGCAAGTTATCGGTCAGGAGCACGTGAAAGATGTGCTCACGGCGGCGCTTAGTCGCGGGCGTATGGGTCACGCTTATCTGTTCTCGGGACCGCGTGGGGTGGGCAAAACGACGACAGCGCGCCTGCTTGCAATGGCGGTCAATTGCGAAAGAGAAAACCCTGCCGAGCGGCCTTGTGGTGAGTGTGAATCGTGCCAGCTTGTACGCCACAATCACCATCCTGACGTGATTGAGCTGGACGCTGCTAGTAACAACTCAGTTGAAGATATTCGTGACCTGCGCGAGAAGGTGCGCCTGGCGAGTATGCGCGGCGGGCAGCGGGTTTGGGTCTTGGACGAAGCGCACATGCTCTCGAGAGCCGCCTCTAATGCGCTATTGAAAACGTTAGAGGAACCGCCCGATAACCTCGTTTTCATTTTGGCAACCACCGAGCCTGAGAAGTTACCACCGACTATCCTGTCACGCTGTCAGCACTTTAGATTTCGGCGTTTGTCCGAAGAAGAAATATGCAGCAAGCTCAACCGCCTTTGCAGCGAACGCGATGTTGAGGCAGAGGGCGCAGCCCTATCTCTTGTCGCCCGCGCTGCCGACGGTGCCATGCGCGACGCGGAGAGTTTGCTCGAGCGTCTCCTGACCTCCGGCGAAGCGATTACGCGGCAGGGGGTGGAGGACGCACTCGGTTTACCTCCGCAGGAACGCATGCAGGCGTTAGCACGGCATCTGACCGACAGTGACTTGGGCGAGGTCTTCGCGCTTGCCAGTGGTTTGTACCACGACGGTTTCGCGCCGAGCAGTTTAGCCGAACACCTCAGCCAAACTTTACGTGACGCCCTCTTCAATAAGGTTACGGGTACGAATGCATTTAAGCTCGAGCTTAGTGAGCGCGACCTTCTACGCGTCATTCACGCTCTGGACGACGAGAACGAACGTTTCACCCGCCGCGATGATTTATTTTCGCTTGAGGTCGCCCTTATCAAAGCCGCCAACGCGCTTATGAAGAATGTACCGAGCGACGCGGTGGCTGTTGTAGAAGGTATGGTGCCACAAATGCAAGCCTCTACCCAGGCACCCAGTCCTGCGCCGAGTTCTGGTCTGCCCGACTTCAATCCGCACAAGACACCGTCGCCAACGCCGCAAGCGCCGCCCCCGACGGCTCGAGCGCAAGCCCCTACACAGGCGCCGACACCAGCGCCGACACCAGCGCCGAGTGATAACGGCTTGAGTACGCCGCAAGCGTTTAGTTGGCACAAGATTAAGTCCGAGGCCAACGCGCAACTTAAAGCATTCCTGATGCCTGCCCAAGACCATATCGACGGGCAAACTATCAAACTGACCTTTGGCGATAAGCACAAATTCCACTATTCACAACTCAAAGCGCGGCAAG